>VFSW01004217.1_pt1 | contig 21436 bp, 29 predicted proteins | sample 5358111 | NCBI WGS metagenome assembly VFSW01 (sample SAMN11554181, study PRJNA540505) | mine drainage metagenome | isolation source: sediment from site ElyBrook_90M | place: USA: Ely Copper Mine, Vershire, VT | collected 2017 | reverse complement strand
ACGTCTCATCACTCGCGTTGACGATCTCGGCCACCCGCTCGGCACGCGCGGCCGCAGTCAGGCGCATCTCGCGGTGCAGCGTAGTCGCATTCATGGTCGGGGCGCGAAAGAGCTGGCCGTCCTCGGCGCCCACAGTCAGGTCGAGGCGCACCGTCTCATGGCGCAGGTCGAGCGCGGGCAGCACGAATCCGTCGTCAGCATAACCCAGGTCGGACGGCGTACGCACGCACACCGCCCAGCTTGCCACCCAACGCCAGAAGTCGGCTTCAGCGTGGCCCTTGAGGCGGTAGACGCCCGTTTCCTTCGCGTCGTTGATAAACCAGCGCGTGAGCATCTCGTATGACGGCATGATGCCCAGGCACTCGCTGTGATTGCCCAGTTCGATATGATCGTTCGGCGCGGGCGTCGCAGTACAGCAGAGGCGATAGGGCGTCTGCGCGAACGCGGCCACGAGCGCCTGCTTGACTTTGCCGGCGTAGTTCTTGAGGATTCCACTCTCATCGAGCACGACACCCGTGAAGGCGCCCGCATCGAAATGTGAGAGCATCTCATAGTTGGTGATGTTGATGCCCGGTCGCACGTCCTCTTGCGTGCGGCAGATCGTGACCGAGATGCCGAACTTCTCGCCTTCGTCGCGCGTCTGCGCGGCCACCGCCAGCGGCGCCAGAATCAGCACGTCCCCGCCACTGCGGCGGCAGACCTCGCGCGCCCAGGCCAACTGACAGAGCGACTTTCCCAATCCGCAGTCGAGGAAGAGCGCCGCGCGGCCCTTGCGGAGCGCCCAGAGCGTCGTCTGTCGCTGGAACGGGAACATCGCCGCCGGCAGCGCATCTGGCGCCGCCTCGAATCCCTGCCAGTCCGCACGCACGTGCTTGCCCGCCAAGAACGCCGCATAGGCGTCCCCATCTGCAGATGGCGCCTCAGGTGCCGCCACAGCGGACGCGAGGGCCACTGCTGGCACCATTGCAGGCATCTCCTCCACCGCAATGACCGGCGCCGCCGTGGGCACGCGCGCCGTGCGGGCGCGCGCTGGGCGCCTCACCGAGGCGCTGGCGGCCTTCTTCGCCGCCGCCTTCACAGCGGACCGGCGCGGGGGGGGCGGTGCGCTCACGGGCGCGCGTCTGCGCCTCGGTGCGGTGCTTGCCATACTTCGTTCGCTCCGTTTCTCTCGTGCACCGTCTATCATTTTCACACTGGCGCCGTGGTGAGTGGCGCCACACATGGGATACCGTGCCAGTCCATTATCTCACATATGGTGCTACCGCGCAAGTTCTGGTGCGTCATCAGGCCACCGCCATCGCGTGCACGTGCGCCGCCTCACCCGCCGCACAGGGGGCACGGAGCACCGCCAGGATACCGGGATGCCCGCTCATGGCCTGGTGCAGGTACCAGATGCCCATCAGGTGCCCGTACGCCGCGTCACAGCTCTCGCCAGCCCATACCGCGCGCGTGGCGATCTCACGCCCACAGCACCCGCAGGAGAGCGTGTAGCACGGCTGCCTGGCCGCCGCCACGGCACGCCCTGCCAGCGTCTCCGTCTCAGTCACGCTCGCCGCTGGCCCCGTTGGCGCCGCGCTCGGAAGGCGCACCAGTCGCACCGGATGTATCCGCATCGCTACCTACCTCCATATCTGCCACGTGCACGGCCGCGCACGCCGCCGCCGCGAGCTTCTCCGCTTTCGCCACCGCCCGATCGATCTTCTTCTGCCAGGTCCCGAGCCGCTGCCGCACCTCGCGGGTGCGCGCCTGGAGGTGGCGCAGGTCGCTCAGCACATCCGCCCGCTGCCAGTCCACCCCGCTACTCGCCGCGTAGACGCCCAGCGTCGTGTCGATGAGCTTCACGGCCTCGAGCGTGCGCCGATAGTAGCCGGCCAGGTGTTCCGCCGCCACCTCGCACGCCGCGAAGGGGTCGTACCAGCGCGCATCGCCCGTCGGCGCGGCGCCTGGTGCGCGTGCCAGGGAGGGCAGTGCGGTCATCAGAGACGGCGCGAGCGACGGGGCACCATGCCCCCCCGCGAGCTCGCCACGCACGTCGTAGCCCGCATCCGCCAGCCACGCATCCGTTTCCGCATCATCCGCGTCGATGAGCGTCGCCTGGCGCAGCTCTGCCAGGGTTGCGGCGATGCCAGAGGACCGGCGCGGACGGGCACGCGTGCGGACGGCGGCGTCTGGCGAGCGGTACTTGGGTGCTGGCATGATGGGCGGCCTTTCGTCGCACATGGACGCACAGGTGGGGCGGGTTACCGCTCACCAGCCGCGCGCGCACGGTACAGCCGATCCACCACCTCGCGACGCATCACGTGGAAGTCGCGCGGGCCATAGCAGCGCACGCGCACCTGGCTGCCACAGGCAGTCGTGTCGAGGCAAAGGGCAAGCACCGCGCCCGCGTGCGCGATATAGAGCGTGCCGCCCACCGCCTCGCCGGGGCGCACGGTGACGGTCAACGCGCCGTAGCGCTCCTCTGGCCGCGCGAGGTCCGTGTCCAGCGCGCCCGCGACGGCGAAGAGCGCTTCGCCCGCCGGGGATATCAGCGGGGACATCGGCGGTGGCCCTGCCTGTCCTCCCGCGTGTCCTGCGGCGTGTCCCGCCGTGGGCGGCGTATGGGTCAGTGGCATCCTGGGTTCCCTCATGGCACGTTCGCTCCGTTTCTCTGGTGGGATGCGCGTCGGGCGTACGTGCCCCGCGCTTCGTCGTTCCGTCGTTGCCCGGTGAGCCCAGGTGCCGCCGGGTGTGGGTGGGTAAGTGAGTCGGTTACGCTGGCGGCACGTCCACCGGCGCGGGAGCGTCCGATTCGAGTGGTTCGGGCTTGCGCCACGCCGTCACGCGGTGCGTGCGCGGCCCCACCCGCGCGAGCGTGGCTGCCAGACCGAAGTCACGACGCAGGATGTGCGCGACCACCGCCGCTTCCGCCCGCGTCAGCACGACGTGCGCGCACGCCTCTGGTCGCCCGGCGTCGCTCGCCAGGTGCAAGATGGTGATGACAGCGCGCAGCCCCCGCGCGACCGGCGTCCATTCCGCGATGGGTTCCGCCCGACCACAGAGGTACACCGCTTCCCAGGGGGTCAGCGGTTCCCCGTGCGCGCGACCGTGGGGGCGCATCCGCGCGTAGGGATCGAGGTCCGCCACCAGAAGCGGCGGCAGGCCACCGGACGCGCCGCCCCCACTCCGGTCGGGGTGCCAGCTCCCCGCGCACTCATCAGCAGGGTCGCCCTCGCCACTCGACCCGCGCGAGTCGCGCGAGTCGCCGGCGTCTCCGTCGAGCTCGATGGAGCGCCAGCCGCCGGAGGGCAGCGTGTCATCGTCTTCGCCAACGGCGGGGAGTGGCATGGTGGACGCGTCGAGCTCGCGGTCCGTCAGGTCGCGCGGCACCCCTGGCGCGACGGAGGCGCCGGCGGGATGCATGACGGGAAGCGCCGGATTCGTGGCGGCGCTTCCCGTGCGTGCCGTGGCGGCGGAGCTGGATGCGGGGGTGCGGACGCCGGTGGGCACCCGCCCGACCGACGCGCCAACCTGTGCGCCGGCCACAAACGCGGCGACCGCGCTGACGGCGTAGGCGAGCGCGAGCGCGGCGCCCGCCACAAACGCGGCGAGGGCGAGTAAGAGCGAGTCGGAGAGGGTCATCGCCGGGCGCCTTTCGGTGGGAGCGCGGAACCACTGCTGATGGACAGTATACACGAGAAACTCGCCGCTGTAGTAGAAACGCATGGCACGCGGGAACGGTCACAGGACGCGGGACCGATGCGCGGGATTCACGCGTAGCCGGTGCGCCGCTATTAGTTCTCGGCCGATGCCATCTCTGCCAGGAACGCGCGCAAGGTTGGCTCGCTCAGGGTGGTACGCGCCGCCAGGTCGCGCCAGTAGACCGCGTTATCGCCCACCCGCGACTCGGGCGAATCGGGCAACTGGCACAGCGCGAGCGCGAGCACGTCGTCGAGCGTGCCATGCAGCCGGTCGGCCAGGTCGGCGTTGTCGAGCTGGTGGCGCTGCTTGTAGCGCTCCATGGGGTGCGCCCACATCGTCGGCGCCTGCCGCGCGGCCGGAAGTGGCTTCCAGGGATACGGCACGACTACTGGCGCATCGGGGTACAGTCGCTCCACTCGCCGCCCAGCCTCATCCCAGCCCTCCTGCCACGCGCCTGCCGTCATGGGATCGGCAGCCCAGGGCGGCGGCGCTGGCGGGGCCGCGACATCGTGCGCCGTGGCGACTTCGGACATGCGCGCCAGCCACCCAGCCAGCCGCGCGCCGTCACGAGCGCCGTCCTGCCAGCCCGCGCGCCAGGCCATGCCCGCCGCATCCGTGACCTGGCCGTCCCCGTCCGGGCAGCCGGCGCACAGACCCGGAATCGGCGCATGCCGCGCGCCCGGCACGTCGCAGGGTTTGCCTTCGCGGCCCGCATGGTAGCCTGCGGCGCGGGCGGCCAGTGGGTTCTCCGGCAATAGGTCGTGTGCCATCGTTCGCTTCTCTCTAGAGCGGGTCGATGCCCAACTCGATGCATCCCGCGACCACTTCAGCGAGCGCCGTGCGCGTGAATGCCGTGTGTGCCCGCTCGGTCAGCGCGTCGAGCTCGGCTTCGTATTCCGCCCGGTCCGTTTCGCGCTCCCAGCGATGCGAGCGCCAGCACGGCGCATCCAGCCAATAGACTAGGAATGCGCCCACGCGGTCGATGGCGTCAAGCGACAGCGCGCCACCGTACAGATATGCGCGCACCGCCGCGTTGAGGCCGCTTGCCATGTAGAGGTGCCAGGGAATCGGCAGGCCGATGATCGGCTGGCCATGCGCGTCGCGCACATCGTCGCGGTAGAGTGGCGGCAAGTGGTAGCCCATCTCAGCCCTCCTGTTTCATATAGGCTAGCTCTACGGCGGACTTCGGGTAGTGTGTGGCTATCTGAACGACGTTACACGCGAGTCGGTGGCGGCGTGGGCGTGCGGCCCGTCCCGCCGCACGCGGGGCAGCGGTCGGGGCGAAGATCGGTCAGTCCATGCTCCATCTTCGCCTGCTGCGCCGCCCGTAGCGCTGCGTTCTCGCGCGCTAGTTTGGCGATGCGGGCACGTTGCTGTTCGGCCTCTTCTTCCAGCCGATAGCGGTCGCGCATGAATGGCGCCACGAGCGCACGCGCGATGCGCCGATCCGCCTCACGGTCCCACTCGCTAATCTCCGCCCATGGCGCGATGTGCGACGGTTTGCGGTCGCCAGTTTCCAAACAATAGTCGATCCATGCCTGTCGCACCTGCTGGCCCAATGTATCGAAGTCTGTCATGCTCGCTATCCCTTCTTTCGCTTGGTGGCCTTCGCCGCCCTGGCGGTTCGCGCGACCTTCTGTTCGCTCTCGCTCAGGTCTAGGTAGCGCACGCGCGGCGCCTCGACCCACCGGTGTTCGGCCAGCCGATCTGCGCGCTCCGTCCACAGCACCAGCTTGACACCGGGCCGCTCAGCCCCGCACTCCATGGTGTCCACGTAGGCCCACACGCGGCGCGCTGGGTCGCCGACCACCGCCAGACGTGCATCAGCACTGGGCCACTGCCCCCACACGAGGGGCGCGCGGTCGGCTGGCGGCCAGGGCGCCTCTTTCGGCGCCGGCGGGGCCGGGCTCGCGGAGGCGTGGGGAGCGGCCGGGCCGGCCGCCTTGGCGGCTCGCGCGGCCGCGAGCAAGATGGGCGCGCCGGGCGCTGGCGTGGCAACCTCTACGGTCGCTGCGGACGTGGCAACGGGCATCGCGGGCGGCGCATCCCAGAGCGAGGGCGCGACGTAACGCGGACTAACGGCGACGATGTGTAGCTGTGGCATGTTCGCTCCCTCTCTCTCGGCAGGATACCCCAGAATGCGCCGCCCTACGCCCCGATGCTCGCCCGCTCGTTCCACGGCACGATGTGCCCATACGACAGATGGTAGTTGCCCACCCACGCCCGCCGCGTGCGCAGGCCGTACCACGCGCCGTAGTAGGTCTGGCGGAACTCCTGGCAGCGCTCGCTCGCCCGGCTGCACTCGCAGGCGACATCTGCCGCCGCGCTCACGCGCATATCAGAGAGCGTCGTGCGCCAGCGGTCGATCTCCGCCGCGCGCGTCTTGGCGGAGCGCGCGCGCTGCTGATCTTCCAGCCCGGCGAGGTGCCGCTCGGCCAGCCGGACGCGCTTCCAATGGGCGACCGAGTCGGACGCGTGGGCGCGGAGGAACCGGCGGTCCGCCATGTAGGCCCGCACCCGCACTGAGGTGGGCGTGGGCGCCGCAGGGAGCACACCCAGGCAATGGTACGGCCAGCGGTCGCGGCCGGTGGGCACGTAGCCCGTGCCACCGCAGGTCGGGCACTGCACGTCGTGGTCTGCCATGTTCCGTCGCTCCGTTTCGCCTACAGGGGGCGCACGCCCCAGCCACATTATCGCACATATCATACAACGCACGCGGCGTGCCAACGGTCACACGGTCATGGATTCTCGCACAGGCTTGCACACCCGGTCACGCACTCCCGGCCCGCGCGCCACGTCGGCCTCGGCTTTGGCCAGCGCCTCTCGCTCCAGGTCGAAGGGCGCGCCGCTGAGGGCCTCGACGATGTTGGCCAGCCGGCACATCACCACATGCATATCAGCCAGCTCCGCGCGAATGCCCGCGAGATCGGGCGCGGGCTGCCGATAGAGCGCGGAGCCCAGTTCGGCCCATTCCTCGGTCAGCTTGGTGCTCGCGGCGTAGAGCGCCAGCACGCCCGGCGGGTCGAGGGCGATGCCCCGCGCGGCGACCAGGGCCCGGATGCGTTGCTGCGTCTCTCTCGACACGCTATTCTGCCTCCAGGAGCGGCAGTTGCCGCGCCACTCGTCCACCCGTTTTCCGCGCGGTAGCCGGCGCTTCGCCACGTATCCGGCGCCGGTGGCACTTCGCGCAGTAGTGCTCACCCTCCAGAAAACAGACATGCACCTCACAGAGGTCACGCTCGCAGCCGCGGCAATGGAACGATGCATCCACCTCTTCGCCGGTCTTCGCCTCGCAGTCATCGCAGACGTAGGAGACCATGTGCCAGTCGAGCGTGGTCTTACCCATCTGGTCTTCTGGCGGCTCTAGAAAGAAGAACGCGGGCGGGAATCCGGACCAGTTGCCATAGTCCAGCAGCAACTCGCGCGACGGTTGCGCCTGCCCACGCTCTATCGCGCGCAGAAGGTCGAGGTCCACCTCGTACGTCGTGGCGAAATCCTCGAGTGTGATGCCGCGAAGTTCCCGCGCCTGACGCCACCGCTCCGGCGTGATCGGCTGATCGGAGCGCCATTGAAGCGCGGCCACGCGGCGCCCGTGCGGCTTGCCCATGCTAGTCTGCCTCCATCAGCCAGAGTTGGCGCACCGCCGGCGACCGGGGCGGCTCACGATAGTACACGCTCGCGCGCAGATTCGCGAGCGTCGTCTGCCACCATTGTGTATTCGCCTGCCACCCGGCCGCGCGCACCCCCGCCTTGCGCTGCTTCTCTGGCCGCGTATAGGCCGCCGAGAGCACCGGTGCGGAGCTATCCGTCGAGACCGCGAGGCCATGCTGATCGGCGAGCCACAAGAGACCGCCCAGCGCCGGCTGATACAGCACGCCAAAGATATGGACGTGCGTGATGCCGCTGGCGGTGATCTCTGGCAACACCAGGCGCAACATCGCCCAGAACGCCGGCAGCCACGAGCGCCATCTCCCAAGAATGCACCACCCGCCCAGCCCTATCCAGTCCGCAGGCGTGGCATAGGCGAGAATCGCGCGCACACAGTCGCGATATTGCTCGGCATCCACGCCTTGGGCCGAGAGAATCAGCGTGCGCGGGGCCAGCGACGCGCGTTGGCTCGCCAGATACGCCGCAGCTCCCACCGTCTCTTCCACTGCGGCTTCAGCCGCGGCCACCGTCCAGCGCTGCTTGCGCCGCGTGCCCGCCGTCCACGTCTCGTCGATCAAGCGATCATACGTCACCAGGTAGTCGCTGTGCCAGGCGCGCGCGCCCCACTTCTTGGCGGCGTGCGCTTCCCACGCGAGTTGACGCGCGAGGGCGCCCGCTGGGGTGAGGCGCCGTTCGGGCGGGTCGCTGAACGCGCCAGAGTCCAGCAACGCGGAGACGGCCTGCGGGTCGATGACATCGCACTTGGCACGGTGCGCGGCGCTGAACTCGCGGTCGCCGTCCAAGAGGAACCGCTGCCCGCCCACGTAGGTACCGTAGCCGCCGACGAATAATCGCACCGCCGGCAGCGCCTCTGGCGCCAGCGCCGCCGTGATCGGATTGTCCGCCTCGCGCACCGCGATCATGCTAGGCCGCCTTCGCCGCGGCGACAGGCGCACAGTGGGGGTGGGGCCGCGAGCGCCGCCGCCTCCGGCCTGCCTCACGAGATCATCCATCCGCAGTTGCGCGATCGGCGCGAAACAGCCACAACCGCCCCAGTCGCTCGTGTCGTACGGCTTGCCAGCCTCCAACCGCTGGCGGAATTGCGCCAGGGGAAGCGGCCGGGCGCGGCCGCCTTTGCGCTCTTTCAAGATCGTGACGGGCTTGCCGAGATAGGCGCCGGTGTCCGACTCCTCTTGCTCCCACCGGGCATAGCGTTCCGGCATCGTGTGATGCAGATGCGCCCAATGCGCCTGGCCGGCTCTGACGCAGCCCCCGCCGCAGTTGTTGTGTGCGAACCCGAGCGTGTAGAGCCGGGGCGGTTTGACGCCAAGCCGCTCGAAGTCGGCGGCAATCAGACACTTATCCACGAGTGGCGGGTCCAATAGTGGAAACCATGTCGGCGCAGGAGACAGCGACGCGCGTAACCGCTCAACGCGGTGCATCTCGCTCCAGTCCATCCCAAATACGCGCGTATAGGCGCCGGGCTGGAGGTGCTCAGCGATCCAGCGATCTAACAGTTGGCGCTTCAGCACTTTACTGCATGGCGCCATTTGGCGGATCGTTATCGCGCGCTCATCACGCCAGACCTGAAACGGCGTGCGCCCATCGGCAATGCGAATGATCTGGACACCGAACGCGCGCTCCTGGTCGTCCAGGAACCGATACAGGTCCTCATCCTCAATGCGGGTATCGGCGAATAGCGCAATGGTGTTTTCCGCGCCGTGCCGCTCAACCGCACGGCGCAGAGCTTCGGCGGAAGTCAACCCGCCAGAGCAGTTGACGACATAGCGATGTACTGCTGGCGTCGCGTCCACCTGGCCAGCACTGGCGCGTCTTGTCCTCATCTCACGGCCGCCCCTCTCCGCTCCATCTCTTCCGCCGCTGAGAGCGCCGAGCGGAGTAGCGCCGCCGGATTGGCCCCCACGAACGTGCGCCAGCCGTCCGCGCCCGCCGCAAGCCACAGAAACGGCTGGCGCCGCGCGCTCCCCGCGCCCGCGCGCGGCGCCAGCGGCAATCGGGGATAGTCGTGCGCCGCGCCCCAGGCGAGCAGGCACGCTGCTAACTCGGCACGTTCCGCCGGCGTGGCCGGATCGGGCGGGTCCGCCAGCAGCGCGCGCAGCTGTGCGGAGATGCGGCCGGGGTATTCGCAGAGGCCGCAGACCACCTCGGCTGCCGACTCGCCGGGTAGTGCGTCATCCGCGCGGTGCCACCAGCCCTCATGCAGCTCTGGCAGCGCGCAGCTCCGAACCACCGCGCCAGGGGGCAGCGTGGGCGCGGCGGGCACGACCGGCGGGGCCAGTGGCGTCCCACATGCCGGTGCAGGGCGTGTAGGGCGTGTAGGAGGCACCGCGACGGGCGCATCCGCGGATGCGGTAGACGCGGCGCCCAGCCCTGCCGCCATCTCGAGTGCGGCGATACTCTGCTGACTCGCGCGGCGCCGGCTCCAGAGGGGCATGGTGCGCTCCGTTTCTGTCGTGTGTCTGGCGCCGCTACCAGGCGGGCGCCGGTTCTGATGAGGTGGGGCTGTCGTCGCGCATGGCGTGCCCCTGGCGATTCTCGTCGGCAGGCCAGCTCTCCTCGCCGCCGTAGGGCCACGGCTCGATGCTGCTGAACTGCGGCTCGGCTTTGAGTCCCACGACGACATTGCTTTCCGCGTCGCGCGCCTTGAGGACCGTCAACTCCAGGAATTCGCGGAAGACGCGCTCGCGCGCCGCGCGCTCCTTGTCGGCCGCCGCGGGCCGGCGCACCGCGATGACGGTGTTGGCGTCGCGCCCGAGCCGGTCAGTCCCCGCCAGATGCGAGAGGTCGATCTGGTTGGCGCGCACCGATTCGCGGTTGAGCTGCACCAGCACGACCACCGGAATCTCCAGTTCCATGCCCAATGTCTTCAACCCGCGCGAATAGGCGTTCAGTCGGTCGAGTTCGCTGTGGTAGCGTGGGCTGCGCTCGTCGATGCCGATCAAGTCGAACTGATCGACCACGAGCAGCCGCGTGTCATGTTCGAGCTTCTCGCGAATCATCAGCGTGCGAATGGATTCGAGACTCGCGACCCCCGCCTTGAAGCGCAGCCGGTCCCCCAGGGCCTTCAGGAGGTGTTGGTAAGCCGCGCGCGTCTGGTCCCGCGCCGTGACCGCGAGGCCGCCGTCCGGCAGCCGGAACCCCCGGCGCAAGAGGCGCGAATTGACGCGCGCGGACTCCGCGAGCAGCCGCCGCGCCTGCTGCGCGCCCGACATCTCCAGCGTCACCCAGGCCACCGTCCCCGCGCCTTCCTCCATGCGGCGATAGGTTTCTTGGGTGGCGAGCTTGGCGCCGAGCTGCGATTTGAGACTCCCCGGCCGGCCGGTGATGAGCACGAGGTCGGTGGGCTCGATGGGCCCAATCGCGGCGTCGAGGTCGGGCAGGCCCGTCGCGATGCCGGGCGGGGTATCGGCGGTGCTGCGGCGCAACATCTCCGCCCATGCCTCATGGAGGGCGGCGCTCATGGGCTGGAAACCGTCCTCTGGCGACGTACCGCGCGCGGCCACGCCCAGCACCAGCCTGCATGCCTCGTCGAGTGCGGCGTCGGCGTCAGGGTCATTGTAGGCCACAGCGGCAATCTGACCCGCCACCTGAATCAGTCGGCGCAGAATCGCCTTATCAGCGACGATGCGTGCGTAGCGCTCGGCATGGAGGTGTGTCGGCACCTGGTTGGCGAGCGCGGACACCTCGGACGCGCCGCCCACAGTGTCCAGGTGCCCCCGGCGCGTGAGCTCGTCGCAGACCGTGAGCAGGTCCACTGGGCCGCCCGCGTCGAAGAGGTCGCACATCACCGCGTAGATCAGGCGGTGAGGCTCGGTGTAGAAGGCGTCCGGTTCCAGGAACGCGCGCACGGCGGCGAGCACGCGGTTGCTCAGCCCGATCTCCGAGGCGCACAGCACGGCGCCGAGCGTCGCGCGCTCCATCTCGACATTCTGGGGCAGCAGCTTCTCCGCAACGGTCGCCATGGTCTACCCTCTCTCCTGGTCGCGATATTCGTTGGCCCAGTCATCGCTGGCGGCGGGCAATGGGGTGCGGGTGCGCGGCGGGACGGTGGGTACGGCGCGGTCACCGGTCCCTGGCCGGTGGTCTACCGCCTCCACCCGTTTGCAGCGCAATTCGACATTGCGCTGGTAGCCCGCGCGGCCACGCTGCCAGACGAGGTACTTGCCCGTGAGGGCGGCGAGGGAAGGGTCTTCAGTCACCCAACGCGGGTCGCGACGCTCGACAGCATAGAACGCGGCCACATCCTCCACTGGCGCTGGCGCGTTAGGCGGCTGCGTGCGAAACCAGCCCGCCGCCTTCCACTCCTTGCCGGGGGCGACTGGCTTATGCCCGGTCACGCCCTCAACGGCGCGAATCAGACTGGCGCGATATTCGTCGTCGGGGCGCTTGGCGGCGAGTTGCGCATCGTTGAGCTGGCGCGGTCGTGCGCGACGCGGCGGTTTGGCAGGGGCAGAGCGAGCACCCGGCGGCACGGTGGGCACGACGTCGGGCGCAACTATCGCCGGCTCAGAAAGCGCGGAATCTGTGGAATCTCTTGACGGGGGGCTCTCAGTGCGCGCATCAGCACCCGGCGCCGGGGCGCTCGGCGCGTGAGCGCGAGTCGCCCCTGTTGCGTAAGCAACATCTGCTTTCTTCTCTCTCTTCTTAACCTTCTTAATCATGTGCCCAACCATTGCGCTAGTTGTGTCAACCATTGCGCTAGTTGGCGACTGGACTAGGGCGGTGGTTGGGCTAGCCTCAGTAACTAGCGCAATGGTTGGGCTAGTGGTGCGGCCGGATGACCGCCGGCCCTTCAGTAGTTCGGGCAACCGGACCAGGGCGGTCCCATCGACGGGGTGCAAGGTGTAGGTGCGAATCTGGGTGCGCGAGCGTTCGTCGGCGTCGCTGGTGACCAGATGCAACTCACGCAAGAGGTCCAGTGCGGAGATCGCGGTGTTGCGGCTGATGTTGGCGCCCCTGGCGATCTCCGCGAAGGAAAGGCGCGCGTAGTCGCGGTGCTGACGCATCGCGCGGAAGACGAGGCACGTCAGCACCGCCCACGCGGATATGGGCAGCCGGTCCTGGATATCACCGTACTCGTTCCAGATCGGGGTATAGGGCCGACTCGTGGCCACGCTGTAGGGTGGGCGCGGCGTCTCATCGTCGCGCACGTCTGCCGCCTCGTAGGCACGGCGTCGCTCGTGGAGGGCAATCGGGACAGCGGCGGCTACCATGGGCACGCCGTCCAGCCCAGCGCCTGGCATGCCCGTATCATCTGCGGAGGACACATGCATACATCCGTCCCAGGGGTACAAACGACCCCCTAGGGCCGGGCTGGACACCATCTCTCGGATGTGCTATCATATGAGCGAGGCATATGAGGGATGCACAGTCCCTGAGGCCGCTTGCAACGGTCTCTGATGTTTGGCCCGCCGGCCCGATATTCGCTTTTCCCTAGCACGCCCGCCGAGTAGGTCGCTCGGCGGGTTTCGTGCGTCTCTGGGCAGATGCGCCCGCAGAGGGTCGTGCTGCCCCCCGCGTCGCCGCCGCTCTTAGAGTCACATCGCCTGCCGCGCTACTCTTCCCCTCGCGCGGGCCGTGCTGCCCGTCGTTCGGCGCATCCGCTGGCGCATCGTTCCCGCGGAGCGTGGCCACGAGCCGCGGCCAGTCCGCAGGGCGCCACAGCCGCCAGTCCGCGCCCGCCGCCAGGAGCGCATCCCGCCAGCGCCGCTGCGCCGCCGAGAGTCGTCCCCGCGCCGTCTTCAGCTCGGCATAGAGCACGCGCCCCTGACCGTCCGGTCCGCAGCCCGCGTGGCAGGCCACGATATCCGGGAATCCGGCGCGGTCCTGCCGGGCGTCGCGGTCGTGGAACCACTCCCAGCCAAAATAGCTGAGCAGCTCCTCTACCCGCGCTTGCAGCGTCGCCTCCGCGCAGTCAGGCGCGGGCGCGGCCAACAGCGCGCCTTCGGCGCCGTAGGGGTCGCCACTCGCCCTGAGCACCCGCGCCACGGTCGCGAGCGCCGCTGGCCCACGCCAGGTGCCCGTGCCCGTTCGCTGCTGCGCTCCGCGCGGCTGTCGCGCCCCCATGTGTCCTGCGCCTCTCCGCTCTGCCCGCATGCGCGCCGGTGCGCCGCTCCGTCTGATGATGTGAGGTGGATGCACGAGATAGCATACCACACCACTCGCCGGAAGCGTAACAGTGCTCGCGCAGAGAGTAGAGACGACCGCGGACACACAGGCGTCACACGGACGCCGCGAATCCGGGTGACTAGCGCACCGGGCGTATCGTCCACTTCGAGCGGACTTCGGCGACGGACAGGTAGATGTCGCGCCCGATGCCGCGCCGGTACTTGGTGATTCGCCGCCGCTGAAGCCAGCCGGACATAGTGGTCCACGGCACGCCGACGACCGCCGCTGCTTCACGCGCGGGCAGCAAATCGTCGGGGTTGCGTTCTGGCCCCTCTGGTTCGTCTATCGGCATCGCAAACAACCCACGCCTCCCTCCCAATAGCGGGCAACTCGCACCGCGTGGCGCACCATCGCGCGCCTTCGCTAACACTACCATACCGCGTCAACAAATGCAAGCCCTTCGCCCGATTCTCGTGAATCTCGTGAATCGCCCTCGGGTCTTTTCCGTGTCGCTTCGCACGTCCCCTTGCCGAACGATACACGGTACTGGTATACTCGTCTGCGATGATAGACGCGAGCAATGCGCGCCGGTGGTACACACGTGCTACGCCACGCCTGAGCGCCACGCCTGAGCGCCCGGTCAGCAGGAGAGGACTATCCCACATGGCCAGCGGACCCGCCGCCCTACCCGCCCCGACCCCACGCGCTGAAGCCGCCCGACGCACCCGCGAGTTCACCCGCACCCAGCGTCTGGCACGCGCGCAGTCCCCGGATGCGCGCACCGTGCAGGCGCAGGCCGAGGTGGCGCAGCTTGCCGATGCGTCGCGGCGCATCCTGCGCACCTGGCGCAACGACGCGCACCTGAATCAGGCGCAGGCGGCCGATGCGATCTCCGCGCTGATCGCCCCCGGCATCCAGGGCTGGATGATGTCGCATCAGATCGTCTCACGCATGGAGGTCTCGCCGGATCGCATGGCCGAATGGACGCTGCGCCAACTCTTCGCCGCGCGCACCGCCCTGGGGCAATCGCTGGGCGAATGGGGCGCCGCCCTGGAGCGCGCGGTAGACCTGTGGAAGATCGAGCGGGGCCTAGCGGTCGGCGGCGCGGATGCGCGCTATCTCGCCCGCCGCCAGCTTGCGGAAGAGGCGCAGGCGCGCGTCCATTCCGCGTTACCCCGGCTGACCATTCAAGAGCAGCAGCAGGTCGCGCTCATCGTTGAGACCATGGCGCGCACCCACGGCTACGCGGGGCACACGACGCCGCAGGACGCGTTCGCGGACTTCCGCACGGAGACGGAGCGCCTCCTGGCGGAAACGCCGCCGCCGAGCCGCCCGTTTCTCCCAGCGCCAGGCGAGCGCGACCAGTAAGCGGTATACTCGCGGTATACTCCCAGCACGGCAACGGTGCGTGTGCCCAGTAGCGCGCGCGGAGGCAGGTAGCGTATGGAGCGGCCCGAGATCGCGCGCCTCTTGGACGAGATGGCCCGCTGGGCGGCCGCAGCGAGCCGCTACGGCGCGAAACCGGAATACCTCGAAGAGTGGCAACTCCTCCGCGCGTGCCCAGCGCCGCCAGTGGGGCGCGTCCTCATCCTGATCGGCGGCCTGCGCGGGATTCACTATCTCTTCGTGAATCGCCAACTCCTGCGCGAGCGCCATGACCATCCGGAACTCCTGGCCATGGGCGCGGGCGCGATGAAAGCCGCCAGCATCACCCTCTACCGGCGCACCAAAACCCCCGCGCAGTCCCCCGCGCCCCTCCTGCACCTGGCCTATGTCGCGCATGCGGGGCGGCTGCAAGTCATCTCGTACACCGCATCGCCTATCGTCGCGGCCGCCTCCATGCCGCACTGGACCCAGCCCCCGGCACTCCGGCTGCCCAACTGGCTGGAGCCGCTCCGTCCCGTGGTCGCGGCGATTCTCGGCAGCCCACTGGGCGCGCCGTCACCCTCACAGCGACCGGCACAGGCGAGCGCATCGGGGGCATCGGGGGCATCGGGGGCGCACTGGCGCGGGCCGCTCACGGGGCCGCTGGCGAGTTGACGCGCGGCGCACGCATATCCGGAATCCGCACACCGCGATTGGATATACTCATCGTGACCGCTGGCACGCCCTATGCGTTTAGTGATATATGTTAGAATGACGCGGCGCAACTGAGGCGTTGCGCGGGCAAGCGACGAAATGGAGCGGGGCATGGAGCGCGCATCAGTTTCCGAGACGATCAGCTACGCCGACTGCACCGGGCGTGAGCTGGCGCAGTACCACACGCAAGCCGAGACGATCTACGCACAGACGCAGGCAGCGGCCGCGCAGTGGCGGCGCCTGGGCGAGGAGCCGCGGCATCCGATCCAGCGCGCGACGCTCGATGAGATCGAGATGCATCTGCTCTACTGCGCGGCGCTGGGTCGCGTGCACCAGGCCAGCGTCAACCCTGATCACTATTTCGGCCAGACGCCGGAGCAGATCGCCGAGGGCGTTGCGGCACGAGCCAAGGCCCGCCGACGCGGCGCGGGGGCCCGCGCGGTCGTGCGCAAATACGGCCCAGAGGCGGCACAGCGCATCACCGGCCATGCCATTCGCCACTAGCTCGCGCGTAGTTCGCGCGGAGGAGGCAATCCATGGCCCGCATGTCCGCCCGCTACTCCGGCAACTGCGCGGTGTGCGGCGTGGGGATTCCTAGTGGAGCAATGGAGCGGCGACCTCTTCGATGTGGTGCGGGGAGCGGACGGCACCTACGCCGCCCACTTCCACGATGACGGCGAGGTCTTCCCTCTCGCCGATATGGCCTACAATAGCCAGCTCGGACTCTACCATCGGAGCGACTTCCCCGACGAGCCAGACGGCGACTAGGCGCCGGGTGCCCCCATCTCCATTCCGCCGCGCACCAGAGCATTCCGACTGGTGCGCGGCTGTTTCGTGTGCGCGGCAGTATTGCCCCGGATTCCATGTGACCGTTGGCACTCCTGATGCGTTTAGATATATGTGCGATAATGCTGCGGGCATCTGAGAGCAGAAAGGGCGCCAGCCATGACCACCGCGAATCTTGCTATGACCCACATCACCCCACGTGCCGCCGCGGCCGTGGCCGACTACGACCGCTACGTTCGCCTGACGCGCTACACCCATGCCGAGGTCGATGCGGTCTGGGCCGACGTGCTGGCCGCCGAGGCCGGGCTGAATGCGGTGTGCGAGGCGGCCGAGGCGCTCCTGGCCCCGCAGCGCGTGTGCATGGGCATCTGGGAGGAGATTCAGGACACGCGCTATCAGCAGCTGGCGGCGGCGGTCGCGCAGACGGTGGATGCGCGCTGGGTGGCGTGCCGTTACGGCTCGCACGGCAGTAGCAGCACCGAGATGTTCCCGCTCACGGGGTGGCGCGCCGTAGCGGCACAATGGCGCGGCATGGCGAAACGCATCCAGCGCGAGATCACACGCCTCCAGCGGGCGCACTAGCCCATACAGGCAGAGAAAGGCAACGACCATGACGACCATGCATGACTACACCATCACCGCCCGCAAAGGGCGAAAGTACAACGCCTGGTGCCTGCGCGCCGCCGATGAGGCGGACGCACGGGCGCGCTTCGCGCTGCGGGTGCCTGGCTGGCGCATCGTGCGCGTGGAAGATGAGACGGCGCCGCAGTACGTGCCGCTGGCGGACTTCCTGAGCCGGTAGGGCGTGGGCGGCGTGTCGAGCGAGAGCAAGAGCGAGAGAAACGGAGCGAGGGGCAATGGCAGATACACGAACGCAGCGGGTGATGTCTGGCGGTGAGGCCGTGGACGCGCTCAGCATCAAAGGCAAGCCTTACATCGATGTGGCCACGCGCGTCAAGCTGGCGGTCGCGCGTGAGGGCGGCTACGAGATTCTCGATTCCGAGATTGTGCCGCTCGGCGAGACGGGCCGGCTGGCGGTGCGCGTGCGCGTGCGCGTGGGCGACAAGCTCTATGTCGGGACCAGTGAGGTGAAGCTGAACGCGCCCAACGGCACCGCCGATCATGACGCGCCCGTCGAGTGCGCGGAAACCTCAGCCGTGGGGCGCGCGCTCGGCTTTGCCAATATCGGGGTCATCGACTCGATTGCGAGCGCAGACGAGATGCGCGCTATCCAGCGCCCGGCACAGCCCGCGCAGGCGTCGCACGCCGCGCATCCGGGCCACGGCATACCCGCACCCGCCAGCGCCGGCACAGCGGCCCCTGCCGCGCCCGCACGCGGCCTCGCCGCGCATCTGACGCTCGACCTCGTGCGTGAGCGCGCCTACGGCCTGGAGGTGCCGCCGTCGCTCTGGGAGACCTGGATGTCTCAGCACGATAGCGACCCGGTCGCGATCAACGACGCCATCTCGAGATGGCAGACGACGCACCGCCCCAATGCGCCGGCCACCCGTGAGCCGACGCCCATTCGCCCGGCCGCGCCTGGTGCGAGCGCGTCGCCGGCGTCGGCCCCTGAGGGAGAGCCGGCGGCATCCGATCAGCAAGTGGCGGCCATTCGCAAGCTCTGCGCCGCCCTGGGGCGCCCTGAGTCAGCCGGCGCGTCCACCGCTGCCGAGGCCCGCGCGCAGCTCACCGAACTGAGCGCCGCATACGCGCGCATGCGCGAGGAACGGCGCACCGGACACACCGTGGCTGGCGGCAACTAGGCGCTCGCGGATGGCGGATAGCCGATGTGTTAGTGCGCCGGATGCAGGGCGAACCAAACCAGGAGCAGCCAGAGTGGCGACGAGAGGATGAGCGCCAGCCCGAGGCAGGCTGCTACAGCCACGGCGCTGCGAATGGAGCGCATGGATATCTCCTGAACCCGTGCAGCGCGTCTACCAAACTCCCCGGCTGAGTGCCCCTGCCTTTAGGCGCGGGGTCGTATCACGCCGATGCGCCGCACGCCTGGGGTTCGCGCGCGTCCCGTGAATCCAACGCGGGCGGCGTACCGTCGCCGCTGCCACCACTCCCCTTCGCGCGCCGCTTGCCGTCGCCCACCTGGCGCCCCCATGGCGCGCCGCCCTGATGCCGACCGCCGCGCGCGTTGGTACGGTAGAGCGGGTGCCCAGGCGGTAGATTGAGCTCGAGCGCGTCCGCGCTCTCCGGCTCACAGAGGTACATCGCGCGGCGTAGCCCCTCGCCGATGCGCACACAGCGCACCTCGTGATAGCGCACCTGCGCGCGCATGGCCGCGCGGCGCACGGTGTCCAGATCGACGCCCGGATGCGCTTCCGCCACTCGATGCCAGAAGCGCGCCGCCGCCGCGCGCACGGTCGCCCGCGAGATCGAGAGGTCGTACTTCGCGCTCAGGTGCTCAGCCGCGCGCGCCACGGTCCACCACGTGACCTCAGGCGCGTCTTTACTCGTGGGCATCTCTGGGTACTCCTCTCGGCTCGGCCAGGGAGTGCGCGCGTCTCGCGCACTCCCTGGCATTATACCACCTACAGCGAAACGCGGCCCATCGCTGCCCGCCGCGCATGCGCTCCCCATTCCACCAATCCCTCACAGCCCCTCCTCCAGACGCGCCACCCGGCCGCGCGGTCTCGCGTCCCCCGCACCGCTCTTGCGCCCGGCGCATCGCGCGCGACGGGACACCGCGCTCTTGTGTGCGCTACTATAGGCGAGTATCTCGCGTAGCGTGTAGAGCTCGTGGGGCTGTGGGGGGGGATGATATGGTCGCGTTTCGCGCAGAGGAGGCGCTGGCGCTCTTCGCCGCGCCGGAGACGATACCGGATATGGTGGCCGGGGTACCGGGGGCACAGGATGCCCCCACGGGCACGGCAGAGGCGGACGGCGAGGATGATGAGGACGCATTGCCTGCCGTGCTGTTGACAGAGGAAGGGCCGGACGCGCCGCAACCTCACGGGCTCCCCCGCGGCGGCCGGGTGGATGCGGAGGCGGCGCGCGCCTTCGCGGTCCTCTACGAAGCCGAGCTGGCGTCACTCATCGATGTGGCGTACCGCGTGCTGGGCGAGCGGCCCGGCGCCGAAGATGTGGCCCAGGCGACGGCGCTGCGCGTGCTGCCGCACTGGCCCCGTGTGCGCGCGCAGGCGGCGCAATTGGCCGGTGGCCGGGAACGCGCCAGCTACTATGAGCGCTGCTACCTCCGTCGCGCGTGCAAGAACATCGCCATCGCGCAGTGGCGTGCGCGGGGCAGGCTGGCCGCGCACGTGGTCGCCTCGCTGGACACGCTCTCCGAGGGCGGCGCGGATGCGCCCGGCGCCGAGCAAGACGCGGGCATGGAGTCCCTGCTGGCCTCGAGCGCGCCAGAGAGTGGCGACCCCGCTGAGGTGGTGACGCGGCGCGAGACATGGGGCGAGGTGCTCGCGCTCTGCACCGCCCGCCAGCGCGCGATACTGGCCTACCGCTTGGACGGCTACACGTACGAGGAGATCGCAGGTTTGCTGGCTGGCGTGCCCGGCATCGGCGGCAACGCGGGCCAGTTGCGCAAGGATATCTGCGCGCTGGGCAAGGTCGTGCGCGAGCGCTTAGGACGCTGGAGCGAGGACTAGCAGCCGCCCGGATATGGCGCAAAAGCGGAGTTATGGCACGAGCCATAAATTATACAAGGCCGGGATTATTCGGGCGTCGCAGGCCCTCCCGCTAGGATGCGTGTGCATATGGCACGCGCCATATGCCCCACGGCTGGCAAAGGAACGCGCCCCGGAATCGTTGGATTCCGGGGCGCGTTCGATTAACGCGGATTGTGGTAACTCGCGGGCACGGCGGCGAGCGTGCTTCCCCCATCGGGCGCGGGCGCTGATGCGACCACGACGGACGACACGCTCATGGTGCCAGCGGCGGGATTCGTGGTGGTAGACGGCGGGAACGGGAGCGCCGCCGGGGTGCTGAGCACAGCGGGGTTCACCGGCGCGGGATTGACGACGGCTGGGGGGGCCACCGGCGCGGGGGCCATGCTCGCCCCGCTATGCGCCGCATTCGCCTCGGTGCCCACGGCCGGTGCGACCGGTGCGATAAGCGGCGTGAGCGGCGCGACCGAGGCCACTAGCAGAGACGACCGCGACGCCAGCGCCGCACCTTTGATTTTGGTGTAGATGACATGCGAGCCGGTCATCTGCAAGAGCGCGGCCGCGACGTAGAGGTACCAATTCGGGCCGAAGTTCAGGCGCCCGTTGGCGGCCTCGTAGCCTACCAGCCCGCACAGATTCAGCCCGAATCCCAGGAGCTGGTAGAACGAGTTGTAGGCGGGGTTCGGCAGTCCGTTGATGACGGGCACGGTGTCCAAGAGCGGCTTGAGCAGCGCCAGCACGGCCACGACGGTGAGGGCGACGGTGACGGCATCGGCGACGATCTGTTGATTCACGGCGATTCTCCTCTGCGGCTCACCTCAACAAGGCAAGCTAGGTGTAGAACGACGGCGCCCACTCAGGTGAGGCGCCGTCACAGCGAACTACAGCGCGGTGGCCCCATACGCGATGTGCGCATGGTAGTAGGGCCCCGTCACCCCAGGGGGGCGATCAAAGACCAGATTTGGGTCCCACACCAGCACGCCGCGCTCGAAGCGCTGCGCCGCGACGTTGGGCAGCGCGTTGCCGTGGGCGTCGGTCAGGCCGTGCGCGTCTTCCAGCGGCAATCCCAGCGCCTCCAGGCCCGCGAGGCCCGATCTCGATGGCTCGCTGGCGTAGCCTTCGAGCAGGCCCGCGCGCACCACGAAGCCATTCTCGCGGCAGCGCCATGCCGGCTGATTCGCGCCGTTGGGGTCGGCGATGTCCGCGAAGAACACGCCCGCCGCGGCCGCGCTCAGAACCCGCACCTCATCGGGCGTGCCCGGCGTGGGATGCGCGGGTGGCGCTGGCGGCGGTGGCGGTGGAGTGACCACCGCGGGCAGCGCGATGACGGCCGCCGCCGTGGGGTGCGTCGCCTGGAGCGTGAGCACGGGGTAGAACACCAGCGGACCCACCCAACCCCACGGCACCGGGGCGGGCAACCCGGCGCGGCCCCCCGAGCCCCGCGGGGGGGGACGGGGCCGCGGGGGGGGGTAGACGGCGCGGGG
>VFSW01004216.1_pt1 | contig 21441 bp, 16 predicted proteins | sample 5358111 | NCBI WGS metagenome assembly VFSW01 (sample SAMN11554181, study PRJNA540505) | mine drainage metagenome | isolation source: sediment from site ElyBrook_90M | place: USA: Ely Copper Mine, Vershire, VT | collected 2017 | reverse complement strand
ACCCATGTCGAGGCGATCGGCCGCATCACGCCGGGTTGCCTCGGGTTGTGGAACGAGGCCACCGAAGCCGCGCTGAAGCCGATCCTCGCCTCGGTGCGCAAGTATTCCGGAATCGCGGTGGCGATGCAGCTCGCCCATGCCGGCCGCAAGGGGTCGAGCCACAAGCCGTGGAATGGCGGGCAGCAGATTCCGCTCGCCGAAGGCGGCTGGCAGACCGAAGGGCCGTCCGCGCTGCCGCACAAGGAAGGCGAGCTGCCGCCGCACGCGTTCGATGCGCAAGGCTTGACGCGCGTGCGCGAGGCTTTCGTCGCGGCGGCCAGGCGCGCGATGCGGCTCGGTATCGATGCCATCGAACTGCACAGCGCGCACGGTTATCTCCTGCACCAGTTCCTGTCGCCGATCGCCAACCAGCGCAGCGACCAATATGGAGGCAGTTTGCAAAACCGCCTGCGCTATCCCTTGGAAGTGTTCGACGCCGTGCGCGCGGTGGTTCCGGCGGACAAGCCGGTCGGCATCAAGGTGTCGGCGACCGATTGGGTCGAGGGCGGCTGGGACCTCGAACAAACCACCGAATTCGCCAAGGAATTGAAAAAGCGCGGTGTCGACTGGATCGATGTTTCCTCCGGCGGCGTATCGCCGAAGCAGAAGATACCGCTGTCGCCGGGCTACCAGGTGCCGTTCGCGCAAGCGATCAGACAAGCCACCGGCCTCACCACCATGGCGGTCGGCCTGATCACGCAGGCGCAGCAGGCGGAGGAAATCGTGGCATCGGGCGAGGCCGACATGGTGGCTCTGGCGCGCGGCATGCTCTACGACCCGCGCTGGGGCTGGCACGCTGCGGCCGAACTCGGCGGCCAGGTCGAAGCGCCGCCGCAATACTGGCGCTCGCAGCCCTCGACGCAAAAGGAACTGTTCGGCAAGACGACGTTCGGCGCGAGGTGAGCGGCGGCAATCGCAAGTGGGGAAGCGATCATGGCCCTCTTCCATCGCCTGGCGATGACAGCGTTTTGTCTCTTGATCGGCGGAGAAGTCATGAGTGGGGAAGCCCTGAGTTCGAAAGCTTTGGCATTCGATATCGAAGCCCATCGCGGCGGCCGCGCGCTGTTTCCGGAAAACACGCTGGTTTCGTTTGCCAACGCGCTGTCGATGGGCGTCGACACGCTGGAGCTCGATATCGGGGTGACGCGCGACGGCGCGATCGTGGTCTCCCATGAACGCGGCCTCAACCCCGATCTCGCCCGCGGGCCCGGCGGCGAATACATCAGCCCGCCCGGCATTGCCTTCGTCCGCTTGACGCTGGAAGAGGTCAAGCAATACGACGTCGGCCGGATCCGCCCGGGCAGCAAATATGCTGCGCAATTTCCCGACCAGCGCGCCATGCCCGGCACGAAAATCCCGACGCTGAGGCAAGTCTTCGAGCTCGTGCGCAGATCCGGCGACAAGAATGTGCGCTTCAACATCGAAACCAAGATCGATCCCAACCACCCGGATGAATCGCCGGAGCCTGAGCGCTTTGTCACGCTGCTGCTCGATCTTGTCAGGGCGGAAAATTTCAGCGACCGCATCATGGTGCAGTCGTTCGACTGGCGGACGTTGCAGCTGGTGCAGAAGCTCGCGCCGGAGATTCCGACGGTTTACCTCACCGTGCAGGCCGGAACGGCGCCGACCGTGTTTGCGGACAAGGCCACGGTGTGGACCGCGGGCTTCGATCCGGCCGAACACGGCCGTTCCATCCCGCGCACCATCAAGGACGCCGGCGGCGCGATCTGGTCGCCTTATTTCGGCGATGTCACGCCGGAGCTGATCGCCGAGTCCCACGCGCTTGGACTTAAGGTCGTGGTCTGGACCGTGAACAAGCCCGCCGAGATGGCGCGCCTGATCGAGATCGGCGTCGACGGCATCATTTCGGATCATCCGGATCTCCTGCGCCGGGTCGCGGGCGAAAAGGGCATTGCGCTGCCCAAGGGCTCGCCGGTTACGCCGTAGAGGCATGATGCCGGCGCCTCACCCCTTCTTCGGCAGCTCCGCCAGCGCGCGCAGCGCGGCGACGTAGCCATAGGGCCCGAGGCCGCAGATCACCCCTGTTACGGCGTGGGAGATTTTCGAATGCCGGTGATGTTCGTCGCGGGCGTGGATGTTGGAGATATGCACTTCCAGCACCGGGCCCTCGAACGCCTTGATGGCGTCGACCATGGCGATCGAGGTGAAGGAATAGGCTGCCGGGTTGACGATGATGGCGTCGGCGCTGTCCCGCGCCGACTGGATCAGGTCGACGAGCGCGCCTTCATGGTTCGACTGGTGGAAGGAAAGCGAGAGCGCGAGCTTGGCGGCTTCGCGCTCGCAAGCCTCCTTGATTTGCGCCAGCGTGGCGGTGCCGTAGATGTGCGGCTCGCGCACGCCGAGCAAATTGAGGTTCGGGCCGTTGAGGATCATCACGCGTTTCATGGTGTGCCTTTCTTGCAAGATCACAATGACATTGGATTGACCTGTGACAGCAACGGAAGTGAGCTCCCTCTCCCCCTGTGGGAGAGGGTTGGGGTTCAGGTCCCTCGATAGGCCGTAACCCCTCACCCGGATCGCATCTGCGATGCGATCCGACCTCTCCCACAAGGGGAGAGATGAAACGAACCCGCTGACAGACTGGTTCAATCAAAGCCGTCCCGCCCTTACACTGTCTTCACTGGACGCCCGACAACCCGAACACCGCGATCGCGCGGATCGGCGATCCCGTGCCGCCGCGCCATTTCATCGGCAGGCCGATGAAGGTGAACGGCCCGGCGCCGAGCAGCGCTTCGAGGTTGCACAGGCTCTCGATGTGGGTGATGCCGAGCTCGAAGCAGGCCTTGTGCACCAAAAGATTTTCCTTGCCTTCCGGCCCGGGCCGCATCGAGTCGATGCCGAAATGTACGACGCCCTGCCTGGCCAGCCATTCGGTGGCCGCAACGTTGACGCCGGAATTCTCGGTCGCATATTCCTTGCGCGGAAACGTCCGCTCGTGATGCCCGGTGCAGAGCAGCACGGTGCCGCCCTTCGGCACGCCATGGCCTGATTTCGTCACCGCCGCCTCGAGATCGGAAGGTGTGATCTCGGCGCGCGGCGCGATGTGGCGCAGATCGATGCAGATGCCGGGCACGATGCAGTTTTCCAGCGGATATTCGTCGATCGGAATGCCGCGCTTGTCGAAATGCCGGGGCGCATCGATGTGGGTGCCGCCATGGTCGGGCATCGAAAAATACATCGACGCCAACCCGTGCACATGGCCGCCATCGGCAAAGGATTCCTCGTGGGTCTTCCAGACGCCGTGGATGATCGCGGAATGCCCGGGATAGCTCGGGGTGCGGTGGTAAAGCTCACGGCTGAGGTCGACTATCTTCACGCGGGGTCCTTTCCTGGGGTCGGGTTGGTCTTCTCGTCACTGCGGGCGCGATTGCAGCACACTGGCGTCGTCCCTGCGAACGCAGGGATCCATAACCACAGCCGTTCGTTTGGAGACAAAGCCGTCAGCCATCGTGCTAAACGGCGGGGCCGCGGCGTATAGGTCCCTGCGTGCGCAGGGACGACCTTGGTGCCAGTAGTTGGCCACGAAGTAATAACGGCCTCAAACATTGCGTATCACACCGGCTTGATGCCCGCCTTGGCGATGACGTCGCGCCATTTCGGCACCTCCCGCTCGATGCGCTTGCGCAAGGCTTCCGGCCCGTTGGCGAGGACCTCGTAGCCGTTGACGCGCAGCTGCTCCACGGCTTCGGGTGCCTTCAGCACTTCGATCGTTTTGGCCGAGAGCTTCGCGACGATGCCGGGCGCGGTTTTGGCCGGCGCAAAAAAGAACTGCGCGGTTTCGGCGACGAAATCCTTGTACCCAAGCTCGACCATGGTCGGCACGTCGGGCAGGTCCGGCCAGCGATGCGCGCCGGTGATGGCGAGCACCTTGAGCTCGCCGGACTGGGCAAAGGGCAGCACCGGCGGCAGCGCCGAGACGGCGACCTGCGTGGTGCCGGCGAGCAGCGCCTGGATCGCGGGCGCAGCGCCGTTGAACGGCACATGCGTCATCTCGATGCCGCCGACGAGCTTAAGCAATTCGCCGGAAAGATGCGGCGTGGTGCCGGCGCCCGGGCTCGCCCAGTTGAGCTCGCCCGGATGCGCCTTCGCCCGCGCGAACAATTCGGCGATCGAGTTGACGCCGAGTTTCGCCGTCACCACGATCGCATTCGGCGTGGTCCCGAGTTCGGCGATCGGTGCGAAATCCCGGAAGGGGTCGTAGGGAATCTTGGCATAGAGGCTGGGATTGACGACATAGGCGCTGGAGATCACCAGCAGCGTGTAGCCGTCCGCTTCCGCATGGGCCACATATCCGATCCCGATATTGCCGCCGGCGCCGGGCCGGTTCTCGACGATCACGTTGCCGCCAAGCGCCGGCCCGAGATTTTGCGCCAGGATTCTCGCGATGATGTCGGTGGGGCCGGCGGGCGCGAACGGCACGATGATCCTGATCGGGTGTTCGGGATAATCAGCGGCGCCGGCCCGCCCGATACCGAGCGTCGAGGCCGCCGCCGCCCCCGCCGCGAGGCCCGCGGTTCGCAAAATCCGGCGGCGCGAGGGCAGGGCGCTTTTGCTATCGGGCATCGTTCTCTCCCGGGCGTTTTCTCGGCTTTTTCATCTGACCACAGACTGCGGCTTTGTTCGAGCCTTTCGTTTGGGCGGGATCTCTCCTCGATCCCCCCGCGAAAGCGGAGATCCATAACCGCCGGCCCGTGTTGTTGCGAAAGCCGTCGACCAGGGTGCCCAAAGAGAAGCCGCGGCGTCGCTTGGGGCACGGGGGCTGACGGCTTGTGCTCCAACGAACGACGGTGGTTCCTGCGTTCGCCGGGACGACGGGAGAGGGGAGTCTAGACCCCTCCTACTTCCTTCGCCGCGCGGGCGCTTCCGTCGGCGCTGCGGCTTCGGCGACTTCGCCTTCCTCGCGCCATCGTAAAATCTCCGCAGCCAGGATCGGATGATTGAATCCCTTCAGGTGCAGATCATCCAGCGGCCGGCCCTCGACCCAGGGCTCGACCATGCCGTAGACGCGCCGCGACACCACGATCTGGTTCGCCTTGGCTTCGTCGCACAGGCGCGAGGCGAGATTGGTGACGCTGCCGATCGCGGCGTATTCGAGCCGCTGTTCAAAACCAATTTGCCCGAGCGTCGCATAGCCGAGCGCGATGCCGAGACCGAAACCGAGGCTGTGCCCGCGGTTGCGCCAGCGTTCGGTCAGGGCGCCGATGGTGTCGCGCATCTCCACCGCCATCTTCACCGCGCGTTTGGTATGGTCGGGGAATTGAATGGGCGCGTTGAACAGGATCATCACGCCGTCGCCGGCATAGCGGTCGAGCGTGCCTTCATACTTGAAAATCAGTTCGCCGAGCGCGGCGTGATATTCGCGCAGCACGTTCATGGCTTCCTCGGGCTCGGTCGCCTCGGTGAACGCGGTAAAGCCGCGCAAATCGCAGAACACCACCGTGACCTCGCGGCGGTGGCTGTCGAGCAGCGAATCGTGGCCGTCGGAAGAAGCGATCAGCTGCGCGACTTGAGGGGCGAGAAAACGCTCGAGCCTGCGGATGCGCTCGATCTCGGCGAGTTGTTTTTCGACGCGCTCCTCCAGCGACTTGTTCCAGTTCTTCAGCTGCTCGGTCTGCGCCTCGAGCTTGCCCGCCTGCTGCTGCACCGTCGCGTGCGCGACCGCGAGCTCGCGGCCTTTATGATCCACCTCGGTGAACAGCCGCGCGTTGCGCATCGCCAGCACCGCCTGGTGCGCGAAGGTCCGCATCAGGCCGATCAGATTGGGCGAGAACTCGCCGGTTGCGTGCCGCAGCACCACCAGCGAACCCAATACGCCCTGCTGGTCGACCAGCGGCACCACCAGTACCGCATGAAAGCCGGCCGTCACCGCGACGTCGCGCAGCAGGGTTTCCGCGGCGTTGGTGAGATCGGCGATCGCGATCGGCTCGCCTTTCCGCGCGGCCTCGCCGAGTACGGTGGTGTCCTCGTCGATCGCGAGATGCTCGCCCTGCGCCGCCTCGTCGATGCCGATGGATTCGGCGAGGTTGAACTGACGCTTGGTGGCATCGTAGCCATAGATCAGGACGGCGTCGGCGTGGGTGATTTCCAGCGCGCGCGCCGCCACTGTCGGCAGCACGGCGTTGAGGTCGAGCGAAGAGGCGACCGCGCGGCCGACTTCCTCCAGCACCTTGAGCTCGTTGATCGACTGCGCGAGGTCGCGGGTGCGCTCCTGCACCTTGGCCTCGAGGCCGGAGTAAGTTTCCTGCAGCTGGCCCGCCATGCTGTTGAACTGGTCGGCGAGTTCTTCCAGTTCATCGCCGGTCGTGACATCGATGCGGTGGCTGAAATCGCCGCCGCCGAGCCGCCGCGCGCCGCGCCGCAGCGCCGTAATCGGCACCAGCATGCGCCGTGCGAGGATGGTGCCCGCGAGAATCGCGACCACAAGCCCGAGCGCGATCAGGAGCGCGCCGCGCAAGACCTGGTCCCGGATCGGCGCCAGGGCCTGCGCGGTCGGCTGCTCGAAGAACACGAACCAGCCGAGTTTCGGCACCGGGCTTGCCGCCGTCAGGACGGAGCGGCCGTCGATGTCCCTGCCCGACGTAAGCGGCTCGCCGCCCGGGTTCATCACGGCGGCGACCTGCGGGGTGCCAGCGACGAACCTGCCCACGTCAGGTCCCTTGCTCGAACTCGCCAGCACCTCGCCGCGCGGGTCGACCACATAGGCGAAGGTCGACCTGCCGACCTGGGCATCGCCGAGGAAGTCGGAGAGGAAGCGCAGGTCGATCTCGGCGACGGTGACGTCGGCATTGAAGCCGGAATGCGCCACCGAGATCGACATGAAGGGGTGGGAATCCCGAAAGAACGCCGGCGCGTAGCTGACGCCCTTGCCATGGGTGCCGGTGAATCTGATATCGCGCGAGAAGTCCGCTCTGCTGCCGACCAGGGTACCAGCGCGCGACACCCGTAATTGCTCGCGGCCATAACCGTCGAGCAAAGAGAGCTGGTAGACGGCCGGTACCTGGTTCAAGAGCTGGGTGTAGTCGGCGCGGTGCTCTTCCGGCTTGGTCGAACTCGCACGCGTCACCCAGCTGATCTGCCGTTCGAGGTCGGCGACCGACTGCTCGATCCGCCGGGCGGTCGATTCCGCCTTCTCGCCCATGGCGTCGGTGAGGCTGGACCTGGTGGCGCGGTAGCTGATCCAGGTCTCCATCGCGCCGTTGACCGCGAGCACGAACACCACGAGCCCGACCAGCGCCGTGACGTATTTGGCGAACAGGCCCTCGCGCAGGAACCGGCTTCTGTCCTTGACCCCGATCATCCAGACCCTCATGCGCGACCCTGCTCCAGGCGCGCGCATCAATTGTCGTCAGCCATGAGCTGTCTAGCACAGTTCAGCGGGGTCCGGCCGAAGGGATGGGTGGATGGTTAGCCGTGATTCAAGGCAGTTGGGGCGGGATTTGACGAGAATGGCAGGCTTGCGTCCGTCACTGTTGCGCCCGTCACCGGTTGAACAACTGCCGCAGCAGGTCGTTCATTGGCTGGCTTTCCTGCTGGGCTTGCGGCGGGGGATCGCCCGGCGGCGCCGTCTCGGCAGTCGGCGGCGGGGAGGCCGGCTGCGGCGGCAGGCTGCGGCTTTTCTGACTGGAACCTTGATTGGGGCCTTGATTAAGACCTTGGCCCAACCCCTGCTGCAGCAAATTGCCGAGCGTCTCGCCGAGCTTGCCGCCGAGCGTATCGGACAATCCGCCGCCGCTCGAACCGCTGCCGCCCAATCCGCCGAGCCCGCCCAGACCGCCGGGCCCGAACAGGCCCTTGCCCATCTCCTTGAGCCTGGAATAGGCCGCGTCCGGATTGTCCAGGATGCCGGCCATGTCAGGATAGATGCGCGGCTCGGCCCAGGGTCCGTCGATCACCACGGGGATACCGAAGCCGACCGGGTCGGCGGCGCGGCCCTGGCCCTCGGTAGTCATCACGAGCTTCGGCTCGACCCGGAATGCCAGCATTTTGATGCCGAGGTCGATGGTGCCCGCCCCGGTCACCCGCACCAGCGGCCCGACGAGGTTGAGATCGGTGGTGGTGGCCTGGCCCTTCTCGATGCGGAACGAGGCGGAGAGCTGGGTCAGGTCGGTGGCCTGATCCCGGCCTTCCTGCCATCCCGACAGCGGGTTCGCGGTCAGCGAGCGGATCATCTGCGCGACGTTGAGGCCTTCGATCGCGCCGTCCTGGAAATTGGCGAACACGGTGCCGCTGAGGTTCGACATGATCGCGCGCTGGCTCGAGCCGTTGGAGCGCACCGTGATCTTCGCCTGCATCTTGCCGTCGAGCTTGTCGAAGCCGGCGGCGCTGCGCAGCAACGGCAATGCGCGCACGCCGACGAGATCGCTGCGCATCACATAGGCTGGCGTGCCGCCGGAGGCGTCGATGTCGACTTCGCCGTTGGCCTGGCCGCCATAGGCGCCGAGATTCGAGATCGCGCATTGCAAAATGCCGCCGGCGAGCGTGGCGTCGATCGCGGCGGGCGCAAAACCGGCCTGGCCGATATTGAGTGCAGCGGCCGAGACCCGGACCTGGGCATCGACATAATTCAGTCCGGTGAGATCGATGGTGGCGTTGCTCCAGGATTGCGAAGACAGCTGCGAAGGGCTCTGCGAATCCTGCGCCGCCGCCGGCGCCGGGCTGGCTGCGATGTCGAGCCGCTGGAAGTCGAGATCGAGTTTTACCAGCGGCTTGCTCGCGATATCGACCGACGCCCATCCGTTGAACGCGCTGTCGCCGATGGTGCCGGTGAGGCCATTGATCATGACGACCGAACCGTTGAGCCGGATCTCGGCCTTGCCCGACAACGGCGCCTGCAACATGCCGGGCGCGTCGAGCGTCAGTTCGACCGGAATGTTCTGCCGCTCCACGGGTGGAGCGGGAGCCGTGGCCTTGATGTCGAATTTGAGCGGCTGCCCGCCGGCTTGCGCGCTGCCGGTGACCTTGATTTTGCGATCGGCGCCGACCATGGCGTTGGCGTTGATGCCTCCGATGCGGTTTTCGACGCGGTCGCGCAGGTTGGAAAACATCACCGTGCCGTCGGTCACCGTGATGCGTTCGATCGCGGGCGCATCGGAACCGGCCTCGTGCGAAGAAGCCGCGGGGCTCGAGGAAGCCGCTTTCGGCGCGGCGATGCGTTCGCGCAGCAGCGGCACGTTGAGAACGGGCCGGATGATCGTGAGTTCGGTGATATCAGGCCGGCCCGACCACACGCTGCCCAGCTTGATGTCGGCCTGGATGCTGCTGGCGGTCAGGCTGCTGCTGGTGTCGCGGTCCTTGGGTCCCTCGAGCGTGACGTCGTTCAGCGTCACGTTTAAAGACGGCCACAGGCCGATCCTGGTCGAGCCCGCAATAGTCAGCCAGTATCCCGTTTGGCGCTCGACCCGGTCCTGGATCGCCGAGGTCAGGAAGCCCGAGGGGATTCCGACGATCAACAGGAGCGCTGCGACAACGATGACGGCAGCGATGGCGCCGCCTGCAATTTTCAAGGCTTTCATGTCGATCTTCCAGACCGGATACCAGCGTCGGGATTGGCCATGCCTCTGGTCCGGCGAGGCCTTTTCTTCAAGTCTATCCCGGAAAGGGCAGATAGCTCAAAGCCGCCAAAAATAATCCGGGGGTGCTGCAAAGGTATGTGACTTATGACACACTTCGGGCCGGGCCTGCGGACCGAGGGCCCGGTTGTTGGAAGGTATTGCAATGAGCAAACAGGCCGAATTTGCGGTCATCCTGAAGATGAATCCGATGTTTGCGGATCTCGGCGCCGACGAATTGCAGCGGATCTCGGCGCTTTGCCATACCCAGCACCTCGATGTCGGCGAGATGCTGTTTCAGAAGGGCGATCCCGGCGACGCCCTGTTCGGGGTCCGCCGCGGCCAGATCCGGATCGAGACCGGCGCCTCCGACGGCAGCCGGTTGACGCTGAATTTCCTCGGGCCCGGCGACCTCTTCGGCGAGGTCGCGGTGCTCGACGGCCAGAGCCGCACCGCGGACGCGGCCGCCGGCGAGCCGACCGAATTGTTCGTGCTGCGGCGAGAGGATTTCTTGAGCTTTCTGGAACGCGAGCCGCGCGTCGCGGTCAAGCTGATCATGCTGTTGTGCCAGCGCATCCGCTGGATGAGCGAGCGGATGGAGGAATCGGTACTGCAGCCGCTGCCGGTTCGCCTCGCGCGAAGGCTGTGCGCGCTGGCGTCCGATTTCGGCTCCGAGGTGCATATCTCGCAGGAGCAGCTGGGCGTGTTCGTCGGCGCCGCGCGCGAAAGCGTCAACCGCCAGCTGCAGCTCTGGCGCAAGGACGGCATCCTGGACCTGCAGCGCGGCCGCATTCTGTTGCAGAACATGACCAAGCTGACGGCGGTGGCGCGAAACGAGTAGAGGCCGGGCAAAGGCCGCTTCGCGTTCGGAAGCAGGACCGTCGGTCTGCGCCCCTCACTCCGCGGCCGGCGAATGCACGATGCCAGGCGGCGGTTTGTGATCGGCGCCGCGCTCCGCCTTTGCCGCATGTTCGCCGTGGCCACCGGATGCCAGCAGCTTGCTGCCGAAGCGCCAGATCAGCGCGCCGATATCGTCCATCATCATGAACATCGCGGGCACGAACACCAGCGACAGGATGGTGGAGAATACGAGGCCACCGATCACCGCGAGCGCCATCGGCGAGCGGAATTCACCGCCGGCGCCGAACGCCAGCGCCGAGGGCATCATGCCGGCGGCCATGGCGACGGTGGTCATGACGATGGGGCGGGCGCGCTTCATGCCGGCGTCGATCATCGCCTCTTCGCGCTGTTTGCCGTCCCGAATGGATTCCACCGCGAATTCCACCAGCATGATGGCGTTCTTGGTCACGATGCCCATCAGCATCAGGATTCCGATCCACACCGGCGTGGTGAGCTGCTTGCCGGTCACCAGCAGCGCCAGGATCGCGCCGCCGATCGACAGCGGCAGCGAGAACAGGATGGTGATCGGCTGCAGGAAGGTTCCAAACAGCAGTACCAGCACCGCATAAACCATCATCAGGCCGGCGGTGATGGCAGTGGCAAAGCCCGCCGACAATTCGTTGAGGCTTTCGGCGTCGCCCGACGGGTTCACAGTTACGCCCTTGGGCAGGCTCTTCATGACCGGCAGGTCGTAGATTTTCTTGGTGGCGTCGCCGAGCGCCGCGGTGCCGACGAGGTCGGCCGCTACGGTGGCCTGACGTTCCCGGTCATAGCGGTTGATGCTGGTGGGACCCTGGTCGAGCTTGATGTCGGCGACGACAGATAGCGGCACACCGCCGCGACCGCCGCCGAGCGGCACGCGCAACTGGTCGAGAACCTGAAGGTTGCCGCGCGCGCCGTCCTCGAGCTGGACGCGGATCGGCACCTGCCGGTCGCCGGCATCGAATTTGGCGAGCGCCGGACCGACGTCGCCGATGGTGGCGACGCGAATGGTTTCCGACAGGCTTTCGGTGGAGACGCCTAATCGCGCGGCCAGATCCGCCCGCGGCTGGACACGAAGCTCCGGCCGATCGAGCGAGGTTTCGGAGATTACATTGGCGATCAGCGGAATCCGCTTCATCTGGTTGGCGAGTTCGCTGGCGACATTGTTGACGATATTGCTGTCGGCGCCGGTGACGACCAGCGAGACCGCGCGCAGGCCGTTCTCGTCGAGGAACCAGAACCGGATGTCGGGAACGTTTTCGAGCTCCTGGCCGATCTCCAGCTCGAGTTGGCGCTGAGTGATCTTGCGTTCGGTTTTCGGGGTGTAGTTGATGATCAGCGCGGCGCGGCGCACCTCGAACGTTCCCGGCGGCACCCGCCCGCCGTCGACGAACACGCTCCTGACCTCGGGGCGCTTGCGCAGGCGCGCAACGATTTCCTCGGTAACCTTCTCGGTATAAGCGAGCTGCGAGCCCGGCGGCAGCTCCATCGCCAACAGCGAGCGCGCGGTATCCTGCGCGGGCAGGAAGCCTTGCGGCAGCAGCGTGATGCTCCAGATCGAGGCCGCGAAGATACCAAATCCGATCAGCACGGTGATGAGATAGTGTTTCACCGACCAGGTCACGAGCCGCGTATAAGTTTGCAGCACCCGTCCCGGCGGTGGATCATCGTGCGGATGATCTTTGAGGAAATAGGCGGCGAGCACCGGCGTGACGAAGCGTGCGGCGAGCAGCGAGAAGAACACCTGCACTGAAACCGTGATGCCGAACTGCTTGAAGAATTGTCCGGCGATTCCGGACATGAAGCTCGCGGGCGCGAAGATCGCGATGATGGTCAGCGAAATCGCTATCACGGCGAGGCCGATTTCGTCGGCGGCTTCAAGGGCGGCGCGATAGGGCGACTTGCCCATCCGCATGTGGCGCACGATGTTCTCGATCTCGACGATGGCGTCGTCGACCAGAATGCCGGTGGAGAGCGTAATCGCCAGAAAGCTGACCAGGTTCAGCGAAAATCCCAGAATGTCCATCGCCCAGAACGCCGGGAAGATCGACAGCGGCAGCGAGATCGCGGCGATGATGGTGGCCCTGACATCGCGCAGGAACAAGAGCACGATCACGACGGCGAGAATGGCGCCTTCGAACAGGGTCGAGATCGCCGCTTCGTAGTTGCCCTTGGTGAACTCCACCGAAGTGTCGATCAGCTTGAGGTCGACGTCGGGGTGGGCGATTTTCAAGGCATCGATGCGCTTCTGCACGGCGGCCGCGACCACCACGTCGCTGGCGCCCTTGGAGCGTTTGATGCCGAGCGCCACCACCGGCTCGCCGTTGAAGCGTGCGAAGGTCCGGCGGTCGGCAATGGTGTCGGTGACGGTTCCGAGATCGTCGAGGCGTACCTCGCCGCCGTTCGGGAGGCTGATCATGGTTCCGGCGAGATCGTTGAGGGTCTTGGCGCCGGCAAGCGTGCGGATGGCCTGGTCGTTCTTTCCGATTTCGGCCCGGCCGCCGGCGAGATCGACATTGGTGCCGCGCAGGCGGTGGCTGACATCGACCGCAGTCAGCCCTGCAGCCTGCAGCCGGTCGGGATCGAGCGAGACGAGAATCTCCCGCTCGACGCCGCCGATACGCTCGACCTGGGCGACATTGCGCACGCCCTGCAGCGCGCGCTTGACGACGTCGTCGACGAAATAGGACAGCTGCTCTGGCGTCTTGCCGGGCGAGATCGCGGCATAGGTGACAATCGGCAGGCCGATGACGTCGACGCGCTGGATCAGGGGCTCGTTGACGTTCTGCGGCAAGTTGGCGCGCACCCGCGTGACCGCGTCCTTGACATCGTTCAGCGCACGGTCGGTATTGGTCTCCAGCGCGAACTGGATCGTCGTCAGCGACAACCCGTCGGTGATCGACGATGAAATGTGCCGCACGCCCTCGACGCCCGACACGCCGTCTTCGATGGTCTTGGTGACCTGCGCCTCAAGTTCGGCCGGCGCCGCGCCGAATTGCGAGACCGCAACCGAGATCACCGGGATGTCGGCGCTCGGCAGCCGTGTCACCGCGAGCTTGGTAAAGCTGACCCAGCCGAGCACCAAGAGGATGATCGAAAACACGACGGAGGGAAGCGGATTCCGGATCGACCATGCCGAGATATTCAGAGCCATCAGCGTACCCGCGTTCGATCGAGTTCCTCAGCGAACATGGTCTTGATCTGGTCGCCGTCATGCAGCGAAGAGCCAGCATCGGCCACGACGATTTCGCCGACGTCGAGGCCCTCGAGGATTTCCGTTGATGTGTCGGACACCAGTCCGACCCGAACTCTTCGCGTCTCAACCGTGTTCCCTTTGACCACCTGAACGGTCAGATGGTCAATGGCGGTGCGCGGGATCGCGACCCCGCAGCTGCGTTTGGCGTCGATGCTGGCCTGGGCGAACATGCCGATCTTGAGCGTTGGATGGTTGGTCAGGGTAATCCTGACATGACCGAGTTGGGTGGTGCGATCGATCTGCGGAGAAACCAGTCTGACGCGTCCGACGATATCCGGCCCGTTGTCGCGGCTGATCCGCACCGTCGCGCCGGGATTGAGTTTCATCATGTGGACGGCAGGCACCTCGGCATCGAGGTCCAATTCGTTATTGACCGCGATGCGGAACATCGGCCCCGTCTGGGGCGAGGCCGACGCGCCGACGATGGTGTTGATCTGGGTAAGGAGGCCTGCGGCCGGCGCGCGCAGCGACGTCGGCGAGGCGGTCCGGCCGCCGGCTCCCGGTTGCGCCGGTGGTGGGGTCAATCGCGCCAGTTCCTGGTTGTCGGTGACCATCTCGCCCTCGCGGACCATCAGATCGGAAACCTTGGATCCTTCCTGATCGACCCCTACCACCGCTTCGCGGCGTGGCACGACAAATCCGGTGACCCGTACCAGGTCGGAGAAGCAGGCATTGGTGGATTTCGCGACGATGACCAGAGCATTGCCGGACGTTTCCTTCTCCTCCGGGTGGGAACGATGCTCAAACCAGTACCAGGCACCGCCAAGGACCGCGAAAAAGGCCACCGCTAATGCAGGCTTGAGATATTCGGAACGCGTCATCGCGGGATCAATCCAGACCTGAAGCCTTAAGACCATCATTCCGGGACGATGCCAACGGGTAAGGCCTTTGGCTGGCCCGATGGCAGGCTTCGCATCGAACCCGGAACGACGGAGAACATGACAGACAAAAGCGTCCCGCAGGGGCGCGGGACGCACTTATATTATAGAACCTTATCCGGACCATCGCCGTTTACTTGGACGCGGTGGCCTTGTTTTCCATGTTCACGACCTGGACGCGGCGGTTCACTTCGGCCAGCGGGTTGGCCGGGTCCTTGAGCTTGGTCTTGCCATATCCGACGGTCACGAGGTCGGTGCCGGCAATGCCGAATTTGTCGACCAGATAGCGCTTGATGGAGTCGGCGCGACGCTCCGAAAGATCCTGATTGTAGGCGTCGCCGCCGGCGGCGTCGGTATGACCCGCAACGACGAAGGTCGAGCCCTTCAGATCGGGATTGGAAAGCGCCCGGCCCAAAGCCTGCACCGAGGGCAGCGACCTGACGTTGATGTCGGCTGAATTATAGTCGAAGTTGATTTCGAGATCGATCTTCGGCTTGTCCTTGACGATGGTGGCGATTTCTTCGCGCTCGGTGACCGAGAGCGAGCGCGTCGGCCGGTTGCGCAGCGTCTGCACGAATTTACCCTCGGCGGCGGCAGCTGCCGGATCGGTCTGGGTCTGCGGGCCGGTCGAAAGACTTCTGGTCAGGGGCTTCTTGGTTGGCGCCAGCGCCCGCAGGATCTGATCCTCGGTGACATCATCGGCGGCTTTGGCGACGCCGATCGAGAGCGCGGCGCCGATCGTCAGAAGCGAAAGGATAGCGCTCAGACTTCTCCTTCCAGAAATGTTCGACATTGCCAGTCCTTCCTGCGCAGCGTTGCGCGGTTCCAATGGATTTGCCAATCAGCTGGCGGTCGAGGTTAATCCCGGCTCAACCCAAATCGGCCGCGGCGCCTTTCCTCTTTGTCTCCGGTGCCCGCCTTGGGGTTCGCAGCGGCGCCCGCCCTTCAACTCAAATTGTCGTCAACGCACCCCGTAACTCGCGAATTCCTTTACGATATTCGGGTCCATGGCCTTCGCATTGGCGATGTCCACATCACCCTCCGCTACCGCTCCGTTGCGCTGTTTGGCGAGACCCCGCCCGTACAGCGACGACGTCAGGCGCGGATTGATCTTCAGGGCGGCGTCAAAATCGGCGATCGCGTTCTTGGTCTGCCCGCTCTTCAGGTTGACAAGGCCACGGCTATCGAGGGCATCGACAAAGTTCGGGCGCAGCCGGAGCGCCTCGTTGCAATCCCTCAGCGCCGACTGCAGGTCGCCGATAATGGTGCGGGTCCAGCAGCGGTTGTTATAGGCTTCGACGTCTTTCGGGTTGAGCCGGATTGAGTCGTCGAAATCCTTGATCGCGAGGCTATACGCCCCCTTGCTGGCATAGACTTGCCCGCGCCGGTAGAGCGCGCCCGCATCGTCGGGATTTTCGATGAGCCTTTCGGTCAGCTTCTTGATGGTAGGGTCATCCTTTAACGACGGTTGTTCTGGCGGCATCCCATCGTTGCTCGGCGGGTTTTGCGCCGGCGGCGGTGACAGCGGCGGCAATGGTGCCGGCGGTGGCGGCTCGTAGTGCGGCTGCGGCGGCGGCGGCGCAGGTTCGGGAAGCTGAGGCTGGGGAAGTGTCGCCATCGGACCGGGTGGCCGCGCACCCGGGATGAACGAAAAATCCTCGGCCAGCGATGATGAAATCCAGGGTACCTGCTCACCGCGCGATGCGCGGGTGACGCCGACACGGGTCCGGTTCAGCGTCTCCTCCGCCATCAGGTCGGGAACGCGGATCTCCTTCAGCAGTTCCTGCACGAACAGGCTGTGATCGCCGCCATTGTCGGAGATCACCGAGCTGAGCGCCGCCGAATACATCACCAGCGTACCGTTCGGTGCAATCACCGGTGCGAGGCCGGCGGAGAAGCTGCGGAACCGGCGCTCGAATGGATTGCGCCTGGAGGCATCGATCAGGGCGATCTTGACGCCAGCGCCGCGGTTGTTGATTTCGCCCAGCACCATCTCCAGGCTGAAGCCGTCGCGGCGGACGTCCGGCTCGGTCCAGATCTGTGCATCGACCGGAATCATGTAGCTTTGGCGGTTGGACTGGACGCCAAAGCCGCTGAAGAAGATCAGCGCAACCGTACCGGGCTTGATGTGACCATAGAGCCGCTCGAAGGCCTTGCGCATTCCGTCGCCGGTCAGATTCTCGCCGACCTCGACGGTGAAGCCATCGCGCTTGAGTTCATCGGCGATGTCGCGGGCGTCGTTGATGGGCTCCTTCAAAGGCGCGTCCGCGTCGGGATATTTCGCGTTGCCGATGACAAGGGCAAACCGGTCGGCGGCCACGGCGGCCGACCGGCAAATCGGCGCGACCGAGAACATCAAAATAGCAATCAGTGCAAGGCGGATTTTCATGCGACGTCAGTCCAGCCAAAAAAGCGCCGATCCCAGCCCGCGCCTCGGCGACCTTACCCCACGAAAATCGCATTATCAAACCGGCCCCGCCAGCGCTGTCAACCGTCTGCGAGCGCCGCCAATGACCGCGACGATCAACCGCGACAGGCTTGCGCGCCACACCTGTCCGAGCCGGCCGCCGGGGCCGGCCTCGCGGCCTTGGGCGGCAGGACCGGCGGCAAATGTTGCGACCGCGTGAAACGGGCGCCGGACGATGTCGTTGCCGAGGCACGTTGCGGACTGGCGGCATTTTCATATGCCCGGCATGAATCGTTAAGGGTTTGACCTTTTGACAGGGCGGTGGCTTGGTGCGGTCAGCCAATCAAGCAAAAAGCCGACCGATGGAAAACGCCTACGAAATCTACGCGCTCCGCTATGCGACGATGTCGCCGCGCACCCCCCATATGAATTACCTCTCGCCGGACCCCCACGAAACCACGGCGTCAGACCTCGATTACTTCGTCTGGCTGGTCCGGGGCGGCGGCCGCGATATTCTGGTCGATACCGGCTTCAATGCGGTGGAAGCGGGGCTACGGAACCGCAAGCTCACGCTCAACCCGGTGGATGCGCTGGCGCGCTTCGGCGTTAGCGCGGGCGCGATCAGGGACGTCGTCGTCACCCATCTGCATTACGACCACGCCGGCAATCTCGACCTGTTTCCGGGCGCGCGGTTTCATCTGCAGGATCGCGAAATGAGCTACGCCACCGGGCGCTGCATGTGCTTTGGCGGCCTGCGTCATCCATTTTCGGTCGAGCATGTGACGCTGATGGTTCGCCACGTCTACAGCGAGCGCGTCACCTTTCACTCCGGCGATGGCGAGGTCGCGCCCGGCGTCACCGTGCACCGCGTCGGCGGCCATTCCGACGGGCTGCAGGTGGTGCGGGTCGAGACCGCGCGAGGGCCGGTGGTGCTGGCGTCGGATGCGGCGCACTACTTCGGCAATCTGCATCGCCGCAGTCCGTTTCCGATCGTCTACAATATCGGCGACATGTGCCAGGGCTGGGAGATCGTCGAGCGGCTCGCCGGTCATCCCGATCGCATCATCCCCGGCCACGATCCCCTGGTTGCCGCGATCTACCCGCGCGCCAGCGACAAGGTCGATGCCTATTCGCTGCACCTGCAGCCATCTCGCTCGTTCGCCAAATAGCCGGTTTCTCCCGCTTGCTCCGGCGCAGCAGGGCGACCGAGCCCAAATCAATCGGAGCCTATCATGATCAGCCGCTTTTCCGGCCTCACACCAACCCGAAGCCGCGCCGTCGTTCACGACAACCTGGTGTTCACGGTGGCGGTCGCGCCCGATCCGGTCACCTCCTCGATGTACGAGCAGAGCGCCAAGGCGCTGGCGCGCATCGACGAAAGTCTGGCGCTGTGCGGCACCGACAAGAGCCGAATCCTGTCGGCCATCGTCTACATCACCGACATGACGCGGAAGGGCGAGATGAACCGCGCCTGGGACGAATGGGTCGACAAAGGGAATCCACCGATGCGGGCCTGCATCGGGGTCGATCTCGAGCCGCCGCACATCGTGGAGATCGTGGTGACGGCGGCGAAGTGAAGTCACTTTCGTCATTCGGGGCGGCGCCAACGGGTCGTGCGAATGCGCAGCCGATGACAGGCTCCGCATCAAGCACCGAATCTCAAGATTCCCCGAGTGCAATTGCGCATCTGAGGTTCGCCCGTTTCGCGCGCGCCCCGGAATGACGGCTGGTTCAATACGCCTCTGCCTTCGCCGCCTGTTCACTGGTCTGCACGAGATCGAGGCTGCCCTCGATCTTGCCGAGCATACGCGCGAAATCTTTTCGTTCGCTCGCGGTGAGGCAAGACATGATCTCCAGCTCCTTGCGCAGAAGGCGGGGAATCAGCTTCTCGTACAGCGCTCTTCCCTTCCGCGTCATCCGCAGGACGAACTCGCGGCGGTCGTGCTTATTCTCGACCCGTTCCACCAGCTGCCGCGTCATCAGCGCGGTGACCGCGCGGCTGATGGTGGATTTGTGCGTCCGCGTGCAATGCGCAATGTATTGCGCGCTGCACGCTTCGTTGCGGAAGCCGAGCGTCGCCAGTACCCGCCATTCCGGGATATCCAGCCCGTAGCGCGCCTGATACTCGCCCGACAGGGCGGAAGAGACTTCTGCCGCCAGCCGGTTCAGGCGGAACGGCACAAATTTGAACAGGTCGAGTCTGGCCAAAAAACCCTCCGACGGGAGTTGACGCGGATGTGCGCCGGTTGTTTAAGATAGTTGCAGTTGCGACTAATTGGCAAGGCCGCTGTCCCCTCTACCAGAGCAATGCGAGCATGGCGCAGTCCGGGTTTCAGTCATCCAAGGTCCAATCGGCGGCCCAGTTCGGTTATCGCCGCCACGCCGATCAGGACCGGACGGGTGGAGACATTTCCCAATATCCGGTCGTGGTGGTTGGCGCCGGGCCGGTCGGGCTATCGCTTGCGATCGATTTGGCGCAGCGTGGCCAAGGCGTCGTGCTGCTCGACGACGCCGACCGGATCGGCGAGGGCTCGCGCGCGATCTGCTTCTCAAAGCGCTCGCTCGAGTTCTGGGATCGGCTCGGCGTCGGCCAGCGCATGGTCGACAAGGGCGTGGTGTGGAGCGTAGGCAAGGTCTTTCACGGCGCCTCGCAGCTCTATCAATTCGATCTGTTGCCGGAGCAGGGCCACAAGCGGCCTGCCTTCATCAATCTTCAGCAATTCCATGCCGAGGCCTATCTGGTGGATCGGGTGCGTGAACTCGCTGGCATCGACCTGCGCTGGCGCAACAAGGTGATCGGACTTGAACAGCGCAACGACCGCGCGATCCTGACGATCGAGACACCGGATGGACCGTATCGGATCGGCGCGAAGTATGTGGTGGCCTGCGACGGCGCGCGTTCGTCGTTGCGGCAAATGGCCGGCGCGGAATTTGCCGGCAAAGTCTTTGAGGACCAGTTCCTGATCGCCGACGTCAGGATGAGTGCCGAATTTCCAACCGAACGCTGGTTCTGGTTCGACCCACCGTTTCATGCCGGGCGGTCCGCGTTGTTGCACAAACAGCCTGACGATATCTGGCGCATCGACCTGCAGCTCAATCGATATGCGGATCCTGCGGTCGAGAAGATGCCTGAGAATGTGCGGCCGCGGATCGCGCGCATGCTCGGCCACGACAACTTCGATTTCGAATGGATATCGCTTTACAAATTCCAGTGCCGCCGCATGGATAAATTCATCCACGGCCGCGTGATCTTTGCCGGCGACGCCGCCCATCAGGTCTCGCCGTTCGGCGCGAGGGGAGCCAATTCCGGCCTGGAGGATGCTGAGAACCTCGCCTGGAAACTGGACCGCGTGCTGAGGAAAATATCGCCGGAGGCCTTGCTCGAAAGCTACCACGTCGAGCGCAGTGCCGCGGCCGACGAGAATATCCGGGAATCGACCCGATCGACCGATTTCATGGCGCCCAACTCTCACCAGGAGACGCGGTTGCGGAAGGCGGTGCTGTCGCTCGCCAGGGAAACGGAGTTCGGCAAACGCATGGTCAATGCGGGACGGCTCTCGGTTCCCTCGATCTACGATTCGCCGCTTTCCACTGCCGATCGCGATGACTGGCGTGGCGGCCCACCACCCGGCGCCTCGATGCTTGATGCGCCGGTCACCGCGCCGGCCGGCGAGCGCGGCCATCTGACTGACGCCTTCATAAAGTCAGGAACGCGGTTCACCTTGCTTGAGTTCAGCAACGGCGCCGCGGTCGATGCTCCCGGTGGCGTCGGCGTAATCCGCGTCGGCGGCGAGGGCGGCTTTTCCGATTCGGCGGGGCTTGCGGCTGCCCGCTACGATGCGGAACCCGGCACCGCCTACCTGTTACGCCCCGACGGCTATGTCGCCGCGCGTTTTCGGCAACCGACACGAACGGCGCTGGACGCCGCGCTGGCGCGCGCCGCAGGTAACGACTGAGGTTCGCAATGGCATTGTCTACCCGCTCGAATTTCGCACATCCGGACGATGCGTTTCGCGCCGTCGTCGAGGCCCACCGCGGATTGAGCGATGAGCAGAGCGCCGATCTCGATGCGGCGCTGGTTCTCATCCTTGCCAACCACGTCGGCGATCTCGACGTGCTGCGCGAGGCGATCGCGCTGGCGCAACGTCGGATGGTCGAAGCCGGCCAGCAACAGCAGCAGCAACAGTGAGTACGAAGTTGTCGCAAAGGATTTGAAGGAATGACAAAAGGTTTCGCGTCGACGACGGATATGGCGGAGAAAAAGATCACCTTCTCCGAGATCGGGACCGATCTCTATGCCTTCACTGCCGAGGGCGATCCCAATTCGGCAGTCATTGTCGGCGACGACGGCTGCATCGTATTCGATGCGCAGGCGACGCCGGCGATGGCCAACAAGGTGATCGAGCGGGT
>VFSW01004215.1_pt1 | contig 21447 bp, 20 predicted proteins | sample 5358111 | NCBI WGS metagenome assembly VFSW01 (sample SAMN11554181, study PRJNA540505) | mine drainage metagenome | isolation source: sediment from site ElyBrook_90M | place: USA: Ely Copper Mine, Vershire, VT | collected 2017 | reverse complement strand
GTCGTCATACAGCGCCGCCGTGCCGAGCTTCGCATACAGCGCCTCGCAGGCCGCATCGCAGGCGGCATCGCCGACGCGCAGGTTCAGGATCGCGGCCTTGAACGGGGCCACGCTGTCCGGCCAGATGATCCCGGCCTCGTCATGGCTCGCCTCGATCAGCGCGCCCACCAGGCGCGAGACGCCGATGCCGTAGCTGCCCATTTCGGGATGCACCTGCGCGCCGTCCGGGCCGGAGACCGTCATGCCCATCGACTTCGAATACTTGGTGCCGAAATAGAAGATGTGGCCGACCTCGATCCCGCGCCCCTCGCGCTGGCGGGTGACGTTCTGCCAGACAGCGGGATCGTGCTTCTCGTCGGTCGCGGCATAGGGCGTGGTCATCATCGTATAGAAACGGTCCAGATCGTCCGCCGTGGCGTCGGAGAAGCCGCCATCGGCGTAGTCGATCTCGTCGAACGCGGCGTCGTAGAACACCTGGCTCTCGCCGGTCGGTGCCAGGATGATGAATTCGTGGCTGAGATTGCCGCCGATCGGCCCGGATTCGGCCTCCATCGGAATCGCCTTCACGCCCAGCCGCTGGAAGGTGCGCATATAGGCCAGCATCATGCGGCGGTAGCTGACCACCGCGCCGGCATAGTCGAGATCGAAGCTGTAGGCGTCCTTCATCAGGAATTCCCGCCCGCGCATGACGCCGAAGCGGGGCCGCACCTCGTCGCGGAACTTCCACTGGATGTGATAGAGGATCTGCGGCAGCTCGCGGTAGCTGCGCACCGACTGGCGCAACAGGTCGGTGATCATCTCCTCGTTGGTCGGGCCGTACAACATCTGCCGGTCGTGGCGGTCGGTGATGCGCAGCATCTCGCGCCCGTAATCCTCGTAGCGCCCGCTCTGCTGCCACAGCTCGGCCGGCTGGATGGTGGGCATCAGCACTTCCTGCGCGCCGGCCCGGTCCTGCTCCTCGCGCACGATCCGCGCGATGTTCTGCAGCACGCGGTACCCCGCCGGCAGCCAGGCATAGATGCCGGCGGAGGTCTGGCGCACCAGCCCCGCCCGCAGCATCAGCCGGTGCGAGACGATCTGCGCCTCGGCGGGTGTTTCCTTGAGCGTCGGGATGAAACTGCGAGACAGGCGCATCGGGCTGGGGTCCGTCTGTGGAAATGCCGGCGCGGACCCTACAGGCGCGCGCGCGGAGCGGCCAGCCCCCTGCAGGAAGACCACGGGCTCTGCCCTTGGAACCCGCCTGGGAGCGCCGCTCCCTGGCGGGTTCCAATGGGCCATGGGGGCAGAGCCCTCGCCTTCCTCATCCGGGCGTCGCCATCAGCCATCGCCGTGCCGGCCGCTCGACCCAGCGCCAGGCGGCGAAGCCCAGCGCCAGCGTCATCGCCGTGGTCAGCAGCACATACAGCACCGGCCGGTCCGCCGGCGCAGTCGCCAGCCGGCGCCAGAGAAACGCCTGGATCATCTCGACCGGGGCGAAGCTCATGTAGAAGGCATAGGACATCACGCCGAGGCCCCGCAGCACCCGCCAGCGCGCCAGGGTCACGCCGCTTCCCTGGCCGGCGGCCAGGCTCAGCCCGGCCAGCACCAGCCACAGCCCGGCCACCACCACCCCGTCCGGCAGGGCGAGCCCGGCGATCGCCACCAGCAGGCCCATTGCCGCCAGGCTTCCTCTCCGGCCGGCAATGGCGGACACGGCGCGGGGGAACCGAACCGGGCGCGCGGCCCAGGCGCGTCCGGACCGGGCCAGCAGCGCCGTGATCGCCATGCCGGCCAGAAATTCCGGAAAGAACCGGGCCAGCGCGCCGCCATAGGTCAGATTGAGCCGCCCCGGCCCGGCACCGACCACCAGCAGCGCAGCCAGCGCCGCCGGCGGCAGCAGCGCCAGCAGCGCCGGAGGCAGCCGGCGGATCAGCAGCCACAGCAGGGGAAAGGCCAGATACCCCGCCCATTCGGTGCTGATCGACCAGGACGGATAGTTCCACGCCAGCCGGTCGCTGAAGCCCCAGGCCTGCACCAGCAGCAGGCTGCGCAGCAATTCCGCCAGGGCGAAGCGCTCGGGCTCCCGCGGGGTCACGCCGGCCAGCAGGCCGAGCCCCAGCAGGGCGGCCAGCAGCAGGATCATCGCCAGATGAACCGGATACAGCCGCGCCAGCCGCCGCCGCCAGAAATCGGCCAGCCCCGCGCGATGCAGGCCAAGTTCTGGATGCGCGAGCGCCAGCACCAGGCCGGAGAGGATGAAGAACCCGTCCACCCCCAGATAGCCCCGGTCGAGCAGCGCCCCCAGCCCGAGCGGCCAGTCCGGCCGACCGAGCTGCAGATTGACGTGGTAGGCGAACACCCAGGCCGCGAAGAGCGCCCGACAGCAAGTCAGGTCGTCGATCCGCTCGGGAAGGCATGTTCTATTGTGCGTCGCACAATGCTCGGCGTGGATTAACTGGCCGGCAACCGCCATTATTTCAACAAATTGGCGTGACTCGGCTGCCACGATCGGGTAACAGAAAAAAGGCCCGCGCGCCAAAGGCGCAGCGGGCCAAGTTTAGGGAGGAAACGCCAGTCACACGGCAGGTCGAGGAGACACTCCTCTTCCTGACCGTGATGATGGGCTAGCGCCCTCCGCTCCGTCCATGAAAATTCTTCGCATTGCAGCAGGTTTTTCGGCGTTCCAGCCGAAAATTGGGCTGTTCCGAAGCAGCTTGCCCAAGCGGTCGGCATTTTTCTGCTCAATCGTGCGGCATGGCCAGAAAGCCATGCCGAAAGCTCAGCCAGTCGCTGTTGATCACCAGCAGGCAGGCCCCGAAGATCACGGCCGCGACCAGCGTTGTTGCCAGTATTTTCATGCCCATTCGCGGCCGGCGGGGCGCCCCGCGCCAGCCGGTCGCGCTGTCCGGCCCGGGATCGGGTTGGGCGCCGAAGGGCAGCACCGCGAACAGGCTGACCCACCAGATCAAGATGTACAGGACCACGCCGGTGAACCAGGTCATGCCGCTCCCTCAGCCCCCGTCTGCCAGCCCAGTCTGCCAGCCCAGTCTGCCAGCCCCGTCTGCCAGCCCCGTCTGCCACCGATGCCCTGATCAGACCCGCAGCAGATGCACATCCACCAGTGGCCGCTTCTGCAGCCGCCGTCCCAGCGCCCGGCGCAGCGAAGACCGCGCCGCATCGGCCAGCGCCACATCGTCCCGGCGGAGCGGGGCCGGCAGATCGGCGACCGCGGCGGCGAACTCATCCGCCAGCCGTCCGGTCTCGGGGTCGTCGGGGTCGAACAGTCCCGGCGCGCTGACCCGCGCCTGGCCGACCACCCGGCCGGCGCCGTCCACCGCCAGGCTGCCCAGCACGACACCGTTGAACAGCATCCGCCGCCGTGCCGCCAGCACCCCGCCCGAGAACGGCACCAGGCGGTTGCCATCCACCACCAGCCGGCCCACCGGGGCGCTGTCCACCACCTCGGCCCGGCCGGGAGCGAGGCCCAGGATATCGCCATCCTCGAGCAGGATGGGGATCGCGCCGGCCTCCTTCGCCAAGGCGGCATGGGCGGAGAGATGCCGCCACTCCCCATGCACCGGCACCGCATAGCGCGGCTTGACCAGCCGGTACAGCCGGCGCAGCTCGTCGCGCGCCGGATGGCCGGACACATGCACCATGTGGTCGTCATCGGTCATCAGACGCACGCCGCGGCGGGCGAGGTTCTCCTGCACGGCATGGATCGCCTGCTCGTTGCCGGGAATCGGCCGGCTGCTGAACACGACGGTATCGCCCTCGCCCAGCGCGACGCGCGGATGGCTGTCGGCGGCGATGCGGGCGAGCGCGCTGCGCGGCTCGCCCTGGCTGCCGGTCACCAGGATCAGCAGATTGTCGTCGGGAATGTCATCGACCTCGTCCTCGGTCGCGAAGGGCGGGAAATCCTTCAGATAGCCGCATTCCCGCGCCGCCGCCTCCAGGTTGCGCAGCGACCGCCCCACCACCGCGACCGAGCGCCCGGCCGCCTGCGCGGCCAGCGCCACCGATTCCACCCGCGCGACATTGCTGGCGAAGCAGGTCACCGCCACCCGCCCGGTCAGACCGCGGATCAGCACCGCCAGGCTGCGCCGGACCTCGGCCTCGGAGCCGGAATGACCTTCCACCATCGCGTTGGTGGAATCACAGACCAGTGCCAGCACCCCTTCCTCGCCGAGCGCCGCGAACGCGGCCTCGTCGGTCGGCGGGCCGACCAGCGGCTCGGGGTCGAGCTTCCAGTCCCCGGTATGCACCACGATCCCGTGCGGGGTGCGGATCACCAGCGCCTGCGCCTCGGCGATGGAATGCGCCACCCGCAGGAAGCGCAGGTCGAACGGGCCGATCACCATCGCCCCGCCCGGCGGCACCACGTGCAGCTTCACCTGGCCCTGCAACTGCGCCTCGGCCAGCTTGCGGCGCAGCACCGCCGCGGCGAAGGGCGTGGCATAGACCGGGCAGCGCAATTGCGGCCACAGCCAGGCCACGGCACCGATATGGTCCTCATGCGCATGGGTGATGACCAGACCGCGCAGCCGGTCGCGCCGTTCGGCGATGAACGAGGGGTCGGGCATCATGACATCGACCTCCGGCAGGTCGTTGCCGCCGAAGCCGATGCCGCAATCCACCGCCAGCCACTCCCCGCCGCAGCGGTAGAGATTGAGGTTCATGCCGATCTCGCCCGTCCCGCCCAGGGGCAGGAAGGCCAGATCACCGTTCAGGACGTCCATCAGTCTCCTTTGCCGGGTGGGGGCCCGATGCCGGGCAGGGTGAGGGGCGCGACGGCCCGGTCAGTCGGCTTCGGCCAATCGCGGCCTGTCATGGTGCAATGTGGGCGTTCGGTTGCGCTCCGCCAACAGGCGCAGCCCATCCAGTGTCAGATCGGGGTCGATCTGCCCGATCACCTGGGTCCCCTCCGCGAACAGCGGCGCGAGGCCGCCGGTGGCGACCACCTTCACCGGGTCCGGCAATTCAGCGCGGATGCGCGCGATCAGCCCCTCGATCAGGCCGACATACCCCCAGTAGATGCCCGACTGCATCGCCGGCACGGTGGACCGGCCGATCACCATCTGCGGCCGGCCGATACCGATCCGCGGCAGCCGTGCCGCCGCCTGATGCAGAGCCTCGAGCGAAAGATTGACCCCGGGAGCGATCACCCCTCCCAGATAGGCCCCTTCCCGGTCTACCACATCGAAGGTCGTGGCGGTGCCGAAATCCACCACCACCAGCGGACCCTGATACCGCTGATGCGCCGCCAGCGCGTTGAGCAGCCGGTCCGCCCCCACCTCCGCCGGCTGGTCCACCCGGATCTCGAACCCCCAATCGAGGCTGGAGCGGGCGATCAGCGGCTCCACCGCGAACCAGTCCCGACAGAGGCGCCGGAGGTGATACAGCGCCGCCGGCACCACGGTGCCGATCACCGCGCGCTTGACCGTCTTGGCCGACAGCCGCGAATGAGCGAGCAGCGCCAACAGCCAGACCGCATATTCGTCGGACGTGCGCTGCGGCTCGGTGGCGATCCGCCAGATACCGCGCCAGCCGGCGCCATCGTGCACCGCGAAAACCACATTGGTATTGCCCGCGTCCACCACCAGCAGCATGGCGCTACACCGCCTCCGCCAGCAGCACCTCGCCGGCGGCGAAACGGCGAAGCCCGGCATCGGTGGCCATCAGCAAGGCTCCGTCGGAGGCCAGCCCGCAGAACCGGCCTTCCGCGACACTCCCGCCCTGGGCCAGACGGATCGGCGTGCCGGGCGGATGCGCGAGGCCGAGCCAGGCATCCCGCACCGGGGCAAACCCGTCCGCGGCGTTTATCCCGAGCCAGTGATCGAGCCGCGCCAGCAGCGCCGGCGCCAAGGCCTCGGGCGCCAGGGTGAAGCCGGCCTCGGCCAGGCAGGAAGGGGCGCGGCCGGGGATTTCCGGCGCCCGGGCGAGATTGGCGCCGAACCCGATCACCACCCAGTCGATCCGGCCATCCGGCCCCGACGCGGCATCCAGCAGGATGCCGGCGAGCTTGCGCCCCGACAGCAGCAGGTCGTTCGGCCATTTCAGCGTGAGCGTCAGGCCGGGGCACATCGCCGACAGCGCCTCGGCCAGCGCCAGCGCGGCCAGCAATGCCAGACCGCCGGCCTCGGCCGCCCCGAGATCGGGCCGCAGCAGCACCGACAGGTTCAGATTGCCCTCGGGCGCGCACCAGCCGCGCCCCCGGCTGCCGCGGCCCGCGGTCTGGCGCAGCGCCAGCACCGCGAGCCCGGCGGGCTCACCGGCCCCGGCGAGCCGGATGCAGAGATCGGACGTGGACTCCAGGGTCTGGTAGCAGACGAGCCGCCAGGACCCCGCGCCGCTCATCCGAACAATACCCGCGCGGCGGCCTGGGCGGCGCCGATGAAGGGGCCGGGAAAGACGAAGAACAGCGTGGTGAACAGCGCGGTGCCGGCGGCCAGCACCGACAGCGAGGCCGGCGGCGCGTCCAGTTCCTCGACGCCGGGATCGAAATACATCACCTTCACGACCCGCAGATAGTAATAGGCGCCGACCACGCTGGTGAGCACGCCGATCACCGCCAGCGTCCACAATCCGGACTGCACCGCGGGCAGAAACACGTACAACTTGCCGAAGAAGCCGGACATCGGCGGGATGCCGGCCATGCTGAACATGAACACCGCCATGGCGAGCGCGAGGCCCGGATCGCTGCGCCCCAGCCCCCCCAGATCGGCGATCTTCTCCACCGCCAGGCCGCGCCGGCGCATCGCGATGATGCAGGCGAAGGTGCCGGCGTTCATGAACACGTAGATGACCAGATAGACCAGCACGCCACGAATGCCCTCCGGCGTGCCGCAGGCGAGCCCGATCAGCGCGTAGCCCATATGGCCGATCGAGGAATAGGCCATCAGCCGCTTGATGTTGGTCTGTCCGATCGCGGCCAGCGCCCCCAGCACCATCGAGGCGATCGAGACCAGTTCGATCAGCAGCTGCCAGGACCCGAGCAGATGCCCGAACGGCGTGACCATCACCCGCAGCAGCAGCGCCATCGCCGCCACTTTCGGCGCGGTGGCCAGGAAGGCGGTGACCGGGCTCGGCGCGCCTTCATAGACGTCGGGCGTCCACATATGGAACGGCACCGCCGAGATCTTGAAGGCGAGGCCCGCCACGATGAACACGATGCCGGCGATCAGCCCCGGCGAGGCGTGCACCGGATCGGCCAGCGCCTGCGCCATGCCGGCGAAGCCCACCCCGCCGGTGAAGCCGTAGACCAGCGAGATGCCGTACAGCAGCAGGCCGGAGGCGAGCGCGCCGAGCACGAAATATTTCAGCCCGGCTTCCGAAGAGCGCAGCGTATCCCGGGCAAAGGCCGCCAGCACATAGATGGCGAGCGACTGCAATTCCAGGCCGAGATACAGCGTCATCAGGTTGCTGGCCGAGGCCATCACCAGCATGCCCAGCGTCGCGAACAGCATCAGCACCGGGTATTCGAACCGCGCAAGCCCCTCGCGGCGATTGTAATCGAGCGACAGCACCAGCGCGAGAGCGGCGGCGGCCAGCACCAGCAGCTTGACGAAGCTGCTGAACGGATCGACGACGAATTGCCCGCCATAGGCCGCGCCATCGCTCCCGCCGAGCACCAGCACCGCGGTCAGCAGCAGGGCGCCCACCGCCAGCATGCTGCACAGAAACGTCGGCTCGCGCCGCACGAACACGCCCAGCATCAGGATCGCCAGACCCGACAGGGCGAGGAAAATCTCCGGGATCGCCGCGGTCCAGTTCATCGCGCGAGCACTCCGGCCAGTTGCACCGGCGGGAAGAACGCCGCGTGCTGATCCACCATGGCCCCCACGCTGGCATCGAAGAACGTGGTGAAGCTCGACGGATAGATGCCCATCCACAAAGTCAGGATCACCAGCGGCGCGAACAGCGCCACCTCGCGGGGGGAGAGATCGAGGATGGATTTCAGATCCTCGCGCGTCAGCCGCCCGAACACCACCCGGCGATACATGTAGAGCATGTACGCCGCCCCCAGGATCATGCCGCTGCCGCCCAGCAGGGCCAGCCAGAAATTCACCCGGAGCGAGCCGACCAGCACCAGGAATTCACCGACGAACCCGGCCGTTCCGGGCAGGCCGATCGAGGCCATGGTGAATACCAGGAAGGTGACCGCGTAGGCCGGCATGCGGTGCACCAGCCCGCCATAGCGGGCGATCTCCCGCGTGTGCATCCGGTCGTACACCACGCCCACGCACAGGAACAGCGCCGCCGACACCACGCCATGGGAGAGCATCTGAAACAGCGCGCCGGCGATTCCCTGGACGTTGAAGGTGAAGATGCCGATCGTCACCACGCCCATATGCGCGACCGAGGAATAGGCGATCAGCTTCTTCATGTCGGTCTGGGCCAGCGCCACCGCCGAGGTGTAGATCACCGCGATCACCGACAGCGCGTAGATCAGCGGCGCGAACTCGGCCGAGGCCAGCGGCAGCATCGGCACGGAGAAGCGCAGGAACCCGTACGCCCCCATCTTCAGCAGCACCCCCGCCAGGATCACCGAGCCCGCGGTGGGCGCCTCGACATGGGCATCGGGCAGCCAGGTATGGACCGGCCACATCGGCACCTTCACCGCGAAGCTGGCGAGGAAGGCGAAGAACAGCCAGGACTGCATGGCCGGCGGAATGGCGGTGTGCAGCAGCACCGCCAGATCGGTTGTGCCCGCCTGGTGCCAGATCGCCAGCAGCGCCAGCAGCATCAGCACCGAGCCCAGCAGCGTGTAGAGGAAGAACTTGATCGCGGCATAGACCCGCCGCGGACCGCCCCACACCCCGATGATCAGGAACATCGGGATCAGCACACCCTCGAAGAACATGTAGAACACGATGAAATCGGCGGCGCAGAACATGCCCACCATCATCGTCTCGAGGATCAGGAAGGCGAGCATGAACTCCCGCACCCGGGTCCGGATCACGTCCCAGGCAGACAGGATGCAGATCGGCGTCAGCGCGGTCGCCAGCAGCACGAACAGCACCGAGATGCCGTCCACCCCCATGCGGTAGCCCACGCCGTATTCCGGCAGCCAGGGCAGGCTCTCGACGAACTGGAACCCCGGCTCGGTGCGGTCGAAGCGCACCCACAGGATCAGCGACAGGGCGAACACGATCAGGCTGGTCCACAGCGCGGTCCAGCGGGCGTTGGCGGCGACCGTCGCCTCGTCGCCGCGCACCGAGAGGATCACCAGCCCGCCGACCAGCGGCAGCCAGGTGAGCAGCGAGAGGATGGGAAAGCCCACGGCGTTCATGATCTTACCGGAACAGCAGGAATACGCTGACCAGCACGACGAGGCCGATCAGCATCGAGAAGGCGTAGACCGCGATCGACCCCGTCTGCAGCTTGACGATCCGGCGGGAGCCATCCGCCGCCAGCGCCGCCGCGCCGTTCGGCATGCCGTCGATCAGCGTCGCGTCGCCGACCTGCCAGAGCAGCCGCGCCAGGGCGAAATACGGCCGCACGATCAGCCAGTCGTAGAATTCGTCGAAATACCATTTGTTCAGCAGCAACCGGTAGACGCCACCGAACCTTGCCGCGAGCCGCACCGGGATTTCCGGATCGACCATGTAGAACAGATAGGCGGTGCCGATCCCGGCGAGCCCCACCACCAGCGGCGCGAACCCCACCCAGACGGGCAGTTCCTCCATCGCCGCGAGCACGTGATTGTCCGGCGCGTTGGCGATGCTGCCGGCCCAGAACGCGGCCCAGTCCGGGCCGATGAACAATCCCTTCAGCGCGAAGCCCGCCACCAGCGCGCCGATGGCCAGCACCACCAGCGGCAGGATCATCACCGGCGGGCTTTCATGCACGTGCTCCATCACGTGATGATCGGCCCGCGGGGCGCCGTGGAAGGTCATGATCAGCAGCCGCCAGGAATAGAAGGCGGTCAGGAACGCCGCCAGCATGCCGCACACCCAGCCATACAGGCCCACCGCCGAGCCCGAGGCGTAGGCAGCCTCCAGTATCGCGTCCTTCGAGAAATACCCGGCGAAGGGGAAGATGCCGGCCAGCGCCAGGCTGCCCACCCACATCAGCGCGTAGGTGGCGGGGATCTTCCTCCAGATGCCGCCCATCCGGCGCATGTCCTGCTCGTCGGACATCGCATGGATCACCGACCCCGCGCCCAGGAACAGCAGCGCCTTGAAGAAGGCGTGGGTGATCAGGTGGAAGATCGAGACCTGATAGGCGCCGACGCCGGCGGCGACGAACATGTAGCCCAGCTGCGAGCAGGTGGAATAGGCGATCACCCGCTTGATGTCGTTCTGCGCGCACCCGATGGTGGCCGCGAACAGCGCGGTGCTGCCGCCGATCACCGTGATGAAGGCCAGCGCCCCGGGCGCGTAGTCCAGCAGCGGCGACATCCGCGCCATCAGGAACACCCCCGCCGTCACCATCGTCGCGGCATGGATCAGCGCCGAGACCGGGGTGGGTCCCTCCATCGCATCGGGCAGCCAGACATGCAGGCCGAGCTGCGCCGATTTGCCCATGGCGCCCAGGAACAGCAGCACCCCGATCACCTCATAGGCGCGGAAATCCGCCCCCAGCACATGGTAGATCGCGTTCTGATGCTGGCCGATCGCGGCGAAGATCGCCGAGAACTCGATCGAGCCGAACAGGAAGAACACCAGCGCGATGCCGACCGCGAAGAACAGGTCGCCGATACGGTTGACCACGAACGCCTTGATGGCGGCGGCGCAGGCGCTGGGCTTGTCGAACCAGTAGCCGATCAGCAGATAGCTCGCCAGGCCCACGCCTTCCCAGCCGAAGAACAGCTGCAGCAGGTTGTCGGCCGTCACCAGCATCAGCATCGCGAAAGTGAACAGTGACAGGTAGCTGAAGAACCGGCTGACCGGGTTCTTCTCGTGGCCCATGTAGCCCACGCTGTAGATGTGGATCAGGGTCGCGACGAAGGTGACCATCGCCACCATCACCGCAGACAGCGTGTCGTAGCGCAGCGCCCAGGGCGCCTGGAACTGGCCGACATCGAGCCAGGTGCCGAGCGCCACCGTGCCGGGCGAACCGCCCTGGAACACCAGCTGCACGAAGGCCGTGCTGCCACAGATCGCGGCCAGGATCATGCACAGTATGGTGACCGCCTGGGCGGCGCGGTCGCCGATCAGCCGGCCGGACAGGCCGGCGACCAGGGAACCGAACAGGGGGGCGAAGACGGCGACCGCATAGATCATGGAAGGCACGCCGAAGACAGGCCAGGACGCTGCCGCGGCGCCGCCGAGGGCCACCCCAGGCCATTCATCCCCACCGGAATACCCCCCGACAGACGCAGGTCCCTGGCGGATCCCCGGGGACAATGGCGGCCGCGCCCTGGCCGTGCTTCCTCCATCTTCCTCAACCCTTCATCAGCGTCACGTCCTCGACCTCGATCGAGCCGCGGTTGCGGAAATAGATCACCACGATGGCGAGCCCGATCGCCGCCTCGGCCGCGGCCACGGTCAGCACGAACATGGCGAAGACCTGGCCCACGAGATCGCCCAGCGCCGCCGAGAAGGCGACGAAGTTCAGGTTCACCGCCAGCAGGATCAACTCGATCGACATCAGGATGACGATCACGTTCTTGCGGTTGAGGAAGATGCCGAAGATGCCCATCACCAGCAGGATGGCCCCCACGGTCAGATAATGGCCGAGCCCCACCGCCATCACCGGATCTCCGCCGCATGATGCGGCCCGCCATGCCCGGCCCCGCCGCCCACCGGTTCCGGCGGCGTCAGCGGCGCCTCGGGCTGCGGGCGCAGGATGTCGCCTGGCGCGACCCCGGCCCCGATCGCCACCGTCACCATGCGCAGGCTGGTGGCAGCGCTGCGGGCGGTCTGCCGGCCGATATCCTGATGGCGCGAGGTCTTGCGGTCACGCAGCGTCAGCACGATCGCCCCGATCATCGCCACCAGCAGCACCAGCCCGGCCAGCTGGAACAACAGCACGTAGTCGGTATAAAGCACCCGGCCCAGCGCATCGGTGTTGGACACCCCCGCCGGGATCTGGCCCAGCCGCAGGCTCGCCGCATCGGGGGCGAAATGCCAGCCGCCCAGCACCATCAACAGTTCCACGAACAGCACCGCCCCCACCGCCGCGCCGACCGGAGCATAGCGCTGATAGCCCTCGCGCAGTTCCGCGAAGTTCACATCCAGCATCATCACCACGAACAGGAACAGCACCGCGACCGCGCCGACATAGACGATGACCAGGATCATCGCCAGGAACTCCGCCCCCGCGATCAGGAACAGCGCCGCGGCGTTGAAGAACGCCAGGATCAGGAACAACACCGAATGAACCGGGTTGCGCGCCGTCACCACCATCGCCGCCGACACCAGCAGGATCAGCGCGAACACGTAAAAAGCCAGCGTCGCGATCATCGTTCCCCGCGCCCCGGCGCACTTGCCACGACGCGCCCCGGCGCACTTGCTACCACGCGCCCCGGCGCACTTGCTAACACGCGCCCCGGCGCACTTGCTAACACGCGCCGCGGCGCACTTGCTAACACGCGCCGCGGCGCGATGCGCCCCGTCACGGCATCACCTGCACGCCGCGCCAGAACGCGACGCGGTCCTTGATCTGCGCTGCCGCCGGCTTGGGTTCGGGGTAGAACCAGGCGGCATCGGCGTTCTCCTTCCCGTCCACCACCAGCGTGTAGTAGCTGGCGGTGCCCTTCCAGCCGCAGACCGTATGCGTGGCGCTCGGGCGGAAATACGCCGCCCGGATCGAGTCCGCCGGGAAGTAGTGGTTGCCCTCCACCACCTCGGTCGCGTCGCTTTCGGCCAGCACGGCCCCGTTCCAGATCGCTTTCATCGCCCTCGCCTTCCCGGCTGCGCGCCCACAGTGCTAGCGGTACGGCGCGTCCAGTTCCAGCCGGCGCGCGATCTCGCTCTCCCACCGGTCGCCGTTCGCGAGCAGCTTGTCCTTGTTGTACATCAGCTCCTCGCGCGTTTCGGTGGCGAACTCGAAATTCGGCCCCTCCACGATCGCATCCACCGGGCAGGCCTCCTCGCACAGGCCGCAATAGATGCACTTGGTCATGTCGATGTCGTAGCGCGTGGTGCGGCGGGACCCGTCCTCGCGCGGCTCGGCCTCGATGGTGATGGCCTGCGCCGGACACACCGCCTCGCACAGCTTGCAGGCGATGCAGCGCTCCTCGCCGTTCGGATAGCGGCGCAGCGCGTGCTCGCCCTTGAAGCGCGGGCTGATCGGGCCCTTTTCGTACGGGTAGTTGATCGTGACCTTCGGCTTGAAGAAATATTTCAGGGTCAGCGCCATGCCGGTGACCAGCTCGGTCAGCAGCAGACTGCGCGCCGTGCGGTCAAGCAGTGCCATGGTCGCCGCTCCTTGTCGAAGAAAGGCCAGGGCTCCGCCCCGGGCTTGCCTGCTTCTCGCTATGCGCCATGCGGCAGCCACCCCATCGCCAGTAGCACGCCGGCCGTCAGCACCAGCCAGGCCAGCGAGAACGGCAGGAACACCTTCCAGCCCAGCCGCATCAGCTGGTCGTAGCGGAACCGCGGAAACGTCGCGCGCACCCACAGGAACATGAACAGCACCACGACGATCTTCAGCACCAGCCAGCCCGGCCCCGAGGGCAGGAACCCCACCGGCGACAGCCAGCCGCCCAGGAACAGGATGCTGGTCATCGTACTCATCAGGATCATGTTCGCGTATTCGCCCAGAAAGAACAGGGCGAAGGCCATGGCGCTGTATTCCACGAAGAAGCCGGCGACGATCTCGCTCTCGCCCTCCGGCAGGTCGAACGGCGCGCGATTGGTCTCGGCCAGGGTCGAGATGAAGAACACCACGAACATCGGGAACAGCGGAATCGCGAACCAGACATGCCGCTGCGCCATCACCACGTCGTTCAGGTTCAGGCTGCCCACGCACAGCAGTACCGAGACCATCACGAAGCCCATCGAGACCTCGTAGCTGACCATCTGCGCGGCACTGCGCATCGCCCCCAGGAAGGCGTATTTGGAATTGCTCGCCCAGCCGGCAATGATGATCCCGTACACCCCGAGCGAGCTGATCGCGAACAGGTACAGAACGCCCACATTGATATCGGCGATCGCCCAGCCATCGTTCACCGGGATCACCGCCCAGGCGATCATCGCCAGGCCGAAGGTCAGCATCGGCGCCATCAGGAACAGCAGCCGGTTCGAACCGGCCGGAATGATGGTCTCCTTCATCAGCATCTTGATGGCATCGGCGAAAGGCTGCCACAGCCCGAACGGACCGACCACGTTCGGGCCCTTGCGCAGCTGGATCGCCGCCAGGACCTTCCGCTCCGCATAGGTCAGATACGCGACGCCGATCAGCAGCGGCACCAGCAGCGCCAGCGCCTGGACCACGACCAGCAGCAGATGCAGCAAACCCTCCCCGAACCCCATCGCCCTACTCCGCCGCCGCGGGAACCGGCGCCGCGGGAACCGGATGCACGAAGGTCGCGGCGCAGTCGGCCATGGTGGCGCTCGCCCGGCTGATCGGATCGGTCTGGTAGTAATTCGCGACCGCCGGCACGAACGGCGCTTCCGACAGCACCGCCGGATCGCCCGGGGGACCGGAATGGTCGGTGCAGGCGAAGCGCGGCAGCACGCCCGTGCGCCCGAACACCGGATGCGCCGCCTCCAGCCGGCTTCGCACCGCGGCCAGGTCGCCATAGGGCAGAGTACGGCCCACCACGTCGCTGAAGGCGCGCAGGATGCGCCAGTCCTCCCGCGCCTCGCCGGGCGGCTGCGTCGCCGCGAAGCCGCGCTGCGCCCGGCCCTCGGTGTTCACCCAGGTGCCGCTCTTTTCGGTGTAGGCGGCGCCGGGCAGGATCACATCGGCCCGTGCCGCGCCGGCATCGCCGTGATGGCCCTGATAGACGACGAACGTCTCCGCCCCGATGCGGGAGATGTCGAACTCGTCCGCGCCCAGCAGCCACAGCAGATCGACCCCGCCATCGAGCATCTGCGCGAGCCCCTTGCCGCCCGGCCCCGGCAGGAACCCGAGATCGAGCGCCCCCACCCGCGCGGCCGCGGTGTGCAGCACGTTGAACCCGTGCCAGTCCTCGGTCAGCATCCCAAGACCGGCGGCCAGCCGCCAGCACGCGGCCAGCACCGCCTGGCCGTCCGGCCGCGCCAGCGCGCCCTGGCCCAGGATCAGCATCGGCCGCTTCGCCGCGCGCAGGATCGCGGCGAAGTCGTGCGATCCGTCCTGCAGCCCCACCAGCGCCTGCGGCCCCTCGCCCAGCCAGGACACCGGATAGGTCAGATCCGCCTCCGGCCCGATCGCGGCGATCGGGAAATGACCGCCATTCCAGCGCTTGCGGATGCGCGCGTTCAGCACCGGCGCCTCGCGACGGGGATTGCTGCCGATGATCAGCAGCGCATCCGCCTCCTCGATCCCGGCAATCCCGGTGTTGAACGTGTAGAAATCCCGCCGCGACGCATCGAGCCGCGCCCCGTCCTGACGGCAATCGAGATTGGCCGAGCCGAGCGCCGCCATCAGGTCCTTGAGCGCGATCAGGCTCTCCGCATCCGCCAGATCGCCGGCGACGGCGCCGATCCGCTCGCCCGCCAGGCCCGCCAGCCGCGCGGCGATCGCGGCGAAGGCCTCGGCCCAGCTCGCCGCCGCCAGCCTTCCGTCGCGCTTCACCCAGGGCCTGTCGAGCCGGCGCCGCTTGAGCCCGTCCACCGCGAAGCGCGACTTGTCGCCCAGCCACTCCTCGTTCACGTCCTCGTTCACCCGCGGCAGGATGCGCAGCACCTCCGCCCCGCGCGCGTCGATGCGGATCGCCGCCCCCACCGCGTCCAGCACGTCGATGCTGTCGGTCTTGCGCAGCTCCCACGGCCTCGCCGTGAACGCATAGGGCTTGGAGGTCAGCGCGCCCACCGGACAGATGTCGATCAGATTGCCCGACAGTTCCGAGGACAGCGCCTTTTCGACATAGGTGCCCACCTCCATGTTCTCGCCCCGCGCGGTCGCGCCGAGCTCCGGCACGCCGGCGATCTCGGTCGCGAAGCGGATGCAGCGGGTGCAGTGGATGCAGCGGGTCATCACCGTCTTGACCAGCGGCCCCAGATTCTTGTCCTTCACCGCGCGCTTGTTCTCGGCGTAGCGCGAATGGTCCATGCCATAGCCCATGGCCTGGTCCTGCAGGTCGCATTCCCCGCCCTGGTCGCAGATCGGACAGTCCAGCGGATGGTTGATCAGCAGGAATTCCATCACCCCGCGACGGGCGTTGCGGACCATCGCGCTGTCGGTGTGCACCACCATCCCCTCGGCGGCGGGATAGGCGCAGGACGCGAAGGGCTTGGGCGGCGCCTTCTCGATCTCGACCAGGCACATGCGGCAATTGCCGGCGACCGACAGGCGCTCGTGATAGCAGAAGCGCGGGATCTCGAAGCCGGCGGCCTCACAGGCCTGCAGCACGTTGGAACCGGGGGGAACCTCGACCTCGATGCCGTCAACCGTGAGCTTGGGCATCGCGCCTACTCCGCTGCCATGGCGGTCGGCCGGGCAGTGCCCGATTTATAGGCCGCGATCCGCGCCTCCATCTCGGGGCGGAAATGCCGGATCAGCCCCTGGATCGGCCAGGCCGCGGCATCGCCGAGCGCGCAGATCGTGTGACCTTCCACCTGCCGCGTCACCTGCTCCAGCGTGTCGATCTCGGCGGGCTCGGCGCGGCCGGCGACCATGCGGTTCATCACCCGCATCATCCAGCCGGTGCCCTCGCGGCAGGGCGTGCACTGTCCGCAGCTCTCGTGCTTGTAGAACTGGGAAAGCCGGGCAATGGCCTTGATGATGTCGGTCGAGCGGTCCATCACGATCACCGCCCCCGTGCCGAGGCCGGATCGCACCTCGCGCAGACTGTCGAAATCCATCAGCACCGTGTCGCAGATGCCCTTCGGGATCACCGGCACCGACGCCCCGCCGGGGATCACCGCCAGCAGATTGTCCCAGCCGCCACGCACGCCGCCGGCATAGGTGTCGATCAGCTCGCGCAGCGGAATGCCGAGTTCCTCCTCGACCGTGCACGGCTTGTTCACATGGCCGGAGATGCAGAACAGCTTGGTGCCGGTGTTCTTCGGCCGCCCCAGCGCCGAGAACCAGGCCGCCCCGCGGCGCAGGATGGTGGGCGCCACCGCGATGCTTTCCACGTTGTTCACCGTGGTCGGGCAGCCATACAGACCAACCGCGGCGGGGAAGGGCGGCTTCAGCCGCGGCATGCCCTTCTTGCCTTCCAGACTCTCCAGCAGCGCGGTCTCCTCGCCGCAGATATAGGCGCCGGCGCCGCGATGCAGATAGAGATCGAAATCCCAGCCCGAGCCGCAGGCATTGCGCCCGATCAGCCCGGCCTCGTACGCCTGGTCGATCGCCGCCTGCAGATGCAGCGCCTCGTTGTAGAACTCACCACGAACATAGATGTAACAGACATGCGCGCCCATCGCGAAGGATGCGATCAGGCAGCCCTCGACCAGCTTGTGCGGGTCATGACGCAGGATGTCGCGGTCCTTGCAGGTGCCGGGCTCGCTCTCATCGGCATTCACCACAAGATAATGCGGCCGCCCGTCGGATTGCTTCGGCATGAACGACCATTTCATGCCGGTGGGAAATCCCGCCCCGCCGCGCCCGCGCAGGCCGGAGGATTTCATCTCCTCCACGATCGCCTCGCGCCCGCGCTCCAGGATCGCGGCCGTGCCGTCCCAGTCCCCGCGCGCCTGCGCGCCCTTCAGGCCCCAGTCATGCAGGCCATACAGATTGGTGAAGATCCGGTCGGCATCGCTCAGCATCTGTGCCCTACTCCGCGATCGTCGTCAGCGTGGTCGGCCCGCCCTCGGGCGCGGAGCCCTGCCGGCCCTTCATCGAGCCCATCGGCGGCGGCGCCCCGCGCTTCAGCGCCTCCAGCAGCGCGACGGTGCTCTCAGCGTCCAGATCCTCGTAGCAATCATCGTTCACCTGGATGATCGGCGCGTTCACGCAGCCGCCGACACATTCCACCTCGGTCATGGTGAACAGGCCATCAGCGCTGGTTTCGCCCCAGCCGGTGATGCCGGTGACGCGCCGGCAGGCCGCCGTCACCTCGTCGGATCCGCGCAGCCAGCACGGCGTGGTGGTGCAGACCTGAAGATGCCAGGTCCCCACCTTCCTGGTGTTGAACATCAGGTAGAAGGTCGCGACCTCGTAGACCCGGATCGGCGGCATCGCCAGGCGCGCCGCCACCGCGTCCATCGCCGCGCGCGGCACCCAGGCACTGCCGGTGGCGCGCTTCATCTGCCGCTGCGCCAGATCGAGCAGCGGCAGCACCGCGCTCGCCTGCCGTCCCGGCGGATATTTCGCAAGGATCGGGGCGATCGCCGCCTCGCTCTCGGCGTCGAAGGCGAAACTGTCCGGCTGGGCCGACAGAGCGGTCTGCATCGCGTCCATCACTAGCGGTCGATCTCCCCGAACACGACATCGAGCGAGCCGATGATCGCCACGGCATCGGCCAGCATGTGCCGCTTCGACATCGTCTCGATCGCCTGCAAATGGGCGAAGCCGGTCGCGCGGATCTTGCAGCGATAGGGCCGGTTGGATCCGTCGGCCACCAGATAGACACCGAACTCGCCCTTCGGGGCCTCCACCGCGGTGTACGTGGCGCCTTCCGGCACGTGATAGCCTTCGGTGTACAGCTTGAAATGATGGATCAGCGCCTCCATCGAGCGCTTCATCTCATGGCGCGGCGGTGGCGTGAACTTCCGGTCGGCGATCTTCACCGGCCCCGGCTTCATCTTTGCGAGGCATTGCCGGATGATCCGCACGCTCTGCCGCATCTCCTCGATGCGCACCAGATAGCGGTCGTAACAATCGCCGTTGCGGGCGACCGGAATGTCGAACTCCACCTCGGCATAGGTGTCATAGGGCTGCGAGCGGCGCAGATCCCATGGCACGCCGGACGCGCGCAGGCAGGGGCCGGTGAAGCCCCAGGCCAGAGCGGCCTCGGCGCTCATCACCCCGATCTCCACCGTGCGCTGCTTCCAGATGCGGTTGGCGGTCAGCAGCGTTTCCAGATCGTCGATGAATTTCGGGAAGGTCTCGGCCCAGCCGGCGATCTTCTCCTCGAGCCCCGCCGGCAGATCCTTCGCGACCCCGCCGGGGCGGAAGTAATTGGCGTGCAGCCGGGCGCCCGAGGCGGCCTCGTGGAATTCCAGCAGCTTCTCGCGCTCCTCGAACCCCCACAGGCTCGGCGTCAGCGCGCCGCAATCCAGCGCATAGGTGGTCACGTTGAGCAGGTGGTTCAGCACCCGGGTGATCTCGGCGAACAGCACCCGGATCCACTGGCCGCGTTCGGGCGGGGCGATGCCGAGCAGCTTCTCGGTCGCCAGCGCGAAAGCGTGTTCCTGGGTCATCGGAGAGACGTAGTCCAGCCGGTCGAAATACGGTACCGCCTGGAGATAGGTCTTGTACTCGATCAGCTTCTCGGTGCCGCGATGCAGCAGGCCGATATGCGGATCGGCGCGTTCCACCACCTCGCCGTCCATCTCCAGTACCAGGCGCAGCACGCCATGCGCCGCCGGGTGCTGGGGACCGAAATTGATCGCGTGGCTGTCGATCTCGACGGTCTTGGTGGTCTTGTCGGTGACCGCGGTCCCGCTCATCGGTTCAGCCTTTCGCCGCCGGTTCGGCGGCCGCCTGCTGCTCGGCCGCGCGCAGTTGGTGCACCTTCTCGTCGCCCGGCAGCGTGGTGATCGCTTCCCACGGCGATTCGAAGTCGAAGCTGCGGAAATCCTGCACCAGCTTCACCGGCTCATAGACCACCGCCTTGCGGTCCTCGTCGTAGCGCACCTCGACATAGCCGGTCAGCGGGAAATCCTTGCGCAGCGGATGCCCCTCGAAGCCGTAATCGGTCAGGATCCGCCGCAGGTCGGGCTGGCCGGAGAACACGATGCCGAACAGGTCCCAGGCCTCGCGCTCCCACCAGGTCGCGACCGGCCAGACGCCGTGCACGGACGGCACCGGGGTCGCCTCGTCCGCGGTCACGATCACCCGCGCGCGCTGATTAAGCGAGACCGACAGCAGATTGTAGACCACGTCGAAACGCTGCTCCCGCTGCGGCCAATCCACGCCACAGATATCCACCACCTGCTCGAACGCACAGCGCGGGTCGTCGCGCAGGGCGGTCATCAGCGCCACCAGCCCCTCGCGTCCGGCCAGGGCCACCAGTTCGCCCTTGTCGATCCGCACCGCGCTCACGCCCGGCATGGCGCCGATCGCCTCCGCCAGTGCGGCGAGGGTCTCAGCCACGGAGGATGGTCCCGGTCCGGCGGATCTTCTTCTGCAGCTGCATCACGCCATAGACCAGCGCCTCTGCGGTGGGCGGGCAGCCGGGCACGTAGATGTCGACCGGCACCACCCGGTCGCAGCCGCGAACCACCGAATACGAATAATGATAGTAGCCGCCGCCATTGGCGCAGCTGCCCATGCTGATCACCCAGCGCGGCTCGGGCATCTGGTCGTAGACCTTGCGCAGCGCCGGAGCCATCTTGTTGGTCAGCGTGCCGGCGACGATCATCACATCGCTCTGCCGGGGGCTGGCGCGCGGAATGATGCCCATGCGGTCCAGGTCGTAGCGCGGCATATAGGCGTGGATCATCTCCACCGCGCAGCAGGCGAGGCCGAAGGTCATCGGCCACAGGCTGCCGGTGCGCGCCCAGTTCACCAGCTTGTCGAGATTGGCGACCACGAAGCCGCGTCCGGCGATCTCGCCGGTGATGCCCCTCACCACCGCGTCCTGGTCCGATCCCGGCGCCAGGGCGTCGCGGTTCCAGGCCAGGGCGCCGGTCTCGGTTGCCGCGGTCATGTGATCACTCCCATTCCAGCGCACCCTTCCGCCACTCGTAGATGAAGCCGATCGTCAGCACGGCAAGGAAGCCCAGCATCGAGAAGAAGCCGAACAACCCGATCCGCGACAGGCTGACCGCCCAGGGGAACAGGAATGCCACTTCCAGGTCGAAGATGATGAACAGGATCGCCACCAGATAGAATCGCACGTCGAAGCGACGGCGGGCGTCATCGAACGGCTCGAAACCGCATTCATAGGCCGACAGCTTCTCGGCATAGGGTTTCTGGTGAGCGGCGATCAGCGATCCGCCCACCATGGCGAGCGCAATGGCCGCGGCGATGACCAGAAACACCAGGATCGGCAGGTAGTTGAGAAGAACGGGCTGCATGCGATCGTCTCCGAAGGCTGGCGCCGCTGCCGCGGTGCAGCACGAGCGAGACCTTAGCGGCAACCGGCCGGCTTCGCCATAGGGCACATGCGCGACCCGGGGGTTCGTGCCCCCCAAGGGCAAAGGCAAACCCTTGAAATCCAACGGTTAGGAACGAAAGTCGACAGCCCCGCCCGGGGGCCTGCTGCTGGCGCGAGTGACGGGGCTCGAACCCGCGACCTCCGGCGTGACAGGCCGGCGC
>VFSW01004214.1_pt1 | contig 21448 bp, 24 predicted proteins | sample 5358111 | NCBI WGS metagenome assembly VFSW01 (sample SAMN11554181, study PRJNA540505) | mine drainage metagenome | isolation source: sediment from site ElyBrook_90M | place: USA: Ely Copper Mine, Vershire, VT | collected 2017 | reverse complement strand
GTCGATGTCTTTGTGAGCGACGTCCGAACGCTCGAAGGCGAGGCGGCCGGATTGTGCCGCGGCGATCTCGAGGAAGTCGCGCTTGCCGCGCGCCGCGTGGCGCACGGTCTCGCCCACGCCCAGAATGTAGGCGGGCTTCTTCTTCAGATCGCGCGCGCGCTCGGCCGAGGTGATCACGAGCGCGCCACCACCGTCGCTGATGATGCAGCAATCGAGCAGATGGAGCGGCGACGAGATCACGCGCGAAGCAAGCACGTCCTCGACAGTAATCGGATCGCGATACTTGGCGACCGGATTCATCGACGCGTGCAGGCGCATCGTTACCGCGATCTCGGCGAGCTGCTCCGGTGTGGTGCCGTAGTCGTGCATGTGGCGTTGCGCGATCATCGCATAGGCGCCGACAGTCGTCGGGCCGAAGGGAAATTCGTACTGGTCGCAAGGATCTCCGCCGCCACCACCGCCGCCGGTGCCGATGGCGAAACGCGACGATGCCGCAGTCGATCCATAAACGACGACCGCGACATCACACAGGCCGGCGTTGATCGCAGCGGCCGCGTGAGCCGTATGCGCGACGAAAGACGAGCCACCGATATTGGTCGAATCAACGAAGTTGGGCGTGAGATTCAGATAGTCGCAAAATCCGACAATCGCCATCGCGCCCATGCCCATGCCGGCTGTAAGCAGGCCGTCAACGTCCTTAATCGTGAGGCCACAGTCGTCGAGCGCGCCGCGAATACTCTCGGCCATGATTTGGTACATGGTCTTGTCGGGCGCGAAACGGGTCGGGTGTTCATAGGCGCCGACGACGGCGCACTTACGGCTTAAACTCATGCGGGCGCTCCCTATCTCAGGCCGGCGAGGAACTTTTCCACTGCGGCGTTGACCTCGGTGGGCCGCTCGGTGGTGAGGTTGTGGGCGGCATCGGCGATCACTTCGAGGCGCGCGCCCTTGATGCCAGCCTTGATGACTTCGGCGTCGGCGGGCGGCGTGATCTGATCGTCGGCACCAGCGAGAATCAGCGTCGGCGCAGTAATCTTGCCGAGTTCACTGCGCAGATCGACCGTGGAGCAGGCCACCATGTCGCCCCATCGGGTGCGCGGGTCGGTGCGAATCTGCTCGCCCCACCCTTCCTGAATCACTTCGCGTTTTTCCGCGATCGTCTTGGGCGAGTAGCCGTCGTTGGTAAACGGCTGCCCCGCGCGGCCCATCGTGACTGCGCGCCATTGCTCGATCCGTTCCTTCGGCACATTGAGCTTCGCCGCGGTCGCCATCAGCACGAGTCCATGCACGCGCTTCGGATAACGCGCCGCCAAGTCCATCACGATCGCACCGCCCATCGAGCGTCCGACGAAAACCGCGGAGTCGATCTTAAGCGCATCGGCGAAGGCGATCGTGAAATCGGTGTAATCCTGAATGCTGGGCAAGGCCTCAACGCCTGAGCTGCGTCCATGTCCGGGGAGGTCAAACGCGATCGGGCTGTGCGCCGCGCCGAGGGCCTCGTACTGGTAATGCCAGGCGTGGGCGTTGGAACCGGCCGCGTGGATGAAGACTAATTTGCGCCCGCGTGAAAGATCGGGCACCGTGTCGGGCAGCGTGGTCTGCCCAACGTAATAATAATACGTGGCATAGCCACGGACGTCGGCGTACTTGGTCGGCATCTGAGCCCAACACTCCGCATTCGATGATGCCCGTTAGGTATTCGGATCGTGCGCCGATTGTCAAACGACGACGGAACGCCCAGAGGAGGCGACCGCTAGAAGTGGGCAAAAACAGACAGAGAGGGAGGGAGCGATGCTCGGAAGGCCGAAGATCTAGTTGCCTTGACGCTTGCGGCGGCCGCGGGCTATCGGCACGTCCAAATCGGCCGCCTGAGTGCGCTCCCATTGTTCGATCGCCGCACGATTAAAGCGCCAGTTGCTGCCCACCCGAAAGCCGGGCAAGCGGCCCTGGCGCAGCAGGCGGTAAATCGTGGTCGGGTGGACGCGCAGGTGGTCGGACAATTCCTTGATGGTGAAAATATCGTCCCGGGATGCCCCAATTTGGGGCGAGCCATTTAGATCAGCCATGCTGTAATCACCGCAGCGCGCGTCGCTTGTATAATCACACTACAAGCGTCGGCTGCCTATTCCACCGAGTCAAGGAATCAATGAGTGGAACCGCGGACGACGCGCGCGATGGTTGTGATAAGCGGCGGATCAATGGGTCAAGGAATGAATTCACCCAAAAACATCGATTTAGATTCGCTTATCAATCGATTTTATCGAAAATCCATCGGTTTGCGGGCTTTTGCCATCTTTGTTCCTTTTGAGGGCGAAGGCGTCCGCATCAACCAATGGGCGTTGGCATGAGAGCAGTTCATTTGGATATGGTTTGAGGTCGTGCAGAATGACCAAGCGACGTTCTGGCGCGAATCATAACCACCTGTAAGGTCATGCTGAACGGAACAGACGCTCACGGGACAAAAATCTATCAGCCAAGAGGTCGAAGATGCCATATCAGGCGCTGGAAATCAGTCGTGACGGAGAAATCGCATGGCTCACGTTGAATCGGCCGCAGGCGCTCAACGCGCTCAATGCGGTGATGGTCGATGAACTGCACGACTACCTGCGCGAGCTTTATCACGATCGCAAAACGCGCGTGGTCGTGATGCGCGGGGCGGGCCGAGCGTTTTGCGCGGGTCTGGACCTCAAGGAGCAGAGCGGTGGCGGCAGCATCGACGTCACCAGCTCGAGCACGGCGAGCGTATTCGACATTCAGCGCAAGATGAGCGATCTGGTCGTCGCGATACGGCGTCTGCCGCAGCCGTTTATCGCCGCAGTGCGCGGACCTGCGTCAGGCGGCGGCTTCGCGCTAGCGCTGGCGGCCGATGTTCGCCTCGCGGGAGAATCGGCGCGCTTCAACGCCGCATTCATCAAGATCGGGCTAAGTGCCTGCGACATGGGGGTCAGCTATTTTCTGCCGCGCGCGGTCGGCACTTCGATCGCATCCGAACTGATGCTGACGGGGCGTTTCATCAACGCCAGCCGCGCGCTCGCGACCGGGTTGGTGTCGGAAGTCGTAGCGGACGGCGAACTCGACGCGGCGGCGGGCCGGCTGGCGCAGGAGATGGTTGAGACCTCATCACTTGGATTGCGGCTGACCAAGGAATGCCTCGCGGCGAGCGTGGATGCCGGCAGCCTCGAGCAGGCGATTTACATGGAGGATCGCAATCAGACGTTATGCGTGCGCGCCGGCTACATCGCGGAAGGGGCGCGCGCGTTCGTCGAGAAACGCAAGCCGAATTTCACCGACCGCGCATAAGCAGGTCGCGCACGATCAGATCTGATCGCTGACGGCGTCCTCGCGCGTGGTCGGCTCCTTGCGCTGGTCGATCGGCGCCCAGTTGCGCGTTGCCTCGCCGATGTAAACCTGTCGCGGGCGGGCGATCTTCTGCTCGGGATCGCGCACCATCTCGGCCCATTGCGCCATCCAGCCCGAGGTCCGCGGAATCGCGAAAAGCACTGGAAACATCGTCATCGGGAAGCCCATCGCCTGGTAGGTCACGCCCGTATAGAAATCGACGTTCGGATACAGTTTGCGTGAAACGAAGTAGTCGTCCTCGAGTGCGATCTTCTCCAGTTCAAGCGAGATATCGATGAGGGGATTGCGGCCGGTGACCTCGAACACTTCGTAAGCAATTTTCTTGACGATTTTGGCGCGCGGGTCGTAATTCTTGTAAACCCGATGGCCGAAGCCCATCAGGCGTCCCTCGCCGGCCTTGACCCGCTTGATGAAGTCGGGGACGTTCTTCGGCGATCCGATCTCCATCAACATGCGGATGACGGCCTCGTTAGCGCCGCCATGGAGCGGACCGTAGAGCGCGGCGGTCGCAGCGGCGACGGCCGAATAAGGATCGACCTGGGAACTGCCCACCGAGCGCATCGCATTGGTCGAACAGTTCTGCTCGTGGTCGGCATGCAGGATAAAGAGCACGTCGAGCGCGCGTTCGAGAATCGGATTGGGCTGGTAGTCGCGCTCGGCCATGCGGAAGAGCATCGAGAGAAAATTCCCGGTGTAGGTGAGATCGTTATCCGGATAGACGTAGGGCAGGCCGCGCGAATGGCGATAAGCGAAGGCGGCGATCGTCGGAACTTTGCCGATCAGGCGGCGGGTCTGGAGGCGGCGCGATTCGAGGTCGGTGATGTTGTTGGCCTCGGGATAGAAGGTCGAAAGCGCGCCGATCGTCCCGACCATCATGCCCATCGGATGCGCGTCGTAGCGGAAACCCTCCATGAATTTTTTCAAGTTCACGTGGACCATCGTGTGGGTTTTGATGTTCGACTCCCACGCCGCGTAGTGCTTGCGATCGGGCAATTCGCCCTTGACGATGAGGTAGGCAACTTCGAGGTAGTTGCTCTTTTCGGCCAGTTCTTCGATCGGATAGCCGCGGTAGCGCAGGATGCCGCGGTCGCCGTCGATATAGGTGATGCGGCTGCGACATGAGGCGGTGTTGGTGAACGCCGGATCGTAGGACATCAGGCCGAAGTCATCAGCGGACGTTTTCATCTCGCGGAACTGGGTGGCGCGAATTACGCCGCCGTCCTCGATCGGAATTTCGTACTGCTTGCCGGTGCGGTTGTCGGTAACTGAAAGTGTGTTCTTAGCCATCGATCTTCCTCGTTTAGCCGCCATTAAAAGTTGAGCCGGCAACCGCCACCAAGTGCCCGCAGGGTGCAAGCGCTATCCGGTGATCAACATATATACAGTCTAGGTATTACTAGACATTTTACACTCAGGATGCAAACCGGCGCAGTGTAACGCGAACCCGATCCGTAAAGCCATTGCCGCCGTGTGTAAATTCATTCGCCGCGAAATTCAGCGCAGTTTGAGGAATTTATCGCCCGTCTCGCAACACGCGCGCTCGCATGGCAAGGTGACGCCTGACTTCATTCGCGCTGCGCGCGTGAGGATTTCGGAACCATCGGATGATCGACAAAATTCTAAGCGGGCTGTCCGGCCTGATTATCGGCACCATCTCGGCGCTCGGCTACAGCGGTATCGTATTGATGATGGCGATCGAGAGCGCATGCGTCCCGTTGCCGTCCGAAGTGATCATGCCGTTCTCGGGCTCACTGGTCGCGAGCGGCCGGTTCGGTCTGAACATGGTCGCGATCGCAGGCGCGATCGGATGCCTGCTCGGCTCGTACGTTGCGTATTTCGCCGGGGCTTACGGCGGACGCCGATTTCTCGAGCGTTATGGGCGTTGGCTCTTGATCGCGCCGCATGAACTCGAAGTCGCCGATCGATTCTTCGAGAAGTGGGGGGCGCCGGCAGTGTTCTTCAGCCGCCTGCTGCCGGTAGTGCGAACGTTCATCGCCTTTCCCGCGGGCGTCGCGCGGATGCGCTTGCTCCCTTTCACGCTCTACACGCTGATCGGATCGTATATCTGGTGCCTGGTGCTGGCATATGCGGGACTCAAACTCGGGCAACATTGGAAGGAACTCGCGCCGTACTTCCATCGCTTCGACACGGCGATCGGTCTTCTGCTTGCGATCGGTATCGGACTGCTGCTTTACAATCGGATCAAGGGGCTGAGCACCGCGCGCCACGGAGAATAACCTCGACGGAGTGAGGAGCGAACCGATGAAGCGAAGCACCGAACGAATTCTTACGACGCACACTGGCAGTCTGCCACGGCCCGAATATCTGATGCCTCTGTTGCGTGCGAAGGAAGCGGGCGAAGCGTACGATGCAACCGCGCTCGCGACACAGGTGAAAGCCGCGGTGGCCGAGGCCGTGCGGATGCAAGTGGCTGCGGGCATCGACGTCGTCAACGACGGCGAGATGAGCAAGCCGTCGTATGCGACCTACGTCAAGGATCGGCTCGCCGGCTTTGCAGGCGAAAAAAGCTCGGGACTGCGCGCCGCCGACCTCGGCGATTTTCCGGCCTTCACCAAGCGCGGCGGGCGGGAGACCGGTGTGACGGTGATCAAACGCCCCTCGTGCGCGGGACCGATCACCTATCGCGACCGCGACGCCGTGCGCGTTGACCTAGAGAATCTGCGAGCGGGGCTGAACGGCGTCAAGGTCGAAGAAGCCTTCATCAGTGCAGCGTCGCCGGGCGTCGTCTCATTTTTTCTCAGCGACAATTACTACCACGATCATGAGCGCTATATTCGCGCGATCGCGGATGCGATGAAGACCGAGTACGACGCGATCATTGCGGCCGGGTACATATTGCAAGTCGATTGCCCCGACCTCGCGATGAGCCGCCACATCCAGTTCAAGGATCTGAGCCTCGCTGAATTTCGCAAGACGATCGAACTGCATCTCGACGCGCTCAATCACGCGCTCGCCGATGTTCCGGCCGACCGATCGCGACTGCATCTCTGCTGGGGCAACTACGAAGGACCGCATCATCACGACGTCGCCTTGCGCGATATCCTCGACATAGTGCTAAAGGCGCGCCCGCAAGGATTGTCCTACGAGGCCTCGAATCCGCGCCATGAGCATGAGTGGGCGGTGTTCAAGGAGATCAAATTGCCGGCGGGCAAGGTGCTGATACCGGGCGTCATCGATTCCGTCACCAATTTTGTCGAACATCCGGAACTGGTCGCGCAGCGCATCGAACATCTGGCGGGCGTGGTCGGCCGCGAAAACGTCATCGCGGGCACCGACTGCGGCTTCGGAACGATCGCCGGGTCGTCGCGGGTGGACGGCGAGATCGCCTGGGCCAAGCTGAAGTCGATGGCCGCAGGCGCGCGCATCGCCACCTCGCACTTGTGGTAGGCCGTTCCTGACTCAGGCGTTCGCGAGCATCGCGTCGGATGCTCATACCCGCACATGCAGGTCGATACCGGCCGGCACGAACGCAGCGCTGGGTTCGCTTATCCATCTACAAGAACGGCTCGCATAGCGATAAACTCAATCGGAGATGGCGCAAGACAAGAAACCGCAGAAGGCGAAGGCCGCGGATGGATACGATCTCGTGGTTGAAAATCGCAAAGCGCGCCATGATTTCTTTATCGAGGAGACGGTCGAGGCAGGGCTGGCGCTGACCGGTACGGAAGTCAAATCACTGCGCGCGCATAAGGCCAACCTGCGCGACAGCTACGCGCGCATCAAAGATGGCGAGGCGTTCCTGCAGGGCGTGCACATCGGCGCCTACGCCCCGGCCGGCCAGTTTAGTCATAAGGAGACGCGCGCGCGAAAGCTGCTGATGCATCGGCGGGAGATCGATCGCTTCTGGGGCCGCGTACGCGAAAAAGGCTATTCGCTGGTGCCGCTGCGAATCTATTTTCTCAAAGGGCGAGCGAAGGTCGAGATTGGTCTCGCCAAGGGCAAGCACCTGTACGACAAGCGCGCCGCGATCGCGACCAAGACCTCGCGGCGCGAGATGGAACGGGCGCTGAAGAGCCGCAATCGCTAGTCAGCCGCGCGGCGTCACCGGCCGCGCCTTCGTTGCGTCTCAGGCGGGGGTGGCGCTGGCCGCCGCAACTGCGGCACTATCTGGGCCGCCATCGCCGGCCATCGCACGCAGGCGCGCGATCCGCTTGCTCAGCGGCGGATGGGTCGAAAGCAGATTGGCGAAGAAGCCCTCGCCGTCGTCGCCCACAGCCTCCAAGGGATTCACGATGAACAGATGTGCGATGCCGCGCGAGGCATTCCTCAGCGGCGATTCGGTTTGTGCGAGACGTTCGAGCGCGCGCAGCAGGGCCCGTGGATTTCGTGTAAATTCGACCGAGGCGGCATCGGCCAAGTACTCGCGCTGGCGCGAGACGGCCATCGCGAGTAGTTGCGAAAAGATCGGCGCCAGGGCGGCAAGGATGAAGACCGCGATCGCGATCAACGCGCCGGCGTTGCCGCCGCCGCCATCCGAACTATCGCGATCGCCGCGACCACCGCGTGCGCCGAAGCCTCCAAACCACGACCATCGATAGACGAAATCGGCCAGCATCGCGATTCCGCCGACCAACACCGCGATCATCATCATAGTGCGGATATCGTAATCGCGCACGTGGGCCATCTCATGGCCGAGAACGCCTTGCAATTCTTCGCGATCCATCTGGTCAACCAACCCGCGCGTGACGCAAATGACGGAATGCTGCGGGTCGCGTCCGGTGGCTAAGGCATTGGGCGCTGTATCATCGATAATGTATGCGCGCGGCACCGGCATCCGCGCCGCCAACGCCATCTCGCCGACGACATTGAGCACGGTCTGTTCCTTCGGCGAGTCCGGCACCAATGGCCGCGCATGCACGGACGCCAGCACCAGCGCGGCGCCGCCAAAGTACGAGAGGACCGACTGAATCGATCCGATTACGAGCGCGGTTATAGTGAGCAGCGGCGCGCCCATGATTTGACCGTCGATGATGCGGAGATTGCCGAAGACGAAATCGAGCCCGCATCCGAGCGCCGTAAACAGCAGGATAAAGACGACGACCAGCAGCGCCGTCTCGCGCCGATTCTTGCGCTCGAGCTCCCAGAAACTGTCGTGCGGCTGAGCCATCACACTAGGCTAGCTTGTGAGCCGAGCTAACTAGTCCGCAAGGTGCGCGTAGGGATAAGATAAAAAGCACCTCACGCGTGCGGCGTTCCGAGCGACAAATCGACCTTCGGTAGCGCCTGATCTTCCGGCGCCACCTTGAAGTACTCGGCCGGCTTGAAGCCGAAATTATTCGCGATGAGATTCGACGGAAAGGTCTGGATGCGGTTGTTCAGGCTCAGCACCGCGTCATTGTACGCTTGGCGCGAGAACGCGATCTGATTCTCGGTCGTGGTCAACTGCTCCTGCAGTTGCATCACGTTTTGATCGGACTTGAGCTGCGGATAGTTCTCCATTACCGCCAGTAAGCGGCCGAGCCCCGCCGTCAATTGATTTTCCGCCGCCAGCCGCGACGTTTGATCCGGCGCCGAGATCGCTTTGCCACGCGCCTCGACCACCTGCGTCAGCGTCTCGCGTTCGAACTGCATGTAGCCTTTGACCGCCTCGACGAGATTCGGAATCAGGTCGTGGCGCCGCTTTAGCTGAACGTCGATTTGCCGCCAGGAATTATCGACCTCGTTTCGCACTCGCACGAGCGAGTTGTAAACGCTGACGAGATACACGGCGATTACGATGATGAGGACGACTAGAGCGATCATGAAATTAGTTTACCGCGTGGTCACTCATTTGTATGCAGTTAATGTAATCGGTCGTCCCGAAGTGAGCCTACGAACCATGGATACCCAATCGCACAGCCGGGTAACGCAATTCAACTAATATACTTGGGCTATCTACCGGAGGCTGCGGGACTCATCCCGCGGCCCCCGGCACTAGCTATTAGTTGATCTGGATTTTGACTGGCTTGCTCTCCGGACGCTTGTCGATCGTCACGTCGAGTACACCGTCTTTGTACGCCGCGCGGACGCTCTCATGGCTCGCGTCCTTCGGCAGTTCAAACACCCGCCGCAACTTCCCGTAACCGCGCTCCGAAAAATGTACCGTCGCTTCTTTCGACCACTCTGGCCGCTTGCGATCGGCCTCGACAATCAGCCGCCCCTCTTCGATATGCACATTGATCGACTCGCTCGTCATTCCCGGCATCTCGAAGTAAAAATGATACGCATCCTTGTCTTCGATCACGTCGGCCGCAGGCACCAGATGACGGCTCGCGCGATCGACTTCGCGAAACATTCCGTTCATCCGATCGAATAGCCACCCACCGTTCGTCAACCCGTTTTCATACCTCAGTTCCATGACAATCCTCCTGCCGGCTTATGCCGTATATTTTCCTACTTGATGGCCGCGCCCGATTTCCCGTCTGAGTATTCCCAGCTTTCGTCTCGCAGCCTCTGTTATGAAAAGTAAGTACGAATTCGCCGCCGTCAAGCGGAGTCGATAGTCAGATAATGAGAATCGTGAAGATCGATAGTTGAGTAACAAATCTGAGACGAGCAGTTGGCGGGGACACCCGCCGTCTTTCTGCGCTATTCAGCCGGCCGCATCGGCGTCCTTGTTTACGCGCTCGATCTCCGCTGCGAATTGGCGCGCCATGCCGAGATCGCCCATCTCCGTCGCCAGCACCTCGCCCTCCTTCAGCGCCTCGATCGCGCGCGCTATGTTGCCCTTGGAGAGTAGATTGCCGGCCTTGCGAAAGATCTTGGAATAGCGATGCCCCTTCTCGGCGGGAGTCATGAAGTCCGAAACCACTGATTCGATCCTAAACGGCGCGTTGACCCTCGTCCAGCCACGCAACGGTTATCGTTTTTCGATCGATTCCATCCTGCTTGGCCGTTTTGTGCGCGTGCGCAGGCGCGATCGAGTACTCGAACTTGGCGCCGGATGCGGCGTAATTTCAGTGATGATTGCGGCGCTATGGCATCCGAGTGAAATCGTCGCAATCGAAATCCAGCCCGACGTGGCCGCGATCGCCGAACGCAACGCCGCACTCAACCAACTTGATTCGATACGCGTGATCAACGCGGATTTGCGCGCGCGCCGCATCGAGGGACTTGCACCCGCATCGTTCGACGTAATCGTCGCCAATCCACCTTACCGTGCGCTGGGCAGAGGGCGCGGGAGTCCTAATCCGGGGCGACGTGTCGCGCGAGAAGAGAGTGCCGCGACGCTTGCTGATTTCGTGGCAGCGGCGAAACGCTTCGCCGCCAACGGCGCCAAGGCCGCCTTCGTCTTCGACGCCTCCCGCAGTGCGGAACTGCTCCGCTGCCTCGCGGCACATTCGCTCGAACCCAAGCGCATCCGCTTCGTCCACCCGCACACGGATGCTCCTGCGACCACAATTCTGGTCGAGGCGCGCAAGGGCGGCGGCATCGAGGTTGCGATCGAACCGCCGCTGATGCTCTACGATCGGCCGGGCATCTATAGCGACGAGGCGCGCGATTTGATGCAGACCACCAGGCGAGCTTGCGAGCCGAGCTAAGCAGTCTGCGAGATCGTTGCGAATCTTAGTTACGAGCCGATGCTAGCCTAAAAACTCGAGCGCCATGCGCGCCGTCAGTTCGGGCTCCTCCATCGGGATAAAGTGCGTGGTGCCTGGCACTGTCATGACGCGCCGATTCTCCGCGGCGAGACGTGGCGCGAGCGGCAACCCGGGCGCGTCCGATTGTTCGCCGAACAGCACCAGCATCGGTACGTCGCAGCGCATGATATACGCGAGCCCGTCGAAAGTGCGCGAGGTCGCGTAAATCTCCGCCTCGACCTCCGGATGGCATTTGAGGGCGCGCTTGCCCTCCGCGTCGAGATACGTGGCGTGCGCGCAATAATCGCGCAATATCTCGCGGCGCCAGGTCTTGTAGGGCGGCTTATGCTCGAAGTTCGCGAACATCGCCTCGACGCTGTCGAACCTTCGCTTGCGCTTGAGCGTCCGCTCGCGCATCTCGCTCGGCCGCTGCATGGTCGGATCGTTCATGTCGAAAATTACCGGCTCGATCAGCATCGCGCGCGAAACCAGTTCGGGCCGTCCGCTGGCCAACGCGCCGAACGCCGTCGCACCCGCCGAATGGCCGATGCCGCGCACTTGCTTGAACCCCATCGCGAGGATGAATCCTTCGAGGTCGCTCGCCGTGATGTCCCATCCGTAAATGTCGTTGCGCGGACGTTCGCTATCACCGTGGCCACGCTGGTCGTAGCTGTACACATGTCCAATCGTCGTCAGCGCTTGCGCGATCGGCCGGTAGATCGCGCCGAGAAATCCGGTCGCATGCAACAACACGATCGGCGTTCCGCCGCCGCCCCAATCGAGATAGTGCAACCGGATACCGTTGACGATTACATCGCCGCTCTTGGGTTCGCCCGAGGCTGGATTGATCGACATGACGCTCCGAAGCTTAGGCGAGCGGCACGGTCGAGAAAACCATCGGCTATCTTGAAACTGTGTGAGCGCTTTCCCGCGGGGCATTCTTTCGCTACCACTACATTTGCGTATGAAGGCGCGCAGAGACGGGAAGGGGAGCTTGTACAGATGCTGACCATCGGTCTAACGGGCGGAATCGGTTCGGGCAAAACCACTGTCACCAAAATACTCGCCGAACTCGGCGCGCCGATTATCGATGCCGACAAGGTCGGTCACGCGATTTACGCGCCCGATGGTCCCGCCTACGCAGATATGATTGCGGCCTTCGGCAACGGCATCCTCGCCGACGACCGCACCATCGATCGGAGCAAGCTGGGACCGATCGTCTTCACCGATCCCGCCGCGCTCAAGCGGCTCAATTCGATCGTTCATCCCAAGATGTACGCCCGCATGCGTGAGATGATCGATGCGATGCGTGCCGCCGGTGAGGCGCGGCCGATCGTGGTTGAAGCCGCTATCTTGATCGAGGCGAACTGGCTGCCGCTCTTCAACGAAGTTTGGCTCATAGTCGCGGCGAAGGAGCGGGTGATCGATCGCGTCGAGCGCGATCGCGGACTGGCCCGCGTGCAGGTTGAAGCGCGCATCAAGGCGCAACTGTCCGACGACGAGCGGCGCAAACATGCGGCGATCGTGATCGGTAATGACGGCACCATCGACGACCTTCGGGCAAAGCTCGCCGAAAGCTGGCGCGCTGCGCTCGAACGCAATCGGAACGAAGAGGCGACACGATGAAAATCCTCGTGATGGGCGCGGGCGCGGTCGGCGCGTTTTATGGCGCCAAACTACAACTGGCGGGAGAGGACGTCGTCTTGTGCGTGCGCGGCGAAAATCTGCGCGCGATGCGCGAGCGCGGCCTCGAGGTCAAAAGCTACAAGGGCGACTTCAAGCTCGCGGTCAAGGCGACCGATCGTCCGGCGGATTTCGCGCCGTACGATCTCGTGCTCTTCGCGGTCAAGTCCTACGACACCGAACCGTCCGTGCGGCAACTCGTCGATTGTCTTGCGCCCGGCGGCATCATCATGACGATTCAAAACGGCGTCGAGAACGAAGAAATTCTTTGCCGTTATTTTCCCCGCACCGCCGTGATGGGCGGAAATTCGCGCATCGGCGCTGACCTGATCGCTCCGGGCGTCGTGATGCACACCGCCCTCGGAATTATCGAATTCGGCGAGCTCGACGGCAGCGAATCGCCGCGCGCACAGCGGCTTGCCGAAGTCTTCAAGCGTGCCGGCATTTTCGGCGAACTCACGACCGATTTGAAAACCCTGCGCTGGTACAAGCTGATGGGCAACAACGGCACCAACACGGTTTGCGCGCTCTCCCGCTCCGCGCTCGGCCCGGCCTTCAAGGATCCCGACGGCTACGCACTCGTGCGCACTCTGATGGAGGAGACCGTCAAAGTCGGCTGTGCCGAGGGCGCGAAAATGGACGCCGCGAGAATCGAACCCTATCTGCAGGCGGTGCTGAAAAATCTCAACGTCGATGCGATCAAGCCGTCCACTCTGCAAGACCTGGAAAAGGGCAAGCGGCTCGAATACGACGCGATTAGCGGCGCGGTCGTGCGCGCCGCGCGACGTCACGGGATCAAGGTGCCGGCGACCGAGACCGTTAACACACTACTCAAATTGCTCGATGGAGCCCGCGCCGCAGCCGCCAAATAATCTCCCGCGTGGGGAAAAACAATTGTCGAAGAACGACGAACTATAGTTTTTTCTGAAACCTCAGTGAGGTTTCAGACTTCCCTTTTGTAAGAGGCCGCCGGCCGAAGGGAATAGTTCGCATTGATCCCAGCTCGGCGAGGATCGATCGATCCTGCTACCGCTCGCTCTCAACGTCACCCGCGTGACTTAGCCGCCACCCCGAGCATCGCGAGGCGTAAATCACTGAAAAAAGCCGGAAACCCGAGCATCGCGAGGCGTCCAACAGTGAAAAAAGCGGCGTACCCGAGCATCGCGAACGTGGAACAGTGAAATCAGCGTTTCTCGAATTGCTGTTTGCCGAACAGCACGTCCCATGACTTCTGGTCCGGCGCAACCGTCCGCTGCTTTTCGAGTTGTTCTTTCATCACCGCGCATCCGCGCTGCACCGCCGGCCGCGCCTCGATCGCGTCATACCACTTTTTCAGATTCGGAAAATCTTCGAGCTTCTGCCCCTGCCAGTTGTGCGGCCGTATCCACGGATACGTCGCCATGTCGGCTATCGAATACTCGCCCGCCAGGTATGGCGCCTCGCCGATACGCTTGTCGATCACGCCATAGATCCGCTTGGCCTCGTTAGTATATCGATCGATCGCGTATTGCAGTTTCTCGGGTGCGTAACGGCGAAAATGATGCGCCTGGCCGAGCATTGGTCCCACGCTCGCCATTTGGAACATCAGCCACTGAATCACGTCGTTGCGCCGCCGCATGTCCTGCGGCATGAATTTCCAGCCGGACTTCTCCGCGAGGTACATCAGGATCGCACCCGACTCGAAGATCGCGATCGGCTTGCCGCCCGGACCCTCGTGATCCACCAACGCCGGGATCCGGTTGTTTGGACTAATCTTGAGAAATTCCGGCTGGAACTGTTCGCCCTTGCCGATATTCACTGGAATGACATTGTATTTCCAGCCTAGCTCTTCCAGCAGAATCGTAACCTTGTAGCCATTCGGCGTGACCCAAAAGTAAACATCGATCATATCCGACCCCTGACTCCTTGTCGCGCACGAGTGGCTATTTGATTGCCTATTCGATTGGCTATTCGCAATCCGGTGCTCAATCGCGCAATTCCGTGATTATTCTCTGATGCCTGCCTTCATTACGCAGCGTGGCTCGCCTTCTCGCCCTTGTCGTTCACCGTCTCCGCGCGATTCTCCACCGCATGCTTCGCCGCCGCCATCAATTCAATAAAGACCTCGGCCGCGAACGCCTGCATCAGATCGACGTCCGGCATCAGGCGCGGCTCCGCCATCATGCCGAATATCACCATCTGGTTTTAACTGACTATCGCGAGGTTGTAGCCGAGATTCGCGCCGATCGGCACCAACCCGACCATCACGGTCATCTTGCGCCCCGCCAGAAAGAGCGGCACCTGCGCTCCGGGAACGTTGGTTGCGATAAAATTGATACCCGGCGGCAGCGTCAACATATGCGAAACCTTCGGCGCCAAGCCGCCCAAACGCGACGCCAGGTCGATCGCATTCGTCCCGATCACCGATCCCAGCCCCATCACGGTCGGCGAGATCAGATCGCTTCCCGACAGCATCAGCTCCAGCGCTTGCGGCTCGTTGCCCGCCTTGATCCGTGCGGTCTCGCGAATCACCGCTTGCATCCGCGCGCCCACTTCCATCGGCGCGCTGGGCAACTCCGGAAACATCATCGAGATCCGGTTTCCCAGCACGCCCCTCTCGGCCCCGCGCCGCACGTTGACCGGGCATCCGATGCGCAACGGCGCGTGGTTCGTACGCACCTCATGATGTTCGAGATAACGCCCCGCCGCCTCACTCAGAATTGCCAGCACCACGTCGTTGACAGTGCCGCCCAGTGCATTACGAATCGATCGCAAATCGCTGAACGAGACCGGTAGCCACGCGAGTGAACGCGCCGGCGTCACCAACCCGGCATTCCACGGCGCCGCGACAATCTGCCGGCCCATCATGCGCGCCATCTTACCCACGAATCCCGCCATCGTGGCTGCCTGCTTCGCCGCCGCGCGCGGCGATTCGATCAGCTTCGCCACCTTGCGCGCGTCATTGAACCGATTCTGCACCAGGTCGATTAACGCGCTGTTAAACCTGCGAAACGGACTCGGCAGCGGCGCTGGTTCCCACGCCTGCTCGGGCGGTGCAGGTGGCGGCGCTTCCGCGCGCAAATCCAACGCTACCGTCAACAATTCCATCCCCGAAACGCCGTCCACCAGGCAATGATGAATCTTCCACAGCACCGCCGATCGGCCGCCCTCGAGGCCCTGGAACAGATGCATCTCCCACAGCGGCTTCTTGCGATCGAGCATCGGCTCGAACACCGCCATCGCCGCGCGCCCGAAGGCCTTGTCGTCGGTGCCGTCGGGCAGGCTGTGGCATTTCACATGATTGCGCAGATCGAACTTGGGATCGTCTTCGAGCGTCGCGTGCGCAAGGTTGAACGGTACGAACGTCAGCTTCTGCCGATAGCGAGGGAGCAGATGCATCCGCTGCGCCATATGATCGACCAGCTCATCGTAGTCGATGGGTCCGTCGAAAATCTGGAGCGAACCGATGTGCAACGGCCCCGAATGCGATTCGCCGTAAATGAACGACGCATCCTGACTGGACATACGATGGGATAGCTTGGCTGGAGGTTTTCCCGTCGTCGCCACTTTGGTCTCACCCCCTTTTTGAAGTTGCGTTCTAAGCGCCCATAGCATCGCGCTATCAGCGCCAAGGATGCGCCGGTCGAGCGCGCGCGGTCAATCGCCGTCCGGCATCGATGCAAGCGTCCGCGCACCCGTTGCGCTCCTCTACAACTTTACCGCGACTTGCTATATGCTCGCGACCGGCTCGGCGCATACGGCCGATCACTTTCAACGCGTGGCGATCTCGCCGCCCGGAGTTGTCCATGGCCAAGGCGAACAGAGCGAACGGCTCCCGCGGCTTCCCCAAGGAAATCAAGCTGCCCAACGGCGCCGCCATCGCGCTGCGCCTGATGGAGCATGACGACAAGGACAAAATGCTCGCCTTTGCCCGCTCGCTGCCGCATGACGACCTGCTCTTCCTGCGCACCTATATCACCGAGCCCGCCAGTGTCGAGGAATGGATTCGCAACGTCGAAAGCGGCCATACCGCGACCGTCATCGCCGAGGCCGACGGCCGGCTCGTCGGCTACGCGAGCGTCCACTCGGATCAGGCGCGATGGACTCGGCGCGTCGGCGAAATCCGCGTGCAGGTCGGCGCGAAATTCCGCGGCGTCGGCCTCGGCCGCCCTCTCGCCTCGGAGATTTTTCACATCGGCCAACTGCGCGGACTCAAGAAGATGGCCGCGATGATGACGCCCGATCAGGCCGGCGCGCGCGCCGCCTTCGAAAAGCTCGGCTTCCAGGTCGAGGCCCTGCTCCAGGATTGGGTCGTCGATCGCGACGGCCGCCCGCGCGACCTCCTCATCATGAGCCACGACCTCGAAGGCCTGAGCGACCACGTCTCCGCCTGACGATCACCTGCCCCCCTAAAGGAAAGGGGCCGGGAGTCATCTGGCCTTGCGAGACCGAGCGGACGAGTCCGCGAGGCGCGCTCAAAAGAACAACTTTCACTTGAGGCGCGAATAAGATTCCCTCTCCACGCCACACCCGCAAGGCCCTGCTGTCCTCGCCCTCGGCACTCGCCTGCCTGTTCGATTGGGCCACCCGCCACCAGGTACTCTGTAACGAAAAATCAGCGGGGCTCGGGGCAATGCGGCGGCTACTTGAGGGCGGGCATCCTCATGCCAGGGATGCTTCCGATCAAGCCAAACGCCTGCAGCACCCAGATCAACAAAACGATGAACACAACGATATTGAGCAGACTCTTAATTGCACCGGCCATCGGGATGTAGGTGTTAATCAGCCACAATATCAGTCCGGCGATGATAAGTACGAGAACGATACCAACCAATGTCATTTGCTATTTCCTCGGAAGTGCTGCCTGAAGAGCTACGATAGTCATCAATTGATTACTCAACGCTACAACCGAATGGCCGGAGAGGACACTCGGCTTTCGCTTCGTTCGGTTACATTGAGCACAAAGTACGCCGAAGCAAAACCCCAGGGCCCGTACGGGTCGGTACAGGTCTGATATGTTTATACCATGACCAGTGCGCGAGCGGCCGGGGTTCGGAGATTACGCGGCCTCAAGAACATCTCCTGGCTCTCCGCACGCCAGCTCAACCGGCTGGCCGCCGCGCTCACTGTCACCACTGCCGACAAGCGCGAAATCATTATCGACGACAAACATTCCCCCGAATCAGCCTACGTCCTACTAACGGGCGTCGCGCGCATCACGTGCCGCAATCGCAAGGGCGATCGCGTTTTGGTGATCATGGTGGCGCCCGGGATGATTCCCGGGTTTCCGCCGCCGGTGCCCGGCATCAGTTACAACTTTCGCTGCGAGGCCGTCACCGACTGTCAAATTGGAACGATCGAATTGAAGGGGTTCGTTGAAATCTCGCTGGGAATCGCTTCCGATGATTTCAAGCGGATGGCCTTGAGCTATCTGGGCCGCTGGGATCTGGTGCAACTGCGATGCGCGAACTTCATGAGCTGCACGCTGGAAGAGCGGATCGCGCTGGTACTGCTGGAGTTGAGCGACAATTTCGGTACCAAGGAAAAGCGTGGCACGCGTATCACGATCACCACGCGACACAAGGATCTGGCGGATCTGGTGAGCGCGTCGCGGCCGCGCGTAACCGAATTTCTGATCCAGTTTGAGCACGACGGCATGATTGTCCGCGACCAGCGCCACCTGATTGTGCGGCGCGAAAAAATTGAGAATTTTCTCGAGCAGAAACATCCGGGCGTTTCTCGCTCCCGCTCCGCCGCTGGATCAGCCCTGGCCTAACCCGACAAACGTTAATTCCCGCTCCTTCCAATGCGTTTCAATCCCATGCGACGGGCTTGACCGCCTGCGACGAAAGAACTTCGTCAGAGGCGATGCAACTTCGACGTTGTGCCGCAGACATTCTACAACTCGTAATTTCTGAGACTTTCAAGGCGTTCTTCATGTAACATTTCGTTTCGCTTATCCGAAGGGAAGGAGTAGAGTGAGTCTTCCCTCCTCTCGGTGCCAAAATATGAATTATGTAAAATCGTTACGCGAGACTGACTTCGAAAAACTCGGGCGGCTCAAGATCTTCTCCTGGCTGTCCCCGTCGGAAGTGAAAGCTTTGGGCGGTTCGCTCAAGATGCAGAACTTCCAACGCAACGAAGTAATCTTCCGGGAATCCACGGTGGTAACCGAAGCACATGTGTTGGTTTCCGGGATCGCGCGGGTCACTTGTCTCAACGGGCGCAACGATCGCGTAACGGTTGCCTTAATCGCCCCCGGAGCGATTCCAGGGTTCCCGATATTGCCGGTCAACCGGTTCGATTTCCGCTGCGAAGCGTACAGCAACTGCCGGGTCGGAACGATGGACTGGAACGGCTTCGAGAGCGTAACGACGAATGGCCGTGAAGCGGCGTTCAAGAAATTTCATCAGAACGATCTGAAGCATTGGTATCGGCTGTTTTTACGCAGCTCCGGTCTGCTCAACCTCGACCTCCATGATCGCGTAGCGATCACGATGCTTGATCTATGCGATGACTTTGGCATCGAGGATGCGCGCGGGACGCTGCTGAAGGCAAGTTTCAGCCACAAGGATATCGCCAGCATTGTGGGCGCCTCGCGCCCGCGCGTCACCGAACATCTGAGCCAGATGGAACGGGATCATTGTCTGGTTCGGCAAGGGCGCCAGTTTATCGTTTGCGCCGCCAAGTTGAACGATTCGTTGTCCGCACAGCGCGCGGCCTGATGCGATCGCTGTGGCGCCGGTCGAATCGGCGGCTGATCGCGCAGCAGGGCAAGCGCACTTCATCCGAGAAAGCGGCAAGCGATTGGCGCCTGGCCGGCAGGTAACCGAAGGAACCTCTGCACAAGGCGGATTTTGGCATTCTGAGCGCGGCATCAGACGAGCCTGCGAGCCGAGCTGACGAGTCTGCGAGGTGCGTTAGAATCTCTTCCCCATAAGAACCCTGGGTTCTTGTGCTTCACATTCATCGGATAATGATGGAGCAAGAGTTGGGCGCGGCAGATCGCGGGATGCGAGGCCCGGCAAGGCGGCAGCGAAGCAGGGGTCGCCGCGTCCGTAAACGCAGGTCGAAGCCCGCAAAGTCGCCGGAGCCGCCGCCGGGCGATCTCGCATGGCGCAAGAAGGGGCGGAGCCGTATAGCCGCGGGCGGCTGCCGGATGGAAGCTGCAAGCTCTGTGGGCATCGATGTGAGTAAGGCGCGTCTGGACGTGGCGCTGGGCGCTGAGGCCGAGTTGTTTGAGGTTGCTAGTGATCAGCGCGGCATCGCGGTGCTGATCGCGGGCCTGAGCAAGATCGAGTTCGCGCGGGTCTTGGTCGAGGCCACCAGCGCTTCGAGTCCGCCGCTGGCCTCCAGCACGACGGCCCGAGTTTGGCGGGCAGGGTCATCAGTTCGATGAGGCCCGTTGAGCACGCCTCCGGCGGCGCGATTGGCGAGGGCGCTGGCGTCCGGGATTTTCACTGACGATAGAGCCGTTACGCACCACCGGGGATCTTCGCGCCACGCGTTGCCCGAGATCGCCGTGCGGCTGTGTTTTGCGCCATTGGCGCAGACCCGAACGCAAATACTCGGGTTCGATGCCCAAAGTTTCGCAGACCATGGTGAACGAGAACAACGCATGCCCGCCTTCGCTGCAGAGCCAGTGTTCGGCTTCCCGGAACATCAGGCGGCGCGCACCGCTGCGGGCATCGGCGTACTTCTGCAGGCAGCGCAGCGCATCCTCGAGAATCGCTAGCATGAGACGCTTGATCGGGCGCATGGCGCTGTCGTCGCGCCGCTCGTCATAATACTGATCCGGCGTCAGGATAGATGGCGCGAAAAGCGGACTGACTTCTGAACTCTCCCATTCCATGATCTGACCCTCCTCCCAGGTCATCGTCCGGAATCACAATAAATTCACGGCGATTCCTTCACCTGACCGTCGTCCTCGTCAGCGGCCTTCCGCGGTTCCGGTAAATCCGGTGACCAGACACTGAAGCATCTTTCCAACCTCGTACTTATGCGATTATGTAACATGATTGCTGTTTGCGTTTCGCTAACAAGACACGATGGAAGCGCATTTGTTGTTATCCAAAGAACCGAATTGTGCCGATGTACGAGGACAAGCAGCCGGCGCCAAGGGCGATTCCCTCGACCGTGCAGTTTTCTGCTTAAAGTAGAGCAATTTAAATTGACGTGAAATCTAGCCATATAGTAGCACGGCCAGAATATGGATTCACCCCGACCAGAGGCGCCCCCGCACCTCCGGCGCGCTTCACTCGCCTCGGCGGCGCATTTAGAATTCGCCCATGACAACCAAGGCTCCCTCGAGCGACGTTGCGTTCACGCCAGCGGTCAAGGCGGTGCAGGAGCGGCGCGGCTCGCGCAAAGTCTATCGGCATGTCGAGGGAAAGGGTGGTTGGCGGACGACCGTAACGCCGGAGTTGGCCGCATTTATCGCCGAGCGCGACAGCGCCTATCTCGCGACTGCAAACGCAGTCGGGCAGCCGTATGTGCAGCATCGCGGCGGGCCGCGCGGGTTCATCCGGGTGATCGATGAGAAGACGCTGGGCTTTGCGGATTACACCGGCAACCGGCAGTACATCACGACCGGCAACCTGACCGAGAACGATCGAGCGTTCCTGTTCCTGACGGACTATGCGGAGCGCCGGCGAGTGAAGCTATGGGGCCGGGCGCGAGTGGTCGAGGACGAGGCGGAACTGTTGGCGCGGCTGATGCCGAAAGGTTATGACGCGCATCCGCTCCAGGCGATCTTGTTCACGCTTGAAGCGTGGGACATCAACTGCCCGCAGCATATTCCGCAAAAGTGCGACGCGGCCGACGTGAATGCGGGGATCGCGAAACTC
>VFSW01004213.1_pt1 | contig 21450 bp, 22 predicted proteins | sample 5358111 | NCBI WGS metagenome assembly VFSW01 (sample SAMN11554181, study PRJNA540505) | mine drainage metagenome | isolation source: sediment from site ElyBrook_90M | place: USA: Ely Copper Mine, Vershire, VT | collected 2017 | reverse complement strand
CTATCTGGCACATGGCGCTTGAGGGTGTCAGCGCGCGTCCGGTCGTCGGCTGGGGCCAGGAAGGGTTCAATTACGTCTTCAACAAATACTATGAGCCATCGCTCTACGCTCAGGAGCCGTGGTTCGATCGCGCGCATGACACGTTCATCGATTGGCTCATCGCCGGCGGCGTCCCCGCATTCCTGCTCTACCTCTCGCTCTTCGGTACGGCTATCGCCCTGCTCTGGCGCAGCTCAGAACTCTCGCGCCCGGAGCGTACGCTGCTCACTGCGGCGCTCGTCGGCTATGCCATCCACAACCTCTTTGTCTTCGACAATCTCTACTCGTACGTCTATTTCTTCGCGATACTCGCCCTCATCGATTCGCAGGTCGCTCGGCCTATCAAGCAGCTTGAAGACCTTCCTGTGCTCGATGAGAAAGACGGCATGGCCTACGCGCTCCCTATCGCGACGGCGGTCGCATGCGTGCTCATATGGACGGTCAACATCCCCGGGATGCAGGTAGCGACCAAGCTCATAACAGCGCTCTCGCCCTCGTCTGCCGGTGTTTCGGCAAACATCGCCGCGTTTGAAGACCTCGCGGCACACCCGTCTTTTGCGGCGCAAGAAGTCCGCGAGCAGATCGTTTCTTTCGCGTCGTCGATCGTGCAGGATACGTCTGCGACCGATGCCCAGAAGCAGCAAGTCGTAACGCTCGCCGTCACCGAGATGCAGAAACAAGTCGCTGCGTACCCGCTTGACGCGCGCGAGTATCTCGAGCTCTCCTATGTGTATCGCGCAGTAGGCGACAATGCCGACGCACTCAAGGAAATAACCACCGCGCTCACGCTCACGCCGAAGAAGGAGCAGGTGTGGATAGAAGCCGGCTCTATAGCGCTCGATATGGGCGATGTAAAGGCCGCACAGACAGACTTCGCTACTGCCTATAAGTTCGGTCCGCAATTCCCCGACCTCGCTACCTATGCGGCCGCAGGCGACATCATCGCTGGGGACACGGCTGCTGCAGACATGATTCTCCTCAAGGCGTACGGCACGACGACTATCGACAGCAACATCCTCGCCGTCGCGTATTACCACGCCAAGGACTGGCCGCAGCTCATCGCCATCTGGAAGACCCGAGCCGCCGCGCCTGGTGCAAGCGTACAGACGCAGTTCGGCCTCGCCGCGGCCTACTATGCCGCCGGTGACAATGCAGACGCGATAAAGACGATCAACGCCACCGTCGCGCTCCACCCTGAAGCGGCAGCCTCTGGTGCGGCAGCCATCGCTCAGATAGAAGGGAAGAAAGCAGGGCAATGAACAAGCAGGAGCACGTCGCGCTCGCACCCTTTACTACTATCGGCGTCGGCGGCACGGCGCGATTCTTCGTGGAGGCTCGCTCGACCGAGGACGTCACCGAGGCTCTCGATTTCGCGCGCGAACGCTCGCTGCCGGTCCACGTGCTCGGCGGCGGTTCAAACGTCGTCTTCGCCGATTCAGGTTTCGAGGGGCTCGTGCTCTTGATGCGTCTTCCGGACATCACGTTCGTGCAAGACGGGGATAGCGTGTCGGTCACTGCCGAAGCGGGCGTCGTGCTCGCCGCTCTCCTCTCGTGGGCAGTCGAGCCCGGGGTTGGAGGCATGGAGTGCTTGTCGGGGATCCCTGGTACGGTCGGCGGCGCGGTGGTTTCCAACAGCGGCGCGTATGGTGCGCAGTGCAGCGATACGTTCGTGAGTGCGGAAGTCCTCGATAGTACCGATTCGACGCATGCAGTTCGCGTCTTCAAGAAAGAAGAATGCGATTTTTCATATCACGACAGCGTGTTCGCGCGAGACTCTGGGCGATATATCATCCTTCGCGCCACGTTTCTGCTGCGAGCAGGGGAAACGTCTCGGCCCGAGTATCAGGACTATCGTTTCAATCTCGCCGAGCAAGTGCAAAATGACGGCCAAGCGCTGACGCTTAGTGCAATTCGAACCGCTATACTCGACACACGAGAACAGAAGGGCGCGCTCGTCATGCCAGGCCGGCTCTCGTACAAGAGCGCAGGATCGTTCTTTCACATGCCGTATGTTTCTTCAGAACGATACAAACAAATCGTTGCCACGGCTCAGCGGCTCGACGCAGAAAAGGAAGAGCGCCTGCGGCCGTGGGCCTGGGAGCAGCCGGATGGCTCATTTAAATTGGCTCCCGGCTTCTTACTCGAGTACACCGAGTTTCAGAAAGGATACGTGCGCGGCTCGGTCGGCATCTCGCCGAAGCACACGCTCTCTATCATCAATGTGGCCGATGCGCGCGCGACGGATATCGCGCAGCTCGCACACGATATGCAGGATGCCGTCGAGCGCATGTTCGGCATACGTTTCGAACGCGAAGTGGAGTACATCGGCGAGGTCGAAAAATCGAAACAAGAGTAACAACATCCGCCATGTTCTATGTATATGTACTGAAGAGCGATAAGGATCAGGAACTATATATTGGCTCAACCAATGACTTGCGTCGCAGGCTCCGCGAGCATCAGCAGGGGTACTCATTTTCAACTTCATTTCGGACACCTTTTGTATTGGTATATTACGAAGCTTACAGAAATGAGGAGGATGCTCGTACGCGAGAATGGAGACTAAAGCTGCGAGGGCAGGCGCGTCGACATCTTTTGGAACGTATAGCGTTAAGCGTGAAAGGATAGAAAGTTATCTCGCACACTCAACAAAGCATCGTGTTCTTGCTGCGCCAAGAAATATTTTTAACATTTTCATGACAACAACTCCGTTAAAAGTTTTCTTTTTCGATTGAGAACACGCGCAGCAATGCTTTGTTGAGTGTGCGAGTTATCCACACAAAATATTTTTTCACACACACAAAATATTTTTTCTGCGCAATAATATCAATTAGAAACGTTTGTGCATGAAAAAATATTTTCACACACAGACGGGTCGACTTATAAGTCATCATTTCTAATTCACAACCACCATGGCCGCAAAGAAGAAGGCAGTAAAGAAGACAGCAAAGAAAGCTGTAAAGAAGGCAGTGAAGAAGGTCGCGAAGAAACGAAAGGCCGCTAAGAAGCGCGCATAGTTTCGCAAAAGAAAAATCCCGCTTCACGCGGGATTTTTCTTTTTTAGACCGTATGACACCCCTATGGTATAGTGCAAAAGCATGTTTGACCTCTCTAAGTTTTTCTCAAAGAACCAATCTGCAGCTTTCTTGAAGGCTGCGGCGCCGATTGTCGCTGCGACAAACCTCCTTTCAGAAGAGTTGAAAGCGCTTCCTGACGAGGAGATACGCGCTCGTTTCAATGAGGTACGGAAGCGCGCTGTCGATACTCATGGCTCATCGAAGGCCGATATACCGCTCGTTTTCGCACTTACTCGCGAAGCATCACGCCGGACACTCCGCCAGCCCCATTTCGACGTGCAGATCATGGGCGGGCTTGCGCTCCTTGAGGGGAAGATCGCCGAAATGCGCACTGGTGAAGGAAAGACGCTTGTCGCGACGTTACCGGCGACTTTCCATTCGCTTTCAAACAAGGGTGTGCATGTGGTGACGGTCAATGACTATCTTGCACGACGCGACGCCGCATGGATGGGCCAGGTATACGATTATCTCGGTCTATCGGTTGGCGTCGTGACCAGTGCAGGTGCGTATCGGTACGATGCATCGCATGTCGCCACCAAAAGCGAAACGGCCGAAGAGAAAGATGCAGAGCGTGATGCCGAGGGATCATTCAAAGTGTTCTATGAGTACCTCCGCCCCGTCAGCAAACACGAAGCGTATGTCGCTGATGTCACCTATGTCACCAATAATGAACTCGGTTTCGATTATTTGCGCGACAACACTGCCTACGATGCATTACAGATCGTTCAGCGCGGCCATCATTACGCAATTATCGACGAAGTCGACTCCATTTTGATCGACGAAGCCCGCACCCCGCTCATCATCTCGGGTCCCGCAGGCGATTCGCAGAAGCTCTATGAGCGTTTCGCTGATATTGTCCGCACGATGCAGGAGGGTGCCGACTACACGATTGATGAGAAGCAGAAGGCGATTCAGCTGACCGAAGCGGGCATCCATTCCGCTGAAGCAGCGCTCGCCATCGAGAACCTCTATGCCGAGGGAGGTATGAAGTATGCACATCATCTCGAGACTGCCGTGCGTGCGCAGGCGCTTTTCCATAAAGATAAAGAGTACATCGTCCGCGATAATGAGATTGTCATCGTGGACGAGTTCACTGGGCGTCTTCAGCCGGGCCGCAGATGGTCAGAAGGCTTGCATCAAGCGATTGAGGCAAAGGAAGGCGTCATGGTGCATGAAGAAACACGCACCTATGCGACGGTCACGTTCCAGAATCTCTTTCGTATGTATGAGCGCCTCGCGGGCATGTCGGGCACGGCGCTCTCTTCAGAGGAAGAATTTTATACCGTCTATGCGCTTGACGTGGTCGTGGTTCCGCCGAATAAGCCGATTGCGCGCAAGGACTATGATGATCTTATCTTTCAGACGGCAGCAGGGAAGTACCGTGCGGTCGCGCGCGCAGTGAAAGGGCGGCACATCAAAGGGCAGCCGGTGCTTGTGGGCACCGTGTCTATCGAGGACAATGAAATAGTCAGTGCGTACCTCTCTGAAGCCGGCGTGCCTCATGAATTGCTGAATGCGAAGAATCACGAACGCGAAGGCGAGATTATCGCCAACGCAGGCAAGGAAGGGCGCGTCACGGTCGCGACAAACCTCGCTGGCCGCGGCGTCGACATCAAGCTTGGCGGTGCGCTCGCCAGCACTGAGGAACGTGCAGCCGTTATTGCGCGCGGCGGTCTTATGGTTATCGGTACGGAGCGGCACGACGCACGCCGCATCGACGATCAGCTGCGCGGCCGTTCAGGCCGTCAGGGCGACCCTGGTGAAACGCGCTTCTATGTGTCGCTTGAGGATAAACTGATGCGCGTCTTTGCCGCTGAAACATTGAAGAATGTCATGGGCCGCTTCGGCATTCCCGAGGATGAGCCTATCGAAAGCGGCATGATCACCAAATCGCTTGAGACCGCGCAAGGACGCATCGAAGGGTTCAATTTCGACGCGCGCAAGCAGGTTCTTGCGTATGACGACGTGATGAACACGCAACGTCTTGCGATCTACGCGCGCCGTCGGGCAGCACTGCTGGGGAATGACGAAGAGATGCAGACACTCGCGAATACCTATCTCGAAGGAAACGTGCATAGCCCCCTTCTCCGCCACTTGCTTCTGCAAATTATCGACATGCACTGGCTCGAACATCTCGAGACCATGGATTACTTGCGCCGCGCCGTCTCGCTCCGTGCATATGGTCAGCGAGATCCTCTTATTGAGTATCGTCGCGAGGGGCTCCAGCGATTCCGACAGCTCGAAGACGCCATCACCGCAGCGGTTATCGAAGCGCTGCCGCGTCTCGACAGGATGGATGATGAGCGTATTCGCGAAGACGAAGAAAAAACGCGGGCGATGCTTGTTGCTGCAGGCAAGGAGGAGGGAAGCGCCGCTGCTCCAATGAAAAACAATATCGAGTTTGGCCGCAACGATGTCGTCACTCTCAAAAAAGGCGAACAGACGATGGAACTCAAATTTAAGAAAGCTGAAGCTTTTCTCAAAGAAGGTTGGGAGATTATAGGGCGTAATTAATGTACTATGGCGTTCACTGATGAAGCAACGATATACGCCGAGTCTGGTAAGGGCGGTGATGGCGTCATTCGTTGGCTGCGCACGAAAGAGACCGCACGCGGCGGCCCTGCCGGTGGCGACGGGGGTCGTGGCGGCGATGTTATTCTCGTCGGCGTACGCGACTTAGCTGCACTTTCAAACTATCGCTATGAGAAAAAATTTCATGCAGAAAACGGCGAAGCAGGGAAGGGAGAATTGAAGCATGGTTCAGATGGCTCTGACGTGTTGCTCAAGATACCAGTCGGTACGCTTGTCCATGTCGTCGAGACGGGAGACGAATATGAGATCACGAAAGAAGACGAACAAATCACACTTTTCCGAGGCGGTAAGGGCGGGCTCGGTAATGCGCGGTTCAAGGGGCCGACAAATCAGAATCCTTTTCAACAGTCTGGAGGCAGGCCGGGGAAGGGTGGAACGCTTGAGCTTAAACTCAAGATTATTGCCGACGCGGGGCTTATCGGGCTCCCGAATGCGGGGAAGTCGTCGCTCCTGAACTCGCTCACTCGAGCCAAATCAAAGATAGGCGATTATCCGTTCACGACTCTCGAGCCGAACCTTGGCGAATTTTACGGCTTCATTCTTGCGGACATCCCGGGGCTTATTGAAGGTGCCTCGTCTGGACGAGGTCTCGGAACAAAATTTCTCAAGCACGTCGAACGCACCGGTATCTTGCTACATCTCGTCTCGTCAGACCAAGAAGACCCTCTTGCCGCCTATAGAGAAGTACGGAAAGAGATAGACTCATTTGGTCACGGGCTTGATTTGAAGCATGAGATTATCGTGCTTTCCAAAACAGACCTCGCCTCACCCGAGGAATGTGCAGAGAAGATGAAAATGCTTGGGAAAGAGACGGGTAAAGAAGTGCTCTCGGTCTCTATTGTCGATGATGAGTCGCTCAAGAATTTCTCCGATCGACTTGCAGCTGTATTTTCGAGCGGAAGGTAGCCAGAAAATCGTAGGCGCTATTCAGCACTGTGCATTTGCTATAAAAACCTTGCGGACAACGTTTTCTCCCTGCGTTCGCCTCAAACAAGTGATTAGGTCATTTGTTACTCGGCTCGCTTGGTAGTAAACTAGCCATATCCTATGGAATATCGCCCGACTATTGGTCTTGAAATACACGCAGAACTCAAGACGAAGACGAAGATGTTCTGTGATTCGGCAAACGACCCAGATGAGTCTCGACCAAATGTAAACATCTGCCCGATTTGTCTCGCGCATCCGGGCACACTTCCCGCGATCAATCGCGAAGCCGTCAGACATATGCTCCGTATCGGCACTGCGATTGGCGGCACCATTGCGGACTTCAGCGAGTTCGATCGCAAGAGCTATTTCTACCCCGACATTCCCAAGGGATATCAGATCAGCCAATATGAATACCCGCTCGTTACGGGAGGAGAACTTGCAGGAGTTGCAGTCACACGGGTGCATCTCGAAGAAGACACGGCGCGTTCAATTCACACACAGGGGAAGAGTCTCGTTGATTTCAATCGAGCAGGTATCCCGCTCATGGAGCTCGTAACAGAGCCGGTCATCCGGGACGCTGAGACGGCGGGGAAGTTCGCGCGCGAGTTGCAGCTTCTTCTCCGCACTCTTCGCGCAGGAGAGGCGAATCTCGAAAAAGGAGAAATGCGTATTGAAGCAAACATCTCCGTCTCAAGCGAAGAGGGAAGATTTGGCACGAAAGTGGAGGTAAAGAATTTGAATTCATTCCGATCAGTCGAGCGCGCGATTGCATTCGAAGTGGATCGGCAAATCGCTCTTATTCAGGGCGGCGGTAAGGTGGTGCAAGAGACACGAGGCTGGAATGAAGGGAAACAGGAGACCTTCCATCAGCGCTTCAAAGAAGGAAGTGCTGACTATCGTTATTTTCCCGAACCAGATCTCCCGAAGCTCTACCTCTCAGAAATCCCCGAATTTTCTCACGAAGCATTGCGTGCTTCGCTTCCGGAACTTCCGTGGGAACGCCGCGCACGCTATATGCAAACGTATGCTCTGAAAGAGAGCGATGTTGCGTATCTCTGTGCGACTCCTGAGCGTGCTGCTTTTTTTGATGCGACTGCTGCGACGCTTGGCGGCGTGCCGGAACTTATCACACTCGCTGCAAACTACGCGGTTTCGGATCTTGCAGGTATCTATGCAAAGAGCGGTGATGAAGAATACGCTACACTCGACCCGAAGGCATTTGCGAAGCTCGTGCGTCTTGTGCATTCACACGAACTCTCCTCACGTGGCGCAAAAGACACGCTGCTTCTGCTAATCGAAAGAGGTGGCGATCCTGAAGTCCTTGCAAGGGAGCAGGGTCTTATTCAGGTGCATGACACGGGAGTTCTCACCGAAGCCGTCAAGTCAATTCTCCGCGAAGAGGAGAAAGCAGTTGAAGAATATCGAGCAGGGAAGGAAGCGGCACTTCAGTACCTCATCGGTAAGGGCATGAAAGCCACACGAGGGGCGGGCAACCCGGCGCTTCTTAAGGAGATCATAATTCAAGAACTCAGTTAGCCGCAATGAGATTTCTAGCAACAGAGACTTTCTGTACCAACCTGTGCACAGCTCTTCTGTACAAGCCGAGATACGGCTATACTACGGTATATGGATGAAATCATTATAGAAGAAAAGAAGTACGTATCGTCAAAACAAGCTGCCAAGATGACCGGATACGCAAAAGATTATGTCGGACAGCTTTGTCGGGAAGGACGTGTACCAGCTCGGCTTGTTGGCCGAAGTTGGTATGTTCTCGAATCAGCGATTCAGGATCATCGTTTTGGGGCCGAGGAGCCAGAATCGACGGCAATAAACACGACCGTCGAGGTGACCGACCAGTGGGAGTCGCCCCGCTATGAGGCAGTCCACACTGAGATCCTTCCATCGCTGCATCGCACATCCGACGATGATGTTGAAGAAGATAGGACGACCCAAGACATCCATGAATCGTGGAGAGAATGGTTCGATCAAGTTGGAGGCGCTGCACCGGAGGTCGTATCTCTGCATGATGCAGAGGGCAGCTACGAAGATGCCCCCAAAGAAATCCCTCAAGAGGCGGTAAAGGTTGAAAAAGAAACACCCATTTTGGTACAGACCATGAGTCAGCCACTTCTGAGTAGGGAGTTCTTGCCACGAGACATGCAAGTAGAGGAGAGAGTCGCACCTGTGAGCCGAAGAGAGGAGCAGAAGCGCGGAGGGATGACAACACTGTCCATCCAGGCTGCAGGAGCGCTCGTCGCTATAGTCATGCTAGCCCTAGCCTTTGTAGGGAGCGGTTATTTCGATGAGTATCTTATCTCGCAAAACCAAGCTTCCATCGTTACTGGCGCAGTCCTGTTCAGCAGGTGATGTATTTATTCGGTTTCTCGTCTCGGATACACGAGACTATCGAGTAGAAAAGTATAAGGATACCTATCTTCTCTCCGTAACTCCCCTAGAAGTAAAAGAAGTAGCATTTTTATGCATGACATGATGTTGTTGTGTTGAGCGTCTCGAAAATAAATTTCGATCCAGAGGATATATTTCGCCATCGTCGACTGTCCACACCTCCCGCGTAGGTGTCACCGGAATAATAAGTTACTATCTAGTTAATCCGGATATGTGACATGGATCTTTCAAACAAAAATTTAATGACGACAAAAGAGGCTGGATTATTGTCTGGATACACCGCAGACTACCTCTCGCGTCTTGTGCGCTCAGGAGAAATCTCTGGAGAACGAACAGGGCATACGTGGCTTATTGACCGTGCTTCGCTTGAACTTTTCTTGAAGGAAAAGAAAATTCAAAAAACAGAACGAGCTCGAAAACTTTCAGACGCTCGGTCGATAGAGTATCATCAGCGTCGCGAAATTCCCTCGTATAGTTTTGAGGCACCAACACGAAGAGTCGCACTGCAGCAATCTGATTTAGGGCATGTGTCTTTGCGCTCCCGCGCCCTCGCTCTCTCGGTAGCGACCACTGTGGTGGTTTTGGGAGCGATGGGTGCCCGCACCTCGATAGTTCCATTACTCGGAAATTCTATAGCAGTGACTGCTCAGGAAGCCTCTACGGGCTTCATTGAAGCGTTTGGCGATCTTCCGTTTTATGCCGCCTCGAATGTCGCCAGTGCGTACTCTTCACTGCATGCTGATACCTCATACAGCAGGTTGCTCTCTTCAGCATCAGAAGATGCGTATCGGGTACCCCCACTTCTTGTTCGATTACCGAAGTCACCGACTCAGATGAATTTCGTAAGAAGGTATCAACCCTCCTCGGTTCTCGTTTCTTCCGGTATATCTATATTTCATGCGACAGAATTATCTGGAGTCATCGAAAATATACAATCTCCCATTCTCGATTTTTACTCATTTCTCACAACGCCAACTCTTATCAAAGATGCGTGCATACATGCCTATACCGGGGTTGGTATCGCAGTCTATAAGACTATTATCGATGCGTTTACGATCTACGATTCATCCATCGAACACTTAGGAGCAGGGGCTTTGGCATTTGCAACCGCGACGCATGAATTTCTCCCCACAATATCGGGCTTCATCGGACACGTTGATCTTGCGTTTGGGCAGACCCTCATTGATGCGGCGCATTTGGCTATACATACTGATGTGGCAGCCTCATACGCTCTTGCCGGAGCAGCGCCACTCAGTGCGCGCACCGCGGTTCTTTTTATGGGTAGTATCGGCGATGCGCTTGAGAATAGTACTGCGAAGGTTCCCTCACAGGTTGCCGCAACGTACCTCCAGACAACCGCAATTCCCGTGACGCTTGCCCCGATGTTAGCCGAGAAAGTTTATGGCCTAGAATATATTCTTTCCGGTTACTTCGTTGCTTCTCTCGACATGATTAGTCATCAGTACCTCGCTCTTGTTGAAGGAATGGGTCGTATGGTATATGCCGGCACGGCTGGCGCTCTGTCCCTCTTAAATATTGGACCATCGGCCCTTGCAAACATTTTCAGCGGTTCGACTCAGTCGGCAACATTTAGATTGTCGACATGGTAGATGATAGGAAGTTACTTTTTCCGCCGCCTCGGGTGGTATACTTAAGAAGTTGTTTGAATAATTAATTTCTTACTCTATGGCTATTCGCGTCGCTATTAACGGTTTTGGTCGCATTGGTCGTGCCTTCGTGCGTCGATCACATAATCGCGGTATTGATATTGTCGCAGTGAATGATCTCGGCTCGCTCGAAAATCTCGCCTACCTGCTCAAATACGATACGGTCTATGGTCGGGCACCGTTTAACGTAGAGACAAAGGATGGAAACCTTATCATTGATGGAAAAGAGACGCGGTTTCTTTCAGAAAAAGATCCGGCAAATCTTCCTTGGAAGGAGTTGTCTGTCGATGTCGTCATTGAATCAACAGGATTCTTTACAGAATACGGAAAGGCGAATGCTCATATCGTTGCAGGTGCGCGCCGCGTGGTTATCTCGGCACCAGTGAAAGAAGAATCTGCCCTTGGTGCGACAGTGCTCATGGGTCTGAATGAAGATCGTTTGGAAAAATATCAGATGACAAGCAACGCTTCTTGTACAACCAACGCAGCAAGTCCGGTCATCGCAATTCTCGATGCAGCGATTGGCATCGAGAAGGCGATACTCTCAACAACTCACGCATATACCGCAAGCCAAGCCATCGTCGACAGCCCCTCAAGAAAAGATATGCGAGAAGGGAGGGCTGCGGCGCAAAATATAGTGCCCACCTCTACCGGTGCAGCAATCGCGGTGACGGAAGCGTATCCGCCGCTCGCAGGAAAGTTCGACGGCATCTCGCTTCGTGTCCCCGTACCAGCAGGATCTGTTGCAGACATCACGTTCATCGCAAAACGTCCGACGACGAAAGAGGAAGTGAACGAAGCACTGCGTACCGCCGCACTGGACTCTCGTTGGGAAGGAATCTTCACGACAACGGACGAAGAAATCGTCTCGAGCGATATTGTCGGTGAACCTCATGCGTCTATCGTAGATCTCGGTATGACGCGTGTTGTCGGCGGTACTCTCGTCAAAGTACTCGCGTGGTACGACAATGAAATGGGATACACTGAATCGCTCGTTCGCCATGCGATAAAAGCCGCTCATGCCTAATGTCTATTTTGCTTCTGACCACGCCGGGTTCGCACTCAAGAATGCGCTCATCGAACGGGTACGTGCTCTCGGATATACTGTCGAAGATATGGGAGCATCGGAGCTCGATCTCGAGGATGATTACCCGGATTTCATCATGCCATGCGCGCGTAAGGTCGCCACAGAGCCAGACGCCCTCGGTGTGGTCATAGGCGGAAGCGGGCAGGGCGAGGCGATGAGCGCGAATCGTATTCCGGGTGCGCGCGCAGCTCTCTTTTACGGCAAGAAAAATGTCATCGTCGATCTGAAGGATATTATCGAAGGCGGATATTCTGAGGATGGATTCGATATCGTCCGGTTCGCTCGCAGACACAATGATGCGAACGTGCTCTCTATCGGCGCGCGCTTTGTCAAAGAAGACGAAGCGGCTGAAGCGGTCAAGATCTTCCTCGAGACCACTTTCTCCGGCGCGCTCCGCCACATGCGGCGTATTGCGAAGTTTTGATTGCCGCATCAACGGCAATCATGTCGAATTCGTCGACCAGTTCCGCTAGTGCGAAACTGAACGCGAATTTTGCGCACCCGTGAAGACGGGTTGCGGTGATATACTTTTGCCATGAGCATCGTCACCCCAGCCGTGCTCCCCGCTTCACGAAAGGAACTCGAAGAAAAGCTCGCGATTCTCACGAGTCTGCCCTCGGTGGATCGAGTGCAGATCGATGTCGTCGATGGAAGGTTTGCGTCGCCGGCTTCATGGCCGTATACCGCTCCGGAAGAACTGCGCGACATGCGCGCGCGCGGCGAGATGCTCCCCGAACTTCATCGCATTACGTACGAAATAGATTTGATGTGTCTTGATGCCGAGAGGGAAGCAGAGGTATGGCTCGCACTCGGTGCGACGCGGCTCATCTTTCATGCCGAGAGCATTATCGATCTACCGAGATTTCTCGCGTCAATTCGAAAACGATATGGATCTGACGTTATTTCGTTGGGTCTCGCGTTGAATATCGCGAGTGATCTTGCACTTATTGAGCCGTCTCTCGATCAGATTGATTTCGTGCAGCTTATGGGCATTGCACGAATAGGGCGCCAGGGGCAGCCCTTCGACCGGCGCGTGGTGCAGAAGATACGCATGCTCCATGCACGGCACCCGCACATTGCGCTCCAGGTGGATGGAGGAGTTTCGCTCGATAATGCAAAAGAGCTTCTCGCGCAGGGGGTCTCGCAGCTCGTCGTCGGCTCTTCGCTTCTGCGCGCAGTCGATCCGCGTGCAGAACTTATGAAGTTTGAAATGCTCCAGAGCCCTTATGGGGTGTGATAGTATTTATCTGTTGCTATGAGTGAAATTCAATTCCGCGAAGATCAAGAATTCTCACGGCCGGCACTGCACCCGAAACGGTCGGCGTTCGTACAATTTGTGCTGAAAATCGGATTGGCAGACACCGAGAATAAGGCAAATTATCTCCTGCTCGGCTTTGTGGTTGTGGGTATCATTTTTACCATCTTCACATTCATCTCAAGCGGTAAGACGAGTCCGTCGGCTGAACAGCCCTTCAAACAGGGGCAGAATGTTTTGCGGCCGTCAAACACACACTAAAATATGTCTCAAAAATCTCATGCGCGCGGCTTCACACTTATCGAGTTGCTTGTCGTTATTACCATCATAGGTATCCTTTCGTCGATTGTGCTCGCATCGCTCAGTACCGCACGCATCAAGGGCCAAGATGCATCGCGTATAACGAACATCAAGTCTCTGGAAACCGCCATAGAGTTTTACTTCAATGACAACAAGACGTATCCGCAAATCGGTTCGGCGGGTGTTTCGACGGGCATAGCAAGCCTTTCGACCTTTCTCGTGTCGGGACCAAATAAATACATTGGAGTCATCGCGTCAAATCTTATTGCCGATAACGATCTATATGCGTGGGGTCCGGCAAATTCCTATGCTTTTGAAGTTTACCAAGGCATGGGCGGCGGTTCATGGTGCAAGGCTGGTGTAAATAACACCGCGTTATTTGTGGGTGTGCCGGATTGTAAATTTTAACAATCGAGCATGACACTAACTGACATCGAAGTAGCAGCACTTGAGAAAAAAGCAGAAGCTATTCGCGAGACCATCATTACCATGCTCGTCGCTGCAGAGAGCGGGCATACGGCAGGCCCCCTGGGCATGGCAGATATTTTTACCGCATTTTATTTCCACATTTTAAATCATGATCCGAAAAATCCCGACTGGGAGGACCGCGATCGACTCATGCTCAGTAATGGCCATATTTGTCCGGTGCGCTATGCGACGATGGCGCACGCAGGGTATTTGCCTCTCGAGGAGTGCGGCACGTTACGAAAATTCGGCAGCCGACTCCAGGGGCATCCGGAACGTTTGCGCCTTCCTGGTCTCGAGACGACCTCGGGACCGCTCGGCGAGGGTCTTTCACAGGCGGCAGGCATGGCGTATGCCTTCCATATGGATAACAAGAAACAGCGCGTGTACTGCTTCATGAGTGACGGCGAGCAAGAGGAAGGGAACACATGGGAAGCGGTTATGTTCGCTGGGAAATACAAGCTTCGTAATCTCACTGCAATCATGGATCGGAACAATATTCAGATTGACGGGGTGACCGAAGACGTGATGCCGCTCGAGCCGATCGCGGACAAGTATCGTGCGTTCAATTGGCATGTGCTCGAGGTGAATGGCCACGACATGCGAGCTATTGTCGCAGCGGTTGAAGAAGCAAAAGCTATTTATGAAAAGCCCACGCTCATCATTGCGCACACGATTCCTGGTAAGGGCGTGCCCGAAATAGAATTTGAGTATCATTGGCACGGCAAGCCGCCGACCGCTGAAGAAGGAAAGCGATTTTTAAAAGAACTTCGCACGATGAAAGGAAAGGTCCCCCATGAATATGCTTAATACAGATGTACAGCTGTCTGCAAAAATATTTGCAGACGATATTGAAAAGGCCCCGACGCGCGACGGCTTCGGGAACGGAACAGTGGAAGCGGGGAAGGCAGACTCGCGCGTAGTCGTGCTCTGCGCTGATCTCGCCGAGAGCACCCGAGCAGAGTGGTTCCAGAAAGAATTTCCAGATCGTTTCGTCGAAATGGGCGTCGCCGAACAAAATATGGCGACCGTTGCTGCGGGCATGGCGCTCGCAGGGAAAATTCCTTTTACCGCGAGTTATGCCGCATTTAATCCCGGTCGTAATTATGAGCAAATTCGCACGACCATCGCACTCAATCAGGTGCCGGTAAAGGTGTGCGGTATGCACGCCGGCGTCTCTGTCGGCCCAGACGGCGCGACCCATCAGATGCTCGAAGATATCGGCATGATGCGCATGTTGCCGGGCATGATAGTCATTGCCCCGGGCGACGCAGAAGAAGCTCGAAAAGCTGTCATGGCGGCGGCGAAGACGGATGGGCCGGTATATCTTCGATTCGGCCGTGCTGCGACACCGATATTTACGACATCCGAGACCCCGTTTGAAATAGGGAAGGCGCTCTTACTGTGGGAATCAAAATCGCCTTCAGTCGCAATCCTCTCGACGGGATCACTTTCGTATCAGGCACTTCTTGCCGCTCGCGCTCTTGCCGAGGAGGGTGTCGAATCTGTCGTGCTCCATGTGCCGACGGTGAAGCCTCTTGATGAAGGGGCCGTACTCGACGCAGTACGACGTGCGGGCTGTGTGGTCACCGTTGAGGAGCATCAGGCTATGGGTGGTTTTGGAAGTGCTGTCGCAGAATTTCTTGCAGAACATGCCCCGGTGCCGATGCGATTGCTTGGCGTACGAGATCAATTCGGACAGTCGGGAACTCCCGATGAGCTCATCGCACACTACGGCCTCGATGCGGCACACATCGCTGAAGCAGCACGTGCGCTCGCTTCTCGTTAATTATCTTATTTCTAGTACGCCGTCACGACATACTCTACTGGGGCAGACGCGAGGTAGGATTCGATCTGTTCACGAGAAAGAAGGCCTTTCTGCGCGCCGATTTCCTGAACGACTGCCATGGAATTTATCGGCCCCCAGAGAAGCGCCTCGCGCAGCGACTTCCCGAGTGCGAGAGCGACGACGACTGTCGAGGTCATCGCATCGCCTGCGCCGGTGCGATCGTAGGGCGGCTTCGGATCCGGGAACATGGGCACTCTCAACATTTCGGTGCCGTCATACGAGAATCCGCCGTTCGGACCATCGGTGATGAGCACAATCTTTGGACCGAGTGCGCGCATGCGAGTCAAAAGGGTCTTGATATCGGTTTCGCCGACCTCAAGGATGCGTTCGGCCTCTTCCTTATTGCAGGCGAAGAATTCGGTCGCGGCATAGAGCCGGGCGAGTTTCTCTTTGCCCATTTCAATCTGGAAAGTGCCGGGCTGGAAGGCGAGTTTGGTTTCGGGATGTTCTGCGAGCCATACGGCGAGATCACTATGAAAAGCTTCAGACTGCTCTCCTGCAGACGAAAGGTAGATCCATGCGGGCGGCACAAATCCTTCCGGAATGCTATAGGAATATGTTTCGTGCCGGATGAGTATGGTACGCTCTGCGCCATACCAGAGTACATAGTGGTGATTTGTCGGCACACGGTCGTTGATAGTGATATGAGACGTGTTGACGCCTTCTCTCTCGAAGGTCGCGAGAATTTGTTCACCGTAATGATCTTTCCCCACGTTTGAAACGAAACCAGAGGAAAGTCCGAGTCGTGCGGCCGCAACGGCCGCATTCGCGGCGTTGCCGACAGCGGGCACAAGTACAGCGAAATCGTAAGGAATCTTATCGCCCCATGCCATCGAGATGGTGCAATCCTCATGATCGGTGTTGCAGGTAATGCTCGCTTCGTTTTCTTTCAATCGTATAAATTCGTCGACGGTGGTGTCACCAATTGCAATGAAGTCCATATACGGAGATTCTAACATGCTAAAATAAACACCATGAATGATCTTGTCGCGACGGCACGCTCTTTGTTCATCCCTGGTAAAGGGATTCTTGCCGCTGACGAGAGCGTGCACACGGCAACTGCGCGTCTTGCAGACTACGGCATCGGGGCAGGTCCGGAAATGCGCCGCCAGTATCGCAATCTCTTTTTCGGCGCAGAGAATATTGAGCAGTATCTCTCGGGCGTTATCCTTTTTTCTGACACGTTGCTCGAGAAGGGAGACGATAAGAATTTCTTCCCCGCGTCTCTTGCCGCCCGCGGCATCGCCCCGGGTGTGAAAGTCGATCTCGGCACAGAGCCTTTTCCCGCAAGTGAAAAGGAACTCATCACTCAAGGGCTGCTCGATCTCTCCGAGCGACTTGCGCTCTACAAGAAACAGGGGGCGGTGTTTACGAAATGGCGGGCCGTTATCCGTATCGATGGCGATTCTTTACCCACCGCACTCGCGATACATGAAAATGCAAAACGTCTCGCAAGCTACGCGAAAGAAGTACAGAGTGCGGGCCTCGTGCCGCTCATAGAACCGGAAGTGCTCTATAAGGGGAAGCACAGCCGTCAGCGTGCAAAAGAAGTCATGATAGAAACACTCGGCACGCTGTTTGCTGTGCTTGATGAACACTCGGTCGATCGCGCGAGTATTGTCCTGAAGACCTCGATGGTGCTCTCGGGGAGCGAGAGCGGTAAAATTGATACCCCCGAAGAAGTCGCCGAGGACACCCTCGCAGCTCTCATGGAGAGTGTTCCGTCGCAGATCGCCGGCATAGTCTTCCTTTCTGGCGGACAAACACCCGACCAAGCAACTGACAATTTGAGAGCGATAACTCTTCGCGCTCGTGAAATGTCTGCACCGTGGCCGCTCACGTTCTCATATGCTCGCGCTCTTCAAGAAGAAGCGCTTGCTCTCTGGAAGGGGAAGGAAGAAAATGTCCCTGCGGCACGTGCGGCATTTCTCGATCGTTTGGCGAAAGTTTCCGCTGCACTCGCCTAGAATCATGTGGGACCTCCGAGGTCCCACATGATTCTGATCATTCGAGTGCATGACCGGATATCGGCGCTGTCTCGATGTCTCTTAAGTAATTCTCCACAGCTTTTTGGTATTCACCGGGCGTATCTTCGAATAGATTTTTGGTGAGAATGGAGGGGAAATTCTTTTTGCTGCAATAATCAAGATAACTGCTCCAGCGATATCCATCCAGATATGCCAACGCGTCCTCTGCATTTTCGATAGTGCTTCTGTCTCGTTCGCGCCATCCTTCTGCCCCTGCAAAATAATCGAGCGGATTGAGATGCAAATAGTGGAGTATGTATAAAAAGTGAGTTTCGTTCTCGAGGAGTATCTTTTTCGTCTTTCCTTGAAAGAGATGCCCGTGCCGCCCGTATCGTTCGTTGTAATATTTCGCGTAGCCGACATTTACTTTCATCATGAACTTCAGCAATCCTCCCTCAATAAGTTCGGAAATGAGCAGGTGATAATGATCCTCCATGAGGGTCCAGCCATGAATCGCAACTAAGCGCTCTCGAATGTGGGACCTCCGAGGTCCCACATTCGAATCATGGATGTCTCGCCGAACAGATTCAGATGCCGAGGCAGTATCGTTGAATTCATATAGATTATGAATGAACCGCACGTAATCTTGCGAGTCTAAAAATAGTTTACGTCCATCGATTCCACGATTGAGTACGTGATAAAGATCCATGGATAAAGTATATCTCCCCATGTGGGACCTCCGAGGTCCCACATGGGGATTGTTGCGGTATAGGAGTGGATGCGGTATAGTGCCACCACTATGTTGACTCTCGCAGTTGAAAAACGCGACAAGGACGCCGCGACCCTATCGGCTCTTCGCGGCACGGGACGTATCCCTGCGGTGGTGTATGGCGCACATCACGAGTCGATGCCTATTAGTGTCGACGCAATCGAGTTCTCGAAGATTTCGCGCGAAGCGGGCGAGGCGACCATCGTTTCTCTCTCGGGTCTCGGTGCCGCGGTCCCCACGCTCATCCATGAAATCGAGCGCGATCCGCTCACCAGTAAGCCGCGTCACGTTGACTTCTATGCGGTCACAAAGGGTGAGAAAGTTGAAGTTGCCATCCCCCTCACATTCATCGGCGAATCAGCTGCAGTCGAGGCGGGTGCAAATCTCGTGAAGGTACTGCATGAAGTCGAAGTGAAAGCAGACCCGATGAATCTCCCGCACACTATCGAAGTCGATCTCTCAGCACTTGTCGAATTGAACAGTCAAATTCACACAAGAGATCTCGTGCTCCCTGCAGGCGTCGAGCTTGTCACCGATGAGAACGAAGTTGTTGTGCTGACACAAGAAGTCGCTGCAGAACGAATCGAAGAAGCCGCAGCCGATATTGCGTCTATTGAAGTAGAGAAGAAGGGTAAAGAGGAGGCTGAAGCAGCTGCAGCATAATAGTAATACACAGAGATAAGGCCACGAACGGCCTTCCTCCCTGCGCTCGCCTCGGACAAATGCGTGCGGACACGCTTTGTCGCTTGGCTGCTTGGTAGTAGAATGACCGAACGATGCGTCGGTTTTTCTTTTTTGTTTTGAGCTTTGTCTCTCTCGTCGCGCCGTCGATAGCGTTCGCGCAGAGTGCGGCGCAAGCGGTTGGCGCACGACAGCAAGAACTGCAGTCCCAATTGAATGCAATTGAAACTCAGATTGCCGCACAGCAACAATTGCTCGATATCGCCCAGAGCCAGCATCAGACGCTGCAATCGCAGATAGATGCATTCAACGCAGAAATTAAAAAGACGCAACTCCAGATACAGGCGATCAGTCTCGCCATCTCACAACTGAATGACGACATTGGAGTGCACGATCAGACGCTCACCGGGCTCTCAAAAAAACTTTCGGCAGAGAAGGAATCGCTTGCACAGATATTGCGGCAGACGCAGATGCTCGATGCGTATTCAGTCGTGAGCGTCGCACTCGGCTCGAAGGACGTCTCAGGTTTCTTCAGCGACCTTGATGCCTTCACATCGATCAAGAGCTCGCTCGCCGATTCTTTCGATCAAATTCAAAAAACAAGTTCTGCGACTGAAGCAGAGAAGGAAGCACTTCAGACACGGCTCGCTGAGCAAGAGCAACTTCGCACCGTCGCACAGCTTGCAAAACAGGCAGTGCTCGTGCAAGAGAGTGATAAACAAAGACTTCTCGCCCAAACCAAAGGTGTCGAGTCGAACTTCCAGAAGCTCATCGCGACGAATCGAAGAACCGCAGCTCAGATCCGTTCGGAGCTCTTCATGCTGCGCGACACGGCGGCGATACCGTTCGGCACCGCGCTCACCTATGCCGAAGCGGCCGAGAAAGCGACGGGCACTCGCGCGGCGGTGACGCTTGGCGTCTTGAAACAAGAAACGAACCTTGGAGAGAATCTCGGCACCGGCACGTGGCGCGTCGACATGGCGCCGAATCGCGATCAGCCAGTTTTCGCCTACATCACGCAAACGCTCGGTCTCGACCCGGACAAGATGCCCGTCTCGAAGAAGCCGTGGTACGGCTGGGGCGGCGCGATGGGACCCGGGCAATTTATCCCCTCGACCTGGGTGTGTTATGGAGGATTTATAAACGCGAATACTGGCACCTGTACGCCGACCCGCGGCGCGACCGCGTTTTGGCAAGGACCATGGCAGTATTCTGCAAGTAAGGACCGCGTGCGAAGGCTGCTCGGGGCAGGGGAGCCGAGTAATCCTTGGAGCGCGCAAGTGGCTATTATGGCGACAGCAATGCTTATGGCCGATAACGGCGCGTCAGCACAGACACCGGGGGCGGAGCGCCTCGCGGCATTGCGTTACTTCGCAGGCTCACATGCCAATAACCCGGCGTATGCTTTCTATGGTGATGGCGTGATGGAATTCGCCGCGAATTTCCAGCAAGATATCAATCAACTGAACGGGTCTTAGTTTTTCTTATACACACTTCGGAAGAAAACACCGGAGAAAAAGTTCAAAAAGCATATACAATGGTATCTATGGAAACACGAAACACTATGAAATATCTCACAATCGGTGCTGTGCTCTTTCTTGCCGGTGCGATCATTGGAGCATTCGCCAATTCATATCTCTCTGCCGCTAAGATAAGTGCCGCCTATCAATCCGGTTTCGACGCGGCAAAGACGCTTGTCCTTAACAGCAGTCTCGCTGGCTTCATCAATACGCAGAGTGATGTTCACACACTCACCGGTACAGTCACCGCCATCAATGGAAATCAGTTTACACTCCATCTCCAGTCAGTAAGTCCTTTTGATGATCCGACGTTGGCCGATCGCATCGTTACGGTGGATTCTGCAACTCAGGTAGTCAATCTTGTACCGAAAGACCCAAAGATATTCAAGTCTGAGGTGGAAGCCTATGCAAAATTAGCGCAGTCAGGCGCATCGACTTCAATGACAAGTGTGCAATCGTCGATACCTCCGAATTCATTCACACAAATAGCAACTAGCTCTACTGCTATCAAGGTCGGCGACCCTCTTACAGTCGCGGCTTCTGAGAATATAAAGACAGCAAAAGAATTCGTTGCAGTTCAGGTGCAGATTCAGGCGCGGGCTACAACAACATCGGTTCCTGTGCAGATCCCCTAAGTATTGAAAATGATGAAACCACCGCTGTACATAATAGCCATAGCAGTCCTTGCAGGAACGCTTTTCTTGGTTAGACCGAATGTCGTCCTCGCGGCATCTCAAATTTATACCACTCCAGGTACTTACTCCTTCACGGTTCCGGCGGGCGTCACGAGTATGCAATATACGGTAATTGGCGGTGGCGGTGGCGGTGGCGGTTATGATTGATAATCAGATA
>VFSW01004212.1_pt1 | contig 21450 bp, 24 predicted proteins | sample 5358111 | NCBI WGS metagenome assembly VFSW01 (sample SAMN11554181, study PRJNA540505) | mine drainage metagenome | isolation source: sediment from site ElyBrook_90M | place: USA: Ely Copper Mine, Vershire, VT | collected 2017 | reverse complement strand
TACCGTGATGAGCGAGTAGGTTCCTGTCTGGGTAATCTTTGCGATGGTGTTCTGATTGCTTAGCGGCATCCACGCCACGCCTGACGAGTCCACTGCACCATAGGTAGGATGACCAGGAAGAGCCGCAACGGACGGAGGGTAGGACAATCCAGTAACTCCTGTTGCGTGGAGGTCAATGTTCTGGCCGGTTGGGGTCACGCTGATCGTCGAGTCGCCTACGATCGTAGCCGCTCCGGTGATGGCGTTAAGGCTGTTGACCGCATTACCCCATCCGGAAATTCCCGATTGAGTCTCAAGGTATTGCCCATTCGTAGCCGATGGACGAACCTGATTTGGGTTTACAGTCTGCGCAAACACCGGGGTAACCACGAGCGCAAAAGCGAGTGCAAGTCGCTTCATCAATATCTCCTTAAACCACATACAATCCCTGCGCATAAATCGTATCTGCCGGCACGCTGCCCGATGCAGGTTGTGGAGCCGTAGCAAACGTCACCTGCAACTGGCCTCCCGTCACAGCAAGCGTGTAACCTACCCCTTCCACTAGCGGAAAATTCAGCCACACAGTAATCTGCAAAGGAATCGCCGTCAAAGGCGTTGACCCATTGACGATGGTGAACACCGTATTCGTGCCGTTGATGGTTCCGGTGGGAGTTCCAGCGAACGGGGTTAAGCTGCCGCTGCTTCCACTCCCTCCCCCTACTGATTGGTCTGGCAGCACGACTGGCAACGTGCCAAACAGCGGGTGCCACACCACCACGGTGTAGAGCACCGAGTCATCCATGTAGGCATAGGCATGTCCGAAGCCATCCGTGAGCACCGGCTGCGTCTCGGGCGTGCCCCCGGTAATGGCTGCGTAGATCGTCGCCAGCGGAGACGGAGGATTGTTCGCCGTCGATGCTGGCTGCGTGCACCAGTAGACCTGAGCACCAGCCAAAGCACGCCCCTGCGCGTCAGTCACATAGCGGTCATCGCGTGCAAGTGCCATGGAATGCTCCTATCCCACCTTGGCAGTGATGGTCCCGGTACCAGTCAAACCTGTCACTGCGAACCTGTAGAAGTAACCGCGCTGGAGGGTCACGTAGCCGAACGGCCCCACGGTCTGCGCACTGGAGGCAACCGTCGCCACTGTCTGAAGCGTGGTGTATTCCGCCGCAATGTCGCGCAGCGCCGCCTGGATGCTCACTGTGACCGCCGTGGGCAGAGTCGGGAAGGTTACAGCCACCGGAAGCGTAAACTGGCTGTCACCCTCTGGAGCTTGCACGAGGACCGCCTGCGAATAGGAGTTATTCGCCAGCGTCTCGGAAGTCTCGCCCGGCTCGCAGAGAAACGCACCCGCATCCGCCGTGGTCGCCTGATTCGTGCCCGTGAGAGCGAATGTCACCGTCCCCTGTCCGGTTGTAGCCGTGATCGTGACGCCGGTAATCAGCGCACGATTGACGTTAAACAGACCGCTCTGCGAGGACGTGCCCCAGACCGTGATGAGGTCGCCCACATGGGGAATCGGTCCCTCGTTGATGGCGATAGTCACCGTCGCCACATTGGTGGCCAATGCCGTGTCGAGGACATAGCCCTTCGCGTTTCCCTGAAGCATGTTCAGGCCGCCGAACAGGTACGCGGGAACGCCCTTCTGGAGCAACTGCGGTTTGGTCAGTGGTGAATTGTAGAGTGACATCTTGCCTCCTATTGCTGTAAAGCTGTTCTGTGAATCCAGTTACCGAGCAGCCCAGTACGCCGCGCTGCTTCACCTGCACCCAAAAGCAATGCGCCTCTCTTGACCTTCTGGAGAGTTTTCGCGTTTGCGTATTCCTTCATCGCATTGGAGTAGTCCTGCCCGCGCCCGATACGGTCAGCCGCACTCGTCAAGTCCTCATTAAAAGCGCGGCGCACATTCACCGCTTGCCTGCGCATCGTGGGCTTCATACCCCGGCCCATGAGATTCTGCAAGGGCGTCTGATGCGCTGCATCCCCGATATTGCTGTAGAAATCGCGGCCTTCAGGAAACTTTACCGGCTCCATAGGCGCAGGAGCCTCTTCGCCTAGCTGCAACCTGCGAGAAAGCTGAGTGAATGGCTTTGAGTTGCGCCCTCCACGCTGCGTCAGTTCCATGAACCGTTGCAGTTCAGGGGCCGTCCTCTCGAACGCCACCGGAACGTCCTTTGCCTCTGTGTTGATGCTTTGAAACGTCTTACCAGCCCGCTCCAAGCTCGGCAGTTTTTCGAGCAGCGGAGATGCTGCTGCTTCGCCAGCGCCAGCAGTATCAGCCATCCCCACAAGATTCCCCAACGCCTGCGCAGGATGTTCTTTTGCAGCGGTCCATGTGCTCTTGGCGGTCTCGAAGGGGTGCGCAATTGCCGTACCAACTCCCTCAAGCGTCTGAAGAGGATGCACGAAAGGTTGCCCTGCGCCCTGAATGGCACCTGCGCCAAACTCCTGCGCTTTGTTGGTCAGCCATGAATGCCCCGCTTCCTGCTCAGGCGTGACCGTCGTCAGTTTATCGAATGCACGCTGAACGGCGTTCCCTTCTTCGGGCGCAGCACCATCGGCAACTGTCGCAGATTTTGTCGGCTCGTCAATGTCAGACAGTTTGTAAGGTCCAGTCGGCATTACTCGAAACTCCCGTCCGGGTGAATCTTCCTGATCGTCACAGGCTGGCCCTTTACCGTCACCTGTTCTCCCTCGTAATGGCCATATTTCTCAATCTGCTGCAGTCTTTGCCGAGCCTGCTTGTCAGCATCGATGATCTGCTGCCGATTCGTAGCTCCATTGATTGCGTCTAGCGCCTCTGAGTGAACCGCAGCCTTCTTTTCCAGTCGAGTCTTTACATCATCGAGAATTTGGGTTAGTTGCTGTTTCTGTGCTGCCGACAATGCCCCCTTGCCGGCCCACTTGTTGATCGTGCCCTCAACATCCCCAGACAATCCGCGCGCTTTGCCGATCATGTTCAATTCGGCCTGTGTGATACGCACCCCTGAACCTTGTCCCGACACAAGGGCCGTTAGCACCTTCGGGATTCCAAGCGCTTGCGATTCAGCGTTCCCATTCACCATCGCGCGGGCATCAGCAATCTTTTCAAGCTGCGCATTCGCGTCAGACACTCCCTTTTCGTAGGGCTTTCCGAGGCGCGTCGCCTCTCGGTCCATTTCCGCGTTACCGGCATTAACGTTGACTGTAGGAGGCTTCTCGCCGCTCTCCCCAATATCCCGAATCACTGTTCCATCTGCGTCATTGATGAGAACTTGATGTGGCTTTCCGCCGATCTCCAGTTGGACGGTGCGCGTCTGTACCTTTGGACCAACCGGCAGGCCATTCACGCTCAAATGCTGACCCACGCCCGTCTTTTTGTTAACTACCATCGGGCCTTCTGCCGTGTCGTGAACGTCATACTCCGGCTGCGGATTTTCAAGGGCATTCGTTTCTGCACCAAGGTGCTCTGTTTCTGCGCCCTGTAGTTTTCGCGTGCTTTCCGCATTCGGCGCAACTTCCGGCGTCTCTGCCTCAGTATGCGCCGTCTCCGCAGTCTCGTACTTGTTCCGCGTCTGCGAGTTCAGAAGGTCCTGCAAGCTCTTTTGCATGCCCATTTCCTCGTACTGCCTGCGATTCGGGCCTCCTGTCGCCACGCTGAGGGCATGGCCCAGCTTGCCGAGAAAGCCGGGATGATTCTGCGGCGTTCCCCACGGGTTCAAATCCTTCTCTTCATCGCTGCTCAAGCGCGAAAGAAGCGGATGCATTGCCACATCTTCAGGGCTGGCCGTGGAAGGGTCAAACTTCCCCTTCACAACCTTCGGAGTGGTCGAAGATGGAAACGCAGGCAGAGCAGAGCCGCCCGTTGCCCCGGAAAGTCCTGTAGCATCAATAGCACTTGGAGGAGGCGCAACCGGCTCAGGCTTGGGAATCAGCGGAGGCAGACTGCCCATGATCTTTGCAAACGGGCTGGTAATGGGAGGCATTAAGCACCCCCTCCCGCCATCTTAGCGAATCCGCCAAAGCCGGGGATACCAAACCCTCCCGCCATGCCTGCGATTCCACCAGCCAACCCGATCCCCTTTCCAAGCGTGCTCATCCAGCCGGGACCGGCCTGCTGCGCTGCGATCTGGGCCTGAATATCGCTGTGCTCCTGATTCATCGAGTTCAGCATTCCGCTAGTATCCGTGTTGTAAAGTCCCGATAGCCCGCGCGCGCCTTCCTGCTGCTGCTGCTGCTCAAGGTTGGCATTCTGCGCCGCGATGCCTTCAGAAGCCCCTGCCGCCGCCTGTGTGCGCGACCGTCCCGCCGCATCGAGAGCCGCCTGATACCCTCCCGCGTTGTGCGAAGCCGCCGCCCGCTGCTCGGCCTGTCCCGTGAGGCCGGAGGTCGCACCGCCAGCACCGCCCTCTGCCGCCGCTGTCATGGCGCTCAGACCCTGCTGGCCATAGCCGGTCGGATGCAGCATTTCTTGTGTGAGGAAAGGAGTGAGGTTCGAGCCGATGCCCTGCGCTTCGCCGCCAAGCATCGTGGCCGTGTTGTTCGCCTGATTGTAGGCGTTTTTTGCTTCGCCTACGCCCGCATTGCTGAAGAGACCCACGGTGCCTCCAACGCGCGGGCACGTGCGTTAGCGTAGTCTCGGCAGGGCTCGAAGAGCGCCGCTCGCCCTCGTTGAAATCATACTACCAATTCATCATAGCCGGACAGGAAAACGTCCAAACCCCTGCCCCGGCTGTGTCCCGCTCCCCGACGCCGTACCGCTTCCAGTCGAAGGTAAAAGGTTCAACTGCGTCGTGCCGCCCAAGGTCACGGGCGTGGGACTCGCCGCCCCGCCATGCACAGTCGGAAAGGAAGGATGCGACCCCGGATACTGGCTGTACGAGCGCAAATAGTAACTAATCGGGTTCCCGCTGCCATCTTTTGAAGGCAACGGAAACGGCGGAGGTGTCCGGCTCGTTCCGTGGTGAAAGACAATCGGCTGCCGAAAGGATGGGTCGTTGGCAGAAATCTCCGTGAAATAGTGCACCCCCCGATTTAATGCCGAATTGTCGGTCAGCGACACATGCACCATTTCACCCGCCGCCGCTACAGAAATGCCCGATGGCGCTTCCGGTGCCGCCGCGCTGCCCGTAGGCGATACAGCCGCATTCCGAGCCGTCGTCGTAACCGAAGGGATGAGGTATTGGCGCAGGTACTGGCCGAGTTTGGGGTTCTCGTTCTCAATCTGGGCGAGAAGGTCGTTGCCGGGTAACTGGCTCATGCTCCGGTCCTGCCTCTAACTTGGTTCCAAGCATCTGCGCGGCCAAACAGCATCAGATTCGAGAAGCTGAATCCGCCTTTGCCGTCATTCTGCCGCAGTTCGAAGAAAGTCCGCGTTGCCGCAAAGTTCAGTGCAGCCTCTGCGTCATCGTTGTACGGACTGCCGGGCGTAAAGCCCCCCGGAATCTGCCATGAGGCGACTGGAGGCAGACCGGGACCGGGCAGACGGTTCGCATAGAGCGTTCCCTGAATGTTCCCTGCGGACTCCAGTGTGGCGACCATATAGCCCCACCGCACGCGGTTCTTACCTAACTGCGGCATCTCCGCGCGCTTCCCAAGTCCAGGGAGGCCAGCCGTCGTGTAGAGCGAGTCAATCGTCAGGCCGTCATCGGTTGTCGCCGTTGGGTCGAGCTTGTAAACCTTAGAATTGCCTCTCCCATTGCAGATGTAGAACTCCACATCCGTTGGGCCTTGCACCAGATTCCCGTAAGGTGCAGGAATCTGCCAGATTGACCATTTACGGCGCATGTCGATAGCATTCAGCGTGCCAAACATCGTGGTGTGCATCTCAGGGTATTGCTTTAACTCCTGTCCGGAGTCCAGACCCTTGAAGTCGCACATCAGGATGACATTCGGACTTGTGGGATTCGGGACCGTCGGCGCATTGGGCAACCAGAAGTTCGGCGTGCTCATCGGGACGCCGATATAGATGCGGCGCTCGTCAAGGTCCACCTTCACCCACATCGTTTGCGCTGCCGCCCAATTGATCGCATCCCAGACCTGAAAAATCTCCTGATTGATTTTCCCCGGCTGGCCACCAACGAACAGATAAAGGCCGTTCCGCGAAGCGCCGAGAAACCATTGCTCGCCCAGATCGTAAGCAAGCGGCCCCACAGCGCCTCCAGAGCGTTGCGCAACTTCCGGCTCATCCCATTGCGCGGGCTCAAGGTCAGACGCCTTCTGAAGCGAATACAGGCTGCTTCCCGGCGATTTTCCGTTCCATGCCTTGAGTCCATAGAACGTGTCGTAGAGCACCATCGCCCCGTTCACCGGCTGCTGGTTCTCTGAAGAGAATCCCACGGTTCCGGTAATCGAATCCACCTGTTCCGGCAAGCCAGCATAGGAACCAAAGACCGTAGTGGTCAGAATCGGAATCTCAGTCGGATACACGTCGAAACGGTCCACCAGCACGTCCGCATTCACGCCCAGGCCGGAGGCGTAGACCTGAAGAGTCAAGCCAGTCGGGACCGTCGCAAGCTCAGTCGTGAGCAGCGTGCCTTCATAAATCGCCAGATTTGAGGTTAGGCTGGAAAGCGCAATGGTGTAAGAGCCGAGCGTTACCCCTGCACTCACCAAAGCGATGACCAGACTTCCCACAGTCACACCCGACGGATTCGAGGCCGTGACGCGCACCGAGTAGGTTGTATTCGGCTGAATAATCGCAACCTGGCTTGCGTCCTGATACGCGGTCTGCGAAATCAATCCCGCCGTGGTCAAAGTCGCATTCGATGTGTTCTTGATGTAGTACGAGTCGCCAAACCTAGGACTCGGCACCAGCGAGCCATACACATCGGGCGCAGACCATCCAAGCGGCACAAGCTGCGACGCCGCACGGTATCCGCCATCGAAACTCAGGTTATTGAAGTTCTGGACTTTGTTGATGCAAAGGCCGAACCATTGCCTGTCACCGTATCCAACCGTCCATCCGGGGTCGCCTATCTCGATGCAGTTGAAGAGGTTATACCCGTAGCGGTCAATCGCCTCCGCATTGTAGAGAACTGCGCCGGTAAAAAACAGATTCGCGCTGGTCGATGCGTTGTCATTGACGACCGTTGCCGTAGCCGTATACTGCACATTCTGCGAATAGAAAACGACGGGCGCGGGGATGACGAAGAAATTTCCTCCGGGGACGCCGTTCTGCCCCGCTTCCGTGATGGCGATATAACGACCGACCACATTCGGAGGCCCAATCGGAAGATTCGTCACCTGTAGAGTCGTGCTGTTATTCGGTACAGTGAACACTGTAGGGGGAGCGGGGAACGTCCAAAGGCCATTGCGCGTGATGAATCCAACCGTGCCCTGATACGTTCCGGGGTCGATGAAAAGCCCCGATGAGTTGAAAATCAGACTTCCGCCCGTGCCTGTGCCGTAGATGGGATCGGTCGAAGTCCCGACCAGCGCCGCTCCGGGGTCGAAGTTGAACACCGTTCCCGCAGTCGTGGCCAGACCGCTTTCGGCCTGGAAGCTGTAATTCACCACGCTCACGTTGATCGTGAAACTTCCTGTCGAGCCGCCCGTCGATGAAACGATGGTCGCATTCGAGACGTTCAGGGCACCCCCCGCGTTCAGCGTCCCGGTGATTGTCACGAGTTGCCCTGCGACCGGGGCCGCACTCGCGCCCGTCACGGCATAATTCAGGGTTGCGACACCGCTTGCATTGACTGCCGAGCCGGTAATTGCCATCTGTGAGGCATTCGGCGTCTCTGTAATGCGCCAGCTTGCATTCCATGCAGTGACTGAGTTTCCGCTGACCGTTATCTGGCCACCCGGTAGCGCGTTCGGCACCGGAACCGAAGTCGTGAGCGTGGCGAGCGTGCGATTGTAATAGCCTGTGCCCGTGTCGGGGCCGCCGATGAAGGTGTAAACAGAACTCGTCACCTGATAGGTGAAATACCATCTTTCATAGCCACCGCCCGGAGGAATCGCCTGTCCAACGCTGGTTACCTGAAATACGCCGTTCGTGAATCCCGTAGGCATGGAACTCATGTAAACGTAGACGGGATAGCCGGAATTGAACGCATTCACAAGGTCTGTATCCGGGGTACGGTAGGTAAAGGCGTCGGAGTAAAAGATCGTGACTACATTCCCCGGCGATGTGGAAGTAGGTCCAGATGACTGCATCAGAGCCTGAAAGTGCCCGGGGTCGCCGGGGTCGCTCATCTGCGCTGGCTGCGTGATGTTCACGATGGCAAAGGTGTTGGAAGTCGCCTGTTGTGCCGTAAATGTCGGTGCGGCACCGGGACCGACCTGCGTGATGCGGTCAATCCAGTTCGGCGTGTATTGCAAAGGCATGTCGATGCCCTGATAGCCGTCACTGAAGGCAAGATACTCAACGCCCGCGCTTTCACTTGCCGATACCAGCGCATTCGGCGTGATGCCTGTCCGCACCAGCGAGCGAGTCCCCGGCGAGGTGGTCACGTTCTCAATCCAAAGGTTTCCAGCCGCATCGACTGAGATATTGCGAACCGTTCCTTTCTGATCTGTGAAAGACCCGATGTACTGAAAGTTTTCAGTACCGGAAGTGATGCCAAGCGTACAGGAAACGTAGTCCAGAAATCCTGAAGCCCCGGAAAACCCGCCTTCCTGCGCCAGAGAGAGCTGCACGCCAAAGGAAAGCGAGTTGGCCTCGGGCTGTGTGACTACGATGCCCCACATATCCGTGGATGAGCCGAAGGTGACAGTTCCAGGCGTCTGTGGAAGCGCGAGCGTCTTGATACTGCCCGTCGGAACACCTCCAATAAGCAACTGCGCCAGAAGGTTCGCGGGTGCGTTCGAGTAGCCTTTGACGGTAAAGATCACGCCTGTTGGATTGTCCGATGAGGGCAGATTGAAGGAGAAGTTTGTAACCTGAATCGAGTTGGCTGAACTGGCCGGCGCGAAAGACGTATAGCTGCCGTCCGCCAGAAGAATGTTGTTCGGATTGACCCACGTTGCGCTCGATGCCGCAACAGGGCTTTGCGGCCCAATCTCGGAATCGACCTGCGTATAGACGCTCGTCAGGCCGGGGCGTGTCTGACCGCCTCCAACCAGGTAATCCCAATCGTAATTCCGTGGCGACGCTCCAGACGGCAGCGTATCGGGGTTCGCCAACGTGACGAGACCCCCGATACCCGTGACCGGCAAAGGAACTTCAGCCGGAGAAGTCCCGTGCATTAGAACCTCTCTTTGAGGAACTCAGCCTTGAAACTGATTGTGTCGGCCACCGCACTCGTTACCGGCGTGCCATTCGTGTACTGGCAGAGATTATTGCCAACAATCTGGTACGTCTCCGCCGAGTTCGCCGTGGTTGATTTGGCTTCCCCGAAATCAGGACCAGACGCAATCTGGGACGGCCCGACATTCGGAACGATGAACTTACCCGAGCCGAAGTTGCCATTGATGAGGGTCGCCCAGTTGATCGCCACAGGGACGGTCGTAGCCGCTGCGAGAACGATGGTGCCGTAGACGATGACGCGGCTCTTGGTTTCATCGACCCCGTTGGGCCATGCTTTGACAGTGATGGAAGTGATTGCCATGTTGTGCGGGCCTCCTCAGCCCTGCGTTACGGTTATTCAGGCTTCTCGCCCGAGTTGATAAATGCAAATCGTCCGAATTCGCGATGCGCCGCTTCTTCATAAGTTCGTGACGCCTGAATTGCCGAGTCAAACAAACCAAGATGCTTTCGTTTTCCGAAGATTTTGATCGAAGCGTACCATTTTTGGGAAGCGCGATGGAAGCCAACACCACGGAATCCGCTTTTATTGTCTTTCCTTTGCCGTTGGTTTGCCTGATTTTGGCTGTGATTGCATGGGCGTAGATTCGCGCGCCGATTGTCGAGTCCATCACCATTGATGTGGTCTCGCTGAACTCCATCGGTGCAAATCAGCACATGCATATTCTGCGTCCTAACTTTTCCGCCCTCTCGGTAGCTTCTTCGTGCATAAAATTTGCCGGACTTCTTGTCCAACTTCGCGTGCCATGAAAACTTCATCAACAACGCATAATCATCATCGTCAACTAGGGCGAACTTCCCTTGAGTTAAAGCGATAGCCATTGTCATGGCTACATTCTACCACCTTCGCCCTACAGCCACGACCAGGCCACCGCGAAATCTGCGATTGCCTCGTCTCCGTACCCTGCGCGCACATTCTCCTGCGATTGCCGTGCCCGGATAGCTTCCAGTTTCAGTTTTCCCATGTACTTCGTTTCTGCCGCCTCCGCAACCTGCATCAGCTCCGGCGCGAATCGTCCTGCATAGTGCACCAGCATCTTCGCCATGATTGCGTTGCGGCTGTCCACGATGGGCACATAGGCTGTCGAGAAGTTGATCTGGTTCGATGGATTCGAGAGAAAGCCCGGAAACGTAATCCGGCACCGCAGGCGCAGGTCAATCGGTTGCGTCGCACCGTTCAGCCACAACGCGCCCTGTCGCATCTCCCAGCCCGAACAAAGCTGGCTTTGCAGGATGCCAGGAATTCCCGCTGGATAGTGTTGCACCGGCGAGAAGTCCTGCCCTGAGTTTGTCTGCCGCTGGCTTACCGCAAGCATTCTCGAAAGGCTGACAGGGAGTGTCCAGTCTGGCCAATACTGCACACCGTCATACCATCCGGTGTAGGACAATGAGACTTGTGTTGCGGAGTTTGGAACGCCTACGCCGAGACTGGAATTGATCTGAGGCAATCCAGTGAGGATGTAGTTGTCAAGAATCAGTTCCGGGTCGCCTACATTGCGCAACTCGGCAAAAGCATCCTCGACAGCGGAGGTGAGGATGGTCAGCAAGTCCGGGTTGTTGTTGGGCATGATAAGCCCCGCCTGCGTGCCCGTTCCAGCGCCTGTCCCGGTCGTATTGTTCGCTGTGTCATTGATACGCGCACGGAAGAGGTCGCAGACTGACTGCAAACTGGGGTAGCGGAGGTTCCCACCGACGATAGCCTGCATTTCCTTCCTCCTACTTCAGAGCGGGACGCCCAGCGGCGGCAGCCAAGGGAGACAAGACCCAGCTTGCGGCAAAACGCCCCGCCTGAAGACTACGCCGGGCTTGTCAGCAAGTCTTCCATGCGTGCCCGGTCAATCGCTCCAGCCCTAAATGCCCGTTCGGGGTCGAGTACACAAACCACCCCGACACTCGATTTGTGAAATGCCACGCTTGCGGGAATCTCATCGCCGCAATTCGGGCATTTCGTCAGAACTTCACGCTTCTGGTGCCAGTCCGCCTTCAGCCCCAGAGCATCCATCGCGTCATGCACGTCTTCATGCTGGTGCAGGAAGTCGGAGAGCTTCTTGGAAGACGTTGCCGCCGCGCGCATGGCCTCATCTACGAGCCGCTTATAGCGCTTGTCGCGGAATGCCTCAGCCTTACGCAATTCCTCTTCCTTGGGCGGATTGTTCAGGCTCGGAAACAGCCCTTGCGCAACCAGGTTGTTTCCCACGGAGATGCTGGCACCTTCCGCCCCGAGGAACGGGTCGCGGGAGGTACTTTCCGGGTTCAGAAGGCCCACCGCACACATCCAGCCGTCATGGTAGTCAATGCGCCGGCCGCCACGCTCCAGATCGGGTGACGCCTGCGGAACCGGGTCGGGAACCGTTGCTGCGAGCACGAAACGTTCCCCATTGTGGCAGCCGCGCAAGGTCAGTCCCGGAAAGAGCGGTTGCGATACATGAAAATCGCGTTTGGCTGTTGAAAAGATGTAAATCGTCTGGTCTACGCGATAACGCGTGTTGCCCAGGTTGACGGAAAACTCCTCCGGGTTCAGCCGCTGCATCTCTTTCGCGCTTTCGCCCTTTTCAAACACTGACTTTGCCATCGTTGTCTCCTTATCCTACTGTGACCATGCCCCGGCTGTAACCGGAAGCAATCTTCATGGCCTGTTCCATGTGCTTTTCAATGTACTCGGCCCGCTTCTGCACCAGAGCACTGCTCCGGCGAATCCGCGAGTCGTGCGCAGCGTCCTTGATACGTGCCTCAAGAGCCGCATCCTGCCGCGCCTTGCGGTCTTTCAGGGCTTCGAGCTTCTGGTGCGGCGCAAGTTTCTTCCACGCCATCAACATCGGTACCATGAGGTCCAAAATCAGTCCCGATGGCTCCATGCGGTACGTCACAAACCGCTGGTCCTGCAACCTGCGAATCTCGGGCCGCTTTTTTACCGGATTCCAGACCATTTGTGAGACTTCCTGCTGCTCAAGCTGGCGATGCAAAAGCTGTTTCAGCACCCGATAGCGCCCATCCTTGGGAAACGAGCCGCAATCGAGCAAGCCGCTCTCCGCATCGCGGTAATCCAAGTCCCAAATGTCCGGGTCGCCAAAGACTTCCGGGGCTTCCCACAACATCAGCACCCAGCATGGGTCTTTCCCCATCATCCGGGCATTGCGGTAGCCAACAAAGCCGTCCGCAAATCGTCCTCCGATGATCTGGCGTACATCCTCGCTCCAAACGAGCTTGAAAATCGGGTCACCGTAACGGCTCGTGCCCCCAATGCGCTCCAATTCGTCATTGAACCATGCTGGCGCTTCCCGAATCACTGCACAACCTCGCTCTCAAGCCGCTCCGTCACCCGCACAGCACGCCCCAGCAGGTCGCCCACTCGGATTTCGAGGTACTCAGGCAGTCCCGTCTTGTTTTTGTCGCTCGGAAGCAACCAAATCTGCCCCGCATAAGCATTGTCGGGGTCGAAAAAGACTTCATCGCCCACCTGCACCGGCATTTCGATGAACACCCCGGCCATTGCCACACCATCACCCACCGCCCGCACGATTCCACGGTCAGAGCGGTAGCGCACACGGGCATCATCCAGCGGAATGTCGATGCCCGAATCGGACTGCTGAAAGAATTTCTCCACCGGGGTGACTTCCACAATCACCCGGTCAAGGAAAGGCTTGCGGTCAAACATGGTTTGTCTCCTGTCTCTTGATGCATTTTCAGATACTCGGCTGCGCGAGCAGCCCATTCAATCCCGTGTTTCTCAAGCTGATGTAAAGCCGTGTTGCAGCGGAAGCAAAGTAGACCGCGAATCTTGCCGGTGATGTGATCGTGATCAATGGCGAGATCGCGCACCCTCCCGCCCTTCCGAATGAGTAGAGTTTCTGGGCATGAACATAAGGCGCAGACACCGTTCTGCTCTTGAAGTTTTTCCCTGAACCACAAGACCGTAGTTCCGAGAGCTGCACAGTATTCCTTTTTTCGCCCGTTTTTAAGTCTCCACGCGGTTCCGAACTTATGCTGACATTCCCGGCAGTACGACGACCGGAAACGCTTTTCTTTGCTGGCATAGTGGAACTCCGCAATGGGCTTTTCGACCTTACAGATTTTACAAGGCTTCGTATCCGGCTCCTGATACGGTTGACGAGCGGTTGATATTCCTTCGCGCTGCTTACGGCGCCTCTCGGCCCACCACGCCCGATTACATTCCGGGCAGTAGACGGGCCGAGATTTGCGTGATTCATCAACGCCGTATTCCTTCTTGCATGACGGGCAAACCATAATGTTCATACGTCAATTGTATCAGCGTGTCGAACATTTGCAAATACTTTTTTCGCATCACATTTTGCCTCGTCGATTACCGCTAACTAATTTAGCTGCTTGCAGGTACAGACAATCCTTGGATTGAAAATTGCCTCTTACTGTTTGCGCAGATATATTGTTCGCCACACTCATACGCAAACATCTGCGAGTCGTAGTACGTCGTCGTTCCAGTGCCGTCATTCGTGGGTACGGCGGCAATCGGGTTGCCGGGCGTCCACTCGTGCAGGCGGGTCGGGAACAACTGGCCCATGTACCAATCCTCTGGCACGAACAGGTCCATGCGGGTTGGGTCGGCAGTCGAGCTGTAGACGATCTCGCGGCCTCCCCATGTGCCCTGCATGTTGCGGCGGGCAAGGTCAGGTACTTCCTTGTTGCCGCCCTCATCCAGTCGCGTGTGGCCGGGGTTGTAGAACTCGTCGGCCAACGCAACTCCCTGCTGGAAGTTCGTATACCAGAAGGCTTTCTCGTTGGCGTCGTAGTCATCGCCCAGTGCACGCATCCGAATCGACTCAACACGCTGTGCTGTCGAGTTGACGAGAGAGCCAGCGCTGTTGAAGTTGATGATCGGAGTCTGGAAGCGGCCCGGATAGTTCGAGACTGTCACGCCTGCACGGGTGCCCGTATTGGAGTTGTTGATCCAATACTTCTGTCCCCAGATGGACGAACCCGCGACGCCTGTTCCACCCTGCACAACCAGCAGATCGGTAGTCGTAGTGCCCGTGGGTAGCACAGTCGAGAAATAGAGCGTTCCGCTCACCGGCTCGACGTAGCTGATGAGGGCCACCGTGATGCCGGTTGTCCGCTGTGTTCCGCCCGAAGAGAAAACCAAAATCCCCTGTTGGTCAACGAACCGAGAAGCGTTCGCAAGCCCAACAATCGAGGAAGTCTGGGCACCAGTGCCGGTGTTGTTGTTCACCGTCGCCGTGCTCGGAATCACGTCAATGGTGCCCGTTCCGTCCGAGTTCAGCAGAGCTTCGCGCCCGTTCTCGAACGCAAGCAGCGTCTTGTCCATCTCCTCACGGGAGAACTTGACCAGACCGCGTTCCTTGTCGGAGGTCGCTTCGATGGCGAGGTTCGAGATTTCGCAGACGTTGATGAGGCGGATGGGAGAGCCCGCAAACGAAACGAACTGCGAGCCAGAGCCGCGCGGCCAGCTTGCCACGGTGCCAGCCGAATCAGCCGCGAACTGCTGGATGCCAGCGCCGCCTTGTACGCGGGTAGGCACCCAGAACGGCGCACGGGCGGTTCCGCCACGAGCCGTCATGTTCGAGCATTGAATCTTTTTGCCATCGCGCTCAAGGCGCGTCTGGAGCTTGTTGAAGTGCTGCTGGAGATCGGCGATTTTCTCGACAAACGATTCCAGTTCAATGTTTTGGACTGCGAGTTCCGTTGAAAGAGCTGCCATGACCTTTTCACCTAAACGAATGAGCTACGCAAGCAATCTTGTCTCTTGCTCCGCGCGTGTGTCTCTCTGCCGTTCAGGGCTTCGGGCCGTTTACGCGAATTGGACTGTCGCGGGGCAGTTAAGGCCGGAACTCCCTTATTTGCTTTACATCATACACCCAAGTGTCAAGGCCGAAACTGAACCACAGTTCCGTCCCTCATACGCCACTTGTTCGCATAAATCCAATCTGTTGGCGTCCGCTGGAAGTCAATCTTGCTCCGGTCGGGCTTGACGCTTACAATCTTCGCGCCCGGTTGCGCTTGTGCAGCCGTCTTTGCTGTGGGCGTCACCGGCTTAGTTACTGCTTTGGTTCCCTTGTCGAGAATTTGCCCATAATCGCGGCGAATCAGACTTTCCATCACGCTTTTGGCGTGGCGGTTGAACTCGCTGCGGAACGTGGAGATTACCGCTGCGGCATCGGGCGAACGCTGCGAATTGAACCGCTTCATCTGGGCAGTGTAAGACGTGTTCTTCTGTGCCAAAGAGGAAACATCCCGCACCATCTCCTGCGCCAGCGACTGCTTCTTTGCCTCCGAGAGCCGAATGCCTGATTTTGCCAGCTTCTCAGCCCACGGGCGCAGTTCCTTCGTGAACGTCTCTTCGGCATGAGCATTGGTCTGCGGGTAGACTGACTGCTGCCAGAACTGCGGATTGCTGCCCTTGGTGGCTTCCTGCGTGGTGCCGGTGGGCAGCGTCTCGCCCTTCTGCGCACCATCCGCCTTGGCCTTGAGGTCTGTAAACCATTGCCCCATGCCGCGAGCCATGTTCGTGATGCGCCCGACATGCTCAAGTGTCCACTGCGGCAACTGTTCCTTGGTCAGCCACTCCGGAGGCTTTTCGTTCAGCACGTCCACCATGCCGGAGTAATACTGCGCCAGAGGACTTGCCTCAATCGCCTGCCAGAAGTGGGGCGCAAGCAAAGCCGCATACGCATCGGGGTTGGAGTCGGCTAGATGGTCGATGATTGACGGAGCCATGCGCAGCACGCCGTCGCGCTGCTCTTCGGGGATCGACGCAATATCGCCCTGCGCAATCGCGTCCAGCATGGTCTGCGATTCGGCCAATGCTTCCTGAATCGACTGCACTGCGTCAATGCCCGTCTTATCACCGTGGGCAATGCCGTTAAGCGTCTCATAGCGCGAGCGGACACCATCCAGCCCCTTCGGGTCGATGCGGTTCAGTTCCTTCAGGCGCTCGTAATCGCTTTTGAGCCGCTTGTAATACTTGCCTGCGTCTCCGTCTTCCTTCAGGCCCTTGAGCCAGTTGGAGTATTCCTTGTCGGCTTGGCGCTGCTGGTCCTGCGTAGAGACCTGGGTTGTATCTTGCGTCTGCTGTTCAACTTCGCCGCCTTGTTCTACTTGCGGCTGTTCAATGAGTTCTGCTGTCTCCATCGTGTCTCCTCAGTCTCTGGCGTCTCAGGCCAACGTGCCATCTGCATCCACATGGGAGCTTAGGAACCGCGTTGCTTACTGCGCCGGGCATCCTTTCCCGGTTGTGCTGCTCCGACGCCCTGAGCAGTCGTTCCGTCGGCCTAACTCAGCGGCTTTCCAACCACTGAAACCTTGCGCTTGACCGGCACACCTGTCTGCGGGTCAAGGCCCTCCGATTCCTCTGTAACCTCGTGTTCCTGCTCCTGCGGCTGCAACGCAATCGGCGGCATCGCAATCTTCAACCGCTCGAAAGCAATAGCCTGGGCCGCCGGCGGCAGTTTCGTGATGTCCGCCGTAAACGAGCCGCGCACATCCATCGGCGGAGGCGGACTCAGTTTCTGCACCATCTGCATGTGTTCCTGCCAGTGCAGCTTCAGGTTCATAAACCCAGCCTGCGCCTGCTCGTCTCCCGCCTCTGCCGCGCGGCCTTTCGCGGACTTCATCGTCTCCAGCGCAATCGCCGCATGGATCTGGTGGTCCTGACTCGTATCCTGCGGCACTGGGATACTCGCTACCTGTGGTGGAAGCGCCTGCAACTGCTGCTGCAACTGCTGAACCTGCTGCATGGCCTGCTGGACAATCTGCTGCCGCTGTGCCGGGTCAACAACTTGCGCCGCCTGCTGTTCGGCCTGCGCATCAATCTGCTGGATCTGCTGCTCAATCTGCGCAATCTGCGGATTCGGCAACGGAGCTTCGGACAGGAGTTTCGCGTTCTCCTCCATCTGCGCCAGAAGATCATCCCAACCAGGTAAATGCAGCCCGGTAAGCGATGGCATTTTGCGCAAGAGGTCAAGATTCTTGGGGTGGCTCAGAATCGCTCCGTAAATCGGCACTGTTCCCATATTCTGAAGCATCGAACCGATTTCGGCCTGCTGCTCGGCCAGCGTCGGCGGAATTTCGGTCGAAGTCGTCCAGACCAGCACATCGCCCCGCAGTTTCTTGACCTTGACCCGTACGCGCTCGCCGGCCAGCCCAACGGTAAAGTCCGAATTGCGATTCTCAGCCGCGTTCTTGATCGCCTGCGCGCAGACCTGAGCCACAGCTACCGCCATATCGCCCCACGGAAGCGAAAAGACCTGCAACGCCTGGTCGCGGTCCAACCGTGCTTCGCCGAACGTGCCCTTGGACGCCGCATCCGCTTCGATACCAAAGACAGCGGGCGAACCGCCGTCCATCGCCTCGGGCGCACCGTTAATCAGCCATTGGATGTATTCGAGCATGGCAATATTCGGCTGAGGAACCGATTCAATGCCCGTTACATCCTGAATCTTCATGTTGTGCTGCGCAAGCCATTCGAGATCAACAGGCGTAAACTTTGCCGGGTCGTTCGTCTGCGCATTCGCCGCTTCGACATCAATCACCGGCTCGCCTGCCATACGCCGGGGAATCGTGGCACGGCAATAGCGGTCATAGAGTGAGATGGTCGCGTTCAGAACTTTCTGTATCGGCAGATAGTTAGTCCCAATCGACTCCCGATTCTGGCCGTCGCCGGGTGTAGCCTGACAGCCAGAAACGTGGTCATCGAATGCCCCTTCGCGCACAAGGGCAATCTCGCCGCCAGCGGTCCATACTTCCAACCCGCTCGGAAACTCGTCATACAACATCTGACGCATTTCCTCATCCGCCACAGCCTCATACTGGTAGGGCCGGAAGAAGAACACACTCTCAGTAGTATCTGCGGCATAGGACTCGCCGCTCGTGCTCGACGCCTGCACCGCCAGCCGCACGTTCGCGCGGGCCATGCGGTCCAACTGGCCCATTGCGTCCTTATTCGCGCCGCCTGAAATCCTGTCCCGCACCCACGGATAGCGCGCACGCAACTGATCGCGGTTGCGCTCCCGGCTCAACCGAATCCAGCCGCACTCCTCGAAGGTATCGGCCATCATCGGCGTTTTGCGTTCGAGCTTGCCGAAGACTTCCGTTTCCTCTCTCCGTGCGGGCTGCGGGTTCCCGTCCTCGTCAATCTCGCGGCCATAGCGTGCATCCGCAATCGTGTAAGTAAGGAAGACCGCCGCGCCATCGGTATAGAGATAGCTTGCCGCCTCGGCCATCCTGCGCCTGAGCTTGGCCTGCTCACGAAAGGCTTTTAGGTAAGGTTTCGCTTCCTGCGCCGCCTGCTGGTCCATCGTGTCTTCGTCATCTTCGGCTACGACTTCAACGGGTGGGACTTCCCGCGATAAGAGCGCAGTAATTTTCTTGTGCCGAGCTCCGAACACGTTGCAGGAAAAAAGTTTCATCGAATTTTGAGTCTGAAGAATAGAGGCACCCGTCGTACCGCTGGAACCACCGAACATCCCCCAGCCCTTCCAGCCCACGTTCAGGAAGTGGTAATTCCTCCGAAATAGTCTCTGTTCCCATGCCTGTAGCACTTCCCAGATACGCGCCGCCGAATCCGACCGCTCCACTCCGGCAATCAGTTCATCGACAGCGCCCTTGATAAATCCCAACTCATCCGGCCCATAGCACGGATTGGGCGAGCAGCGCCATGCCGCTTTTTCACCGGGCGTGTACTGGATTGCATCGAAGTCAAGCGGGGTAAGCCGCTGCCTTGTGCCCTGGGCATCACCCTCGTTCTCAACGAGTCCCTGCGCATCCGCTCCGGTTGCCGATGGGAAGTCAGGCATCTACGCTCCGTGGTGCATCGAACTCAGGCCGAGACCGGCAATTGCGCGTTTCCGCAGGGTGGGGTTCTTCGAGTGAGCCGCTTGGCGCATACGCTCTTTCCCGATCTTCTGGCCCTCGGGGACGTGGAGCATTTGATGCAGTGCGCCTTCCTTGACGTGGAAGCTACCTTTCTTGCCAAGATCGACGTTATGACTTTTCATATTCGACCGCTCCGGTAAACTACTGAAATCCGTAGCATGATTCCACTCGTCAACATCAACACCCTCGCGTTCCAACCTGCCGCGATTGGCATTAAAGAACCGCGCTTGCGCTCGACTGGCGAATGGCATTTAGCCGCTCCTTGCTGCGTTCGGCTTTCCTGGACTCAAGAGAATCTTCAATCTCTAGAATCCGCCGCAGAATCGGCAACATCCATTTCTGCCGCTCCATTGCCTCTTCCTGATTCTTGTCGTATTGCATTCAATCGCTCCTTGACGCGCTCGACTACCGGCACCGGTATCTGCCGCCCGCACACCATCTGCTTCGCCGCCGCCCTGATCTGCCCCGGCGTTGCTCCCCAGCGCATCGAGGACTCTTCCCGGAGATACGCCTCAACCAGCAGTTGCAGGTTCCGGCGCGCTTCCTGCTTCCGCTTGTCCATCGGATGCCTCCGGAGGTGTCGATTCGCTCACCGCAGTATTCAGCCTCGCCTCCAGCTCAGAGACGCGCTTCTCCAGATCACGAATGACCTGCTGTAAGTTCAGGTTTCCAAGCGGAAGCATCACTCGCCCTCTTCCATGCCATCATGTTCCGGCTCTTCACCTTCGCCCGCGATCTGCTTCATGTGTTCGTGTAGGGCGTCCATGCTCTCATGCTCGTGCGGGCCGCTGTGCTCGCCACCCTCGGAGATGTGGTGAGAGGTGTGTCGCCCGTCGCCATGGTGCTCGATGTGCGAATGCGCGTGGCCGGTTGCCGCGTGACGCGCTTCGAGGTGCTGCTTGATTTCCTCGTCTCCGCCCGCGTTCTCGGGTTCCGTCTCATGCGGCATCTTTTCCTCGTGCTGCGAGCCGCCCAGGTAGCCTTTGCCAAACTTCATGCCGTAACCTGCCGTTGCCATTAGTTCTCCTTGAAATTCTCTGGATTGGCCGCGTAATCGGCCTGAATGCGTTCCCAATCGGTTACCGGACGCGCCTGCGCTTTCGCCTCGCGCTGCGTTCGCATGTACTTGAGGGATTCAATCTCGCGGCCCTGCGCCTGAATCAGCGCCTCAAGACTTGTGCAATACTCGCGCATCGACTTGAGAGCTGCGCCTACATCCTCCCAGCCAATCAGCGACCTGAGCCATGCACGAATCATTGCCTTTATCAACGCACTTTTCCCTTTCCATGTCAATGATTAAAATCGTAGAGCGTCAGCGCGCTCGGTTCACAGATGAACCAATTGTTTAAATCTAGGCGGTTCATCCACTCGATTGTCTCAAATAAATTCAAAGGTTCCGGCAATCGCCCAAATAGAAAGTTGCGCATCGTATCTCCTCATTCCCACCAGTTTTTTGGTTCTTTTGCCTTAATCCTGCGTTCCGTCTCCGCCAACTTGGCAAAATGGAGCGCCATCGGGTCTTGAATTGCAGCCTGTTCCTTGACGACTTTCTCCTCCCGCGTCTCAGCCATCGGAAAGGCTGCAAAGCTCATTGCCAGTGCGTCTCCGTTGTCCGGCGAAGCCAACCCACGCGCCTCCATATCCTCTTTCCGCTCAAGCTGAATCGTGAACTTGTCCGTGTACCAGTATTCGACGCCAGTCAGATGCTCCTCGAACTCCGGCTCGTCTGGTATGTCGCCTGTTTTCAGCCACTTCTTAGCGTATCCCCATACCTCAGCGCGCCTGTTGCGATACATGAACGGGTCAGCCGCCGGAGCAGCGCCGTGGAACTCCTGCAACTGGAACGGTGTATGACTTGCGTACCAGCGTGCAATCGGCGTCTCGGGCCATTCCTTGCGCGGCTGGTTCGGTTTAGGCAGGTCCGTCCTGATCTTGTCGGCGACAGCCCCGCCAATACCGTCGCCGTCAATGATGCACACGCGAGCGTTCTGCTCGATAATGTGATGCTCGACCCTCATCGCCGTCTGTTGCGTGTCCCAGCCGCGTCCGCGCTCCAGCACCACCGCGTTATCACCGCGGCGCAACAGGATGACGGTCTGGTTGCTCCCAAATCGCGCCACATCCACGCTGATAATCGGCCAGCCAGACGGTGCAACCTTGCGTCTACGGGCCTCCGCTACCATATCCTGCGGAATGAACTGGCTAGAACCAGCTCTCGGGAACTCGCCGCGCACGCGCACCCGCACAAAGTCCGAGTCCTCGCCGTAGTCCTCTACCCACTTGTCAAACAGTTCCCGATTCGTGCCTGGTACTGTCCGCGCGTCAATGTGCCGCGTCTTCCAGCGATGCGCCATCTTGCCGAAGCATTCGCGGAA
>VFSW01004211.1_pt1 | contig 21452 bp, 23 predicted proteins | sample 5358111 | NCBI WGS metagenome assembly VFSW01 (sample SAMN11554181, study PRJNA540505) | mine drainage metagenome | isolation source: sediment from site ElyBrook_90M | place: USA: Ely Copper Mine, Vershire, VT | collected 2017 | reverse complement strand
GGATTGTGACGGTTGAAAACACAAGAAAGCTTGACTATTGTATTAGTTAAATAATACATTATTACGAAGGAGGACCGGATGACCCGCCGTCAGTTTCTCTCCTTCGCCTTGGGTCCCGCCGTCTCGCCGCGACTGCTTCGCGTCCCGCTCCGCGTCATCACCGACGCCGCCGTCCCCTGGAAACCGCACCAGGCGGAGTTCTTCTGGCGCCACATCTGGCCGGAAGCAATCGGCGATTTCCGCCGCTGCGGCATTGCCCTCCCGGGCGCGAGCCCGTTGTCGAAGGACTAGATCGCGGCGCCATCAACCTGCTGCTTACCGATCGCATTCCCATGCAATGGGACCAGGGCCGCGCCCTCTGCGGCGTCACCTTGCGATATCGCGGATACCACTTGTGCGTGATCGCGCTCGACCGCGCCCACGGCTTCCAACTACCGCTGTTGTCCGTCAACACCTGCACGCACGAACTTCTCCACGTGCTCCTGCTCGATATTTTCGAAGACCGGCCCGAGGGACTGGCCGGACAGGCCCGGGAATTCCGCATCGACTGGTACGCCACGCGCTTGTGGCTGTTCCACGATGGCGCGGCCATTCGCGGCATGACGCGGAACTATCTCAGTCGTCTTAGCCGAAGTGGACGTTGACCGTGGATGCGAACGTTAGCCTAAAATAGAGCTTCGCAGACCGGCCATGCCAACGGATCGCCCCTCAGAGAACCGCAATTTTTTTTCACGCTGGTCGCGCGTCTCTTTGCGCGCGCAGGGCGTGAGCGTTCTGGTATTCCCTGTGGCTGTTCTCTTCGCCGCGCTGTTCACTATCTACTGGGCCGACGGCGATGTGCGCAGCGCCGACACTGTGACTGCCCGCGCCTATCAGACGCGCGCGGAAATCATGCAGTTGCACAGTTCGCTGCTGGAAGCCGAGACCGCCGAAGCCGGGTACCGCGCCACCGGACAGGACCGTTTTCGCGCCGCCGCCGATATGGCCCGGTCTTCCGTCCGCGCTGCGCTCGCCCGCCTGACGTCGCTGGGCGGCGACACACCTATGGCCATCGGGGCCGTGGGGAGAATCCAGCAGTTGGCGCAAACCGAACTGGAGTTGCTGTCCCAGGCGCACGCAGCTCCTCCCGGCACTGCGCCGCCGGATTTCGGCCGCGAGATGGCCGTCATGGGAGAACTTCAGGCGCAGCTCGCCCTGCTCAGCAGCGAGCAGGACCAACTGTTCGCCAAAGCCCGGCTGGCTCGCGATCTCGCCCGGCAAAAGCTCTTCCGGACCGTCGTGGTGTTCGGTACTCTGGGCCCCCTCGGCGCTCTGTTCATCCATCTGCTGGTCTCCGGACGCCTGGTGCGCAGAATCCAGCGCGTCGAAGAGAACGCGCGCCGCCTTGCCCACGGATTGCCGCTGGAACATTTTCCCGCCGGAACCGACGAAATCGCCGCTCTGGCCCGTCAGCTCGAAGACGCCGCGTACCTCTTGCGGGACCGCGAAGGCGAATTGCGCGGCAGTGAGCGGCGCTACCGCGACTTGTTCAACCAGGCCCCCATCCCCTACGAAGAGACCGACTGCCAGGGCGTGGTCACCCGCTTTAACCAAGCCGTCTGCGCCTTGCTGAAATGCACTCCCGACCAGGTGCTGGGCCGCCACGCCTGGGATTTCGTTGCCCCCGATCAACAGCACGAATTCCGCGCCGCCATGCTCGACCGCATCGCAACAGGGCAGGAGACCGGCCCCTTTGAGTGCGACTTTATGCTGGACGATGGCTCCCGCATCGCCGTCGAAATCCGCGAAAACCTGGTGCATAACGATCAAGGCCACGTGACCGGGGTCTGCCGGTCGCTTCTCGATGTCACCGAGCGCAATCTGGCCGCTATTACCGCCCGTAAGGTGGAGCAGTACGCCATGGAGCTTCGCATCAAGAACGAACAGTTGGGCCGCGCCCTGGATACCGCCCGCTCCGCCACGCTCGCCAAAAGCCGCTTCCTGGCCAGCATTTCCCACGAGCTCCGAACCCCTCTCAACGGCATCATCGGCTTCTCGGAAATGATGTACGACGACCGCCTGGGCCCGATAACGGAAGAACAGCGCGACGTGGTGGCGGACATCCTGGCCAGCGGCCGCCACCTTCTGCAGCTCATCAACGATATTCTGGACCTTTCCAAGGTGGAAGCCGGCCGCATGGAATTCCGCCCCGAGCCCTGCGAACTGGCAAGCCTGGTGTCTGAGGTCCGCGATATCATCCGGCCGCTCGCCGAAAAGAAAAATATTCAGCTATCCACCGATCTGCCCACCGGCCTCACCGTCATCATCGACCCCGGCCGATTCAAGCAGGTGCTCTATAACTACCTCTCCAACGCCGTGAAGTTCACCGGCCGCGACGGCTCCGTTTCGATTCGCCTTGCCCGGGAAGGCGACCGCAGCTTTCGCCTGGATGTCGCCGATACCGGCAGCGGCATCGCGCCGGACGAAATCTCCCGTCTGTTCCAGGAATTCGAGCAGCTACCCAACAGCCGCAAGGCCGAGCAGGGTACCGGGCTCGGCCTGGCCTTGACCCGCCACATCGTCGAGGCGCAAGGCGGCGCCGTAAGTGTTCGCTCGGAACTCGGGCATGGCAGTGTATTCTCCGCCGTGCTACCTATTTCCGCTACAGGTAAGAACGGAAGCGCCACAGAGTAGCCGTGTAAGTTAAAATACAGAGCAATGCCCGGTGAGCCGATACTGATTGTCGACGACACGCCAGTAAATCTGAAACTCACGCGCATTCTGCTGGTTAACGAAGGTTATAAGGTATTAACAGCCGCCAGCGCGGAAGAAGCTCTCGAACTCCTTCGCAGTTATCATCCCCACCTAGTGCTGGCTGATATTCAATTACCCGGAATCGACGGGCTGGAATTTACGCGCCGCGTGAAGAGCGATCCGGCCACCCGGGACATCATGGTGGTCGCTCTGACGGCTTTCGCCATGAAAGGCGATGAACAACGAGCGGTGGAAGCCGGCTGCGACGGCTACATCACCAAGCCCATCGATACGCGCTCGCTGGGGGCGCGCATTCGCGAATACCTCGCCCGCCGCGCCGAATCGCATCCCGTCACCCAGCCGGCGCCCGCGGACGGCGTGCCCGAGCAGGAGAGAATCACCCTGCCGGCAGCCGAATTCCAGGCCCTCCGCCGCCGCTTTCTGGAGGAGGGGCACGAGCGCTCGCGCCAACTGCTGCTGGATCTGGACGGCCAGTTCAACTCCGCCGATGCCGCGCGCATGGTCCATCAATGGATCGGCACCGGCGGCCTTCTCGGCTACTCCGCCATAAGCCGGCTCGCCCGCGAAGTGGAGGCCGAGATGCTGGAACGGCCGCTGGACAACTCCGAGTTACGCGAGGCCCTCACCAATCTGGTGCTCGCGTTCTCCAGCCCTCGCGAGGCGCGCGACGCCCCCATCCCCGAATCGATCGTTCAGAATCTGTCGGGCAAGCGGATTGCCATCGTCGGATTCCCCAGTAACGAAAGGGAGCGGATCTGTGTTGCGCTGGAGCGGGCGGAGGCGGTCCCGGTCTTCTTCAATCCATCGGACCCGCCGGACGCTCCGGAAGTGCAGAACTGCCACCTGCTGGCGGTTCACGTGCGGCCCGAGACGCTGGATTCTTTCTGGCTCGACCCGGGCACTATGGAGGCCGTCAACCGGCCAATGGTGTTCGTAGGCAATCGCGATCACCTGCTGGAACTGGATGCGGCGGTGCAGTCGCTGGCGCGTGAGTTTCTCATGGATTCCTGGGGACCTGAAGAGGCCCTGGTGCGTCTGAGCCTGGCGCTTTCCACCCGCGCGGGCACCCCGCAGACCGCGGCCTCGCCTGCATCCGCGGCCGCTGCCCCCCCCGCCGCCGTCGCCGGCCGCCCGCAGATCCTGATTGCCGATGACGACCCCACGGTGCTGGCCCTGGTCGGCACGGCGATCCAGAATTTCGGCATGGATTGCCGCTCCGCCCCGGACGGCCGCGCCGCCCTCGCCGCCATCCGCGAAGCCCGCCCCGACGCGGCAGTCCTGGACGTGAACATGCCGGGTATGGACGGCTATGAGGTGCTCGCCGTAATCCGCGGTGAAAACATGCCGATTCGCGTGGTGATGCTGACCGCGCGCCAGCGGGAGAGCGACGTGCTCCGCGGTTTCACCTTGGGCGCCGACGATTATATCGTGAAGCCGTTCAGCCCCATGGAACTGGTGGCCCGGCTCAAACGGCTGCTCGGGCGATGATCAAAACCGAACTCTCTTTGGTTACGCTGCTTCTTTGCGGCTTCGGGCTGTGGATCATGGGCACGTTCGTGGTTTCCCTGATCCGGAGCCTTTCCTGGCAAAAACAAAATCAGCGGAGCCAGGCACTGCAGCCACAGATTCGCGAGGCGCTCGTCGCCTTCCTGGCGGGCAGCGATAACCAGAGCCGCCTGCGCGAGTTCCTCGAGGTCAGCCGCGCCGATGTCGGCAACGCCCTGGTGAGCTTCGAGGGAACTGTGGCCGGCAGCGCGCGCGACCGCTTGTGCGAACTCGCCCTCGAACTCACCCTGGTTCACGACTGGTGCGAGGAGACCCGCTCCCGGAATGCGCTGGTGCGCCGCACCGCCTTCGCGCATCTTTCTTTCGTCTGTTCCTACGAGCCCTGTCGCCGCCTCGCCGGCGACCTGATGTTCCGCGCGCTCGAAGATCCCGACGACGAAGTTACGCTGTCCGCCAGTCGCGGCCTCGTCCATTCCAGCAGCACCGAGGTGATCGAGCGCGTCTTCGGACACGCGATTTCGAAAAATCTTCTGGTCCGCGTCATTCTCACAGAGGATTTGCGGCGGCACGCCGTTTCGCTCTGCCAGCGGGCCATTCCGCGCGAGCTGAAATCCGGCGACCGGGTGAGGATTCTCAACACGCTGCACATGGCCACCGCCTGGGAGCGCGCGCTGCCCATGCCGGGAATGGGGACGCTGTTGAGTTCCGACGACCGCGCAGTCCGCATGCAAGCTCTGCAACTGGCCGCATTGGTAGCGGACGCCCCCGAGGTTCGCAAGGGTATTCTGGATGCCCTGGCCGATTCCGATCCGGAGGTGGTCATTTGTGCGGCCGGAGCCGCCTCCCTGCAGCACCTGGAAGCCGCCCTGCCGGCATTGGCCCGCTGCCTTCGAGTAGGCGGAGCGGAAGTGGCGCGCGCCGCCGCCTCGGCTCTGGCCCAGATCCCGCCCCGGGGCTGGGTGATTCTGCAGGAACTCAGCACCAGCTCCGATGAAGTGACTGCGCGGGCCGCCGGCGATGCCCTGGCGCGCAGGAAGGTGCAGGAGTGATCTCTGCCGCGGTACAGTTGGCCGCCATGGCCCTGTTCGTTTCGGGAGTGGCGAGTTTCGTTCTGCTGCTCAAAGGCTGCTTCGTGCTGCGCCGTCAGGCGCGCCGCAGCGCTACCGATACCGGCACACTCCTCCTGAAGTCGCCGCAAGTGCCCAACGTGTCGGTGATTGCCGTCGCGTCCGATGGTTCTACCGAGACTCGTTCACTGATACGCCGGCTGATCGATTTGCACTACTCCAATCACGAGGTCGTGCTGGTCCTGGACGGCGCTTCCGCGGAAGACTTTGAACACTGGACCGCGGAGTTTCACCTGGCCGCCACCGCGTGGGGAACCTGGAAGCCTACAGAACCCTTGCGGCTTTCCGTGGTCAGAACGGAAGGCGCCGGCACTGCGGGCGCGTACAACGCCGGCGTTGCCGTGGCCAGCGGTTCTCTGATCGCCTTCTTCGACTCAGCCAGCGAGTTTGGCCCCGAGGCCTTGCTGCGGCTCCTTCCTCCCCTGCTGCAGGATCCGGAAGGAACTACCGCGGTCTGCGCGGTAGCACCCGTCCTGGCAGCAACCAGCCTCATTCAGCGGTTCAGCGCGATCGAATCCGTGCGCGTCTGGCTGGGGCGGTACGCCGCGTTTGCCGGATGGAATATGCTGGTCCCGGTACCGGGCTGCTGCCTGCTGATCCGGCGCGACGCCATCCAGCAGGCGGGAGGCTTTCCGCCATCGGAGGGGCAGCGTCCGGACTGCGCCGCGCACCTGGAACTGGTATTGAACCTCCACAGCCGGGCGCGCGCAGGCGGACCGCCTTTCCGCATGGCGTTGGTACCGGACCCCATCAGCCACATTCCGGCGCTGCAATCCAGCAGCCAGTTGCGCCGCATCCTGCACCGGGACCAATGCGCCCTCAAGGCCGCCATCTTCCACGGAAAGTCGATCGCGGCCATAGGATGGGGTTTGCCCGCGCTCCTCTGGGACCGGTTGGTCCGCCCCCTGCTGGAAACCGCTCTTTACGTGTTGACGGCCGCCGGTCTCGCCCTGGGCCTGATACCCCTCCAGGCGGTCTGGTTGGTGCTGCTTTGCACCGTTGCCACCGGCATTCTGGTTTCCATGGCTGCCGTGGTCTTGCGCGAACTGGCCGAATTCCGCGGCGGCGAGCCGGGGCTGCTGGTGAGTCTCTTCTTCGCGGCAGTCCCGGAAAACCTGGGGTATCGTCAGTTGCGCAACCTGTGGCTTATCGAAGGCTTTCTAAAAAACAAAACCCGGTGACCGAAGCCACCGGGTTTCGCCAACTCCGCTCTTCCCTTACTGATTTAAGATGATGCGAGTCTTGGTGCCACCTACGCGGATCTCCGCCAATGCCTTCCCGGTGTATCGGATGGCGGTCGTGTCATATTTCTTCTCGACACCTTCCACCGTGGCCTGCGCCTCGACCGACGTCTTCCCGCTCACCAGAGTGATTTTGGAAGTGTCCACACTGAGGCGATATTCTCCCGGCTGCAATTCCGTACCGTTGACAACGGCGGACTGGGACAGGGTAATGCGATAAGAATGAACCGACGGCACGGTCCCGGCAAATGCGGCCGCAAGCGCCAGAATCGCGAACGCCAATACGAATTTCCTTAACATATGATCTCCTAAAAAGAGTTTAACACCACTTTATCGTGGATGCTAGTTCAGACGGCGTCTTTGCCAGGAAACCGCAGGCTGTCAGCTAAACTAATTATTCATGACTTTCCGTCACGCCATCTGCAACGAGGCATTTGAGAAGTTCGCCTTTGCGGACGCTTGCCGCGCCATCCGCGCCGCAGGCTACACCGGTATCGAAATCGCGCCGTTCACGCTGGCCGAAAGACCTACCCAGGTCACCGCCTCCCAGCGTGCGGAATGCCGCCGCATCATCGCCGAAGAAGGCCTCGCCTTCGTGGGCCTGCACTGGCTGATGGTGAGCCCCAAGGGATTGCATGTCAGCGGACCGGACGCGGACCTTCGCCAGCGCAGTTGGGACCACATCCGCCATCTCATCGACCTGTGCGCCGACCTCGGACCCGGCGGTGTCATGGTATTCGGATCGCCGAAACAGCGTGGCACCACCGGCGGCCTGACCCGCGAAGAAGCCACCGCCAACTATATCGACGGACTTGCCTCCGTGGCTCCCCACGCCGCTTCTCGCGGCGTCACCGTGCTGGTCGAGGCGCTGCCCATCGATCAGTGCGATGTGGTGCAGACGCTGGAAGAAGCCGCCGGTATCGTCCGCCGGATCGACAGCCCCGCGGTCCGCACCATGTTTGACGTCCACAATGCGATCCATGAATCGCTGCCGCACGCCGAACTGGTGGACCGTTATTTCGACCTCATCCGCCACGTCCACGTCAACGAACTCGACGGCAGCCACTGCGGCGCCGGAAGCTACGATTTCAAACCGGTTTTGGAAGTCCTGCGCCGGCGCGGATATCAAGGCTGGATTTCGCTGGAAGCCTTCGACTTCACGGTGGGCGCCGAACGGCTGGCCAACGAATCTCTGCGCCACCTGGAAAAGGAAATCGCCCAACTCTCATCAACCGCCATTACGTTGTCACCGGAGGAGCCGGATTCATCGGCTCGGCCATCGTGCGAAGCCTGCTGCGGGAAGGCGCAGGCAAGGTGCTGGTCATCGATAATCTGCTGACCGGGCGGGAGAGCAATCTGGACGAGGTACGGGCGTCCATCGACTTCCAACGCGCCGACATCTGCAATTACCAGGAGATCGCCCCGCTCATCGCCGGCGCCGCGGTGGTCTTTCACGAAGCTGCGATTCCTTCCGTGCCCCGCTCCATCGACGACCCGGTGCCTTCGCACGAGGTGAACATCGATGGCACTTTCAACGTGCTCCGCGCGGCCCAGGCAGGCGGTGTGGGCCGGGTGGTCTACGCAGCGTCCTCGTCCGCCTATGGCGATACGGAGGTACTGCCCAAAGTGGAGAGTATGACGCCGAGCCCGAAATCGCCTTACGCCCTGCAAAAACTGGTGGGCGAATACTATGCCGGCGTTTTTGCCGGCGTGTACGGGCTGGAAACCGTCTCCCTCCGCTACTTCAACGTGTACGGCCCGCGCCAGGATCCGTCCAGTCCCTACTCCGGCGTGCTGTCGCTGTTCATGAAGGCGGTCCTGGAGCGGAAATCGCCCACCATCTTCGGCGATGGCGAACAATCCCGCGATTTCACCTATGTCGAGGATGTGGCGGCGTTGAACCTGAAGGCCGCTCGCGCGGCCAACGTCTCGGGCAACATCTACAATGCGGGCAATGGCGGACGCATCACCCTGAACCAGGCATGGGAACTGCTTCAACGCATCGAGGGTGTCGCGATTCCCGTACACTACGGTCCGCCGCGAGCCGGCGATGTGCGCGACTCGCAGGCCGACACGGCTGCCGCCATCCGTGATCTAGGCCACAATCCTCAATTCAGTTTTGAAGCAGGCATGCGCCTCACGCTCGACTGGTACCGTCACTCCCGCTAAGGCGGCACAGACGCTTTTGTCTGGCTGTCTTGGTTCGGATCTTCACCAATCCGAGACCCGTTTTCGTGCTCTGGTACGGCGCCGCACGAGTTTTGGATTCGATAATATGGAGGTCCTTTGGTAGGCTGAAACTACCATGTCCCCAGGCGAAACGGCGCTCCCCTCGGTAAGCCGCCAAATCGTTCTCGCAAAGCGTCCGGAAGGAATGCCGAAAGAATCGGATTTCAGCATCGAGGACGCCGCGCTGCCGCAACTTGGCGCCGGCCAGGTGCTGGTCCGCACTCTCTATCTTTCGGTTGATCCCTACGTACGCGGCCGCCTGAGCGGCTACTCCTCATACGTAAAGGGTATTCAGCCCGGCGAAGTAATCACCGGCGGTGTGGTCGGACAAGTGGTCGAATCGGGTGATCCGCGACTAGCGGGGGGCGATATCGTTGAGGGCATTTTAGGCTGGCAGGAATATGCCGTGGCCCAGGCCAAGAACCTGCGCAAGGTGGATCCCGCCGCCGGCCCAGTCAGTACGGCGCTCTACATACTGGGTATGCCGGGCCTGACGGCCTACTTCGGCCTGCTGGAGATTTGCCGGCCGCAGGCGGGGGAAACGGTTGTGGTTTCGGGTGCCGCCGGGGCCGTTGGCTCCCTGGTGGGGCAAATCGCGAAAATCAAGCGATGCCGGGCCATCGGCGTCGCCGGCAGCGACGAGAAGGTCCGCTATCTGACCGGAGAACTGGGCTTCGACGGCGCATTCAACTACAAGGAATCGTCTGACTATTACGTCAGCCTCAAGGAGCTTTGTCCCAACGGCATCGATGTGTACTTCGATAACGTAGGCGGAGAGATCACCGACGCCGCGGTCCGCCTGCTCAATACCCGGGCGCGGATTGGCGTATGCGGCCAGATCTCCCAGTACAATCTGGATGAGCCGCAGATGGGTCCTCGCTGGCTGGGACAACTGATCGTCAAACAGGCCCGCGCGGAGTGCTTTCTGGTCACGCAATTCGCCGACCGCTACGAAGGCGGCTACCGGCAACTGGCTACCTGGCTCCGCCAGAATCGCATCCAGTACCGCGAAGACATCGTCGAAGGCCTGGAGAACGCCCCGCGCGCCTTCATTGGTATGCTGGAGGGCGCAAACATAGGCAAACGGTTGGTCAAAATTGTGGGCTGACCTGAGATTCGCCCGGCGGCTGCTGCAGCCAGGCGATCATCTCCTGGAGATCGACGAGCCGGTTCGAACGGTGCCCATTGCACTACCACGCCGTGGTGCCTCCGTCGATGGAGAGCACCTGCCCGGTGATGTAGCTGGAGGCTTCGGAGAGGAGAAAGATCGCGGCGCCTTTCAGTTCTCCGGGCCGCCCGATCCGGCCCAGGGGGATGGCGCGCTCGATTCCCGGCTGCATCCGGTCCAGTACTTTTTCGCTCATGCGGGAACGGAAGAAGCCCGGCGCCAGGGCGTTCACTCGAATTCCGTGCCTTCCCCATTTCGCCGCCAGTTCCCGGGTGAGGGCGATCAGGCCGCCTTTCGACGCCACATAACCCGCGGCCGGCAGTCCTTCGGGCATGGCACGCAAACCGGCGATGGACGCCACGTTCAGAATCACTCCGCGGCGCCGCGCGATCATGGCCGGCGCCACCGCCTGCGCAAACAGGAACGCGCCCGTCAAGTTCACATCCAGCACCGCCTGCCACTTGTCCAGGGGCATCTCTTCGGCCGGCGCGCCCCAGGAAATGCCGGCGTTGTTCACCAGCGCGTCGATTTGTCCGAACACCGCGAGGGTCTTCTCCACGGCGCCGCGGACCTCACTTGGGTTGGCAGCATCGCAGACCGTGCCCTCGCAGCGAAAGCCCTGCGCGCGCAGCCGTTCCACGGTCCCGGTCAACCCGGGTTCGCGCCGCGCCACCAGCATCAGCGATGCGCCGGCCTCGGCCAGTCCCGCGGCGATTTCTTCGCCCAGTCCGCGCGAGCCGCCGGTCACCAGGGCCACCTGCCCGTTTAAATCGAAAAGTTTGGCAACTTCCATGTATTCCTGATTGTAAGGAATTTGTCGTAGTTACGCAGAGCCCCGGTAACTCTAAACTAGGGAAACATCAGGAGCATCTTTATGCGCAAATTCGTTTGCCTCGGGGCACTGCTTTTCACTGCGGCTTGGGCCGCCGACCATCCGGACCTCAGCGGTACGTGGGTTCTGGATATGGCCCGTAGCGCCAATGCCGGAGCCAAGGTTAAGGGCGAGACGCTATCCATCAGCCAGAAGCCGGACGCGGTGGAACTATCCGAAGCCACCACCGAAACCAACGGCAAAGAAGTGAAGGTAGACGTCGCCTGCAACATTGATGGCCAAGGCTGCAAAGTCAAGGAGAACGGACAGGCCACGCAGGTTTCTTTCTGGTACAACGGTCCGATGCTGGTCATGATGGAACAGCGCCACGGCAACGATTTCGTCACCCAGAAGAAAATGAAGCCCTCGGACGACGGAAAGACTCTGAGCATGGAAGTGGTCTACATCGCGCCGCCCGGACACAAATCGGAAACCCTTACCTTTACAAAACAGTAGAGCGCCTACTTGCGCGCTACCAGCACTCGCGAGGGGTAGAAAGTCTGGCGCACCAGACGGTCCTGTAGAATCTCGAATCGCGCCGACTGGATCAGGTCCGGCACCCTTCGTTCCACCTGGCATCCCCAGAACGCCGGCGCCACTTTTCCGAGCACCCGGTAGACCGCGTTAAACATCGGCGTATTCTGGCCGATCAGCACCAGTGTGAGGTTGCCGCGGTCGCGCAGTACGCGCCGGAATTCCCGCAGTGTGGAAACAATATCGTCCCCGGAAAGCAGTTCCAGCAGATAACAGCAGAATATGGCGTCGAAGCTCTCGCTGCGGAACGGCATGTGGCGCGCGTCCACGGCCTGGCAATCCGTAAGCGCCTCCGGGAATTTGCGGCGCGCGGCACGCTGCGTGCGGGCCGCCATATTTGGCGAAAGATCCACGCCCGTGGTCCAGCCGTTCCCGTTGGCGCGTACCAGGCGGCGGAACATTTCGCCGCTGCCGGTGGCGACCTCGAGCACCTTCATCCCGTTGCGCACGCCCGAAGCTTCCAGCGCGCAGCGGTGGGCCCGCGAATGAAACAGCATGGTGGACATCGGGTAGACCGCCGCCAGACGGTCGTAAACACGGCGCGTTCGGGCCGCTAGAGTAGTGGGCAGCCCGTTTGCAGGCCACGCGGTTAGGGACTCTTCCAGTCTCGTCAAAGCATCTCCTCGCTCGAATCGGTATGCCTGGGCGGATTAAGATACCGCCGCCAGGGTACTCTGCAATTCCGGCACCTCAATCTGAATTCGTGTGCCCTTGCCAGGCTGGCTGTCAATCCACATACGGTAGTCACTGCCGAACAGTACTTTCAGGCGCTCGTTCACGTTACTGACGCCGATACCGTGATCCAGCAGCGTGGCCAGTTTGGCTTCCGGGATTCCGACGCCGTCGTCTTCCACCAGAAGGTGCAGCCGCGATTCGCTGCGCCGGCCCTGAATCCGGATCGTTCCCCCTTCTACTTTGTTGCTCAATCCGTGTTTGATCGAATTCTCCACCAACGGCTGCAGCAGCATGCTGGGTACCAGCATATCCAACGTGTCGTCTGCCACGTCTTTCTCGAATCGCAGTTTGTCGCCGAACCGAATCACCTCTATCGAAAGATAGTCTTCGATGAAACTCAGTTCCTCGCGCAGGGCACTGAAATTCTCATGCTTGCGTAAGAGCCGGCGCAGCACTTTGGAAAGTTTGACGACCATGGCGCGCGCCTGGTTGGGGTCCGTCCGGATCAGCGACGAAACCGAATTCAGCGTGTTGAACAGAAAATGCGGATTGATCTGGCTGGCCAGTGCCGCCAGCCGCGCTTCCACCAGCAGGCGCGATTGTTCCTCCAGTTTCTTTTCGTTGCGCGTGTTGTTCCAGATCTTGAGCGGAATGATGACGGCAAACAGCGTGGTGGCAAACAGCGCCGTCAGGGTCCAGGGCGTGATCTCACCCCACCGGTTCGCCAGGAAAAAAATTTCCGTGCGGGCGTGCGAGAAAGTTCTCAACTGGTAGCGCAGGAACTCGGTGAACAGAATGCCCGCGCCAAACAGCAGGTGAAACGCCGTACGGCGATGATTGCGGCTCTCCTTGAAAAAACGGAAGATGTTCAGGTCCGGAAACGGCGAAAACTGCCAGATGTCCTCCGGGTCGGTGGCCAGGTCCCGCAACAAGCCGCCGACCACTCCCACCGCGGCCAGAAGCGGCATGGTCAGGTGCTCGCCATAAAACATGGCCGGCAGAGAAATCAGAATGCCGGATAGCAGACCGGACACATATCCCCCGAGAATCCCGGCCAGCAGGCTGCCTTCCAGTCCCAGATCGGCGGCGTAGTAGTTGGGACTCGCCACCCGGATGGCGACGCTGGTAGCGAACACCAGAGAGAGCACCACGGCCAGTGCCAGGCGCTGGTTGAGCGTTCGGTTCTCGCGCATCAGCATGGATTTGAAGTAATTCGACCGCGCCAGAATGCTGGCGATCGATGCCACTACGCCGAGTTTAACCAGCAGCGAGAACGAGATTTCCTGCATCCGGTGCCGGAAGCCATTATAATAAAAGGAATAAGGTTCCCCATAATTTAGCATGAGTAATTCTTCTGTGCTGCGGCTGCAAAAAGTGGCCGAAGCAGATTTTCCAACGCAATTCGGCCTGTTTCGGATCTACGGTTTCGAGGGCGGATTTGACAACGGCAACGGGGGGCGCATCGAAGAAGCGGTCGTGCTGAAGATGGGCGGCCTGGAGGGCGAACCCGCGCCGCTGGTCCGTATTCACTCCCAGTGTCTGACCGGTGATGTCTTCCACAGCCTGCGCTGCGATTGCCGGGCGCAATTGGAAATCGCCCTGAAGAGCATCGCCGAAGAGGGCCGCGGACTGTTGATTTACGAACACCAGGAAGGCCGGGGGATCGGTCTGCTCAACAAACTCCGCGCCTACGAGTTACAGGACCAGGGCGCCGACACCGTGGAGGCCAACGAGCGTCTCGGCTTCGATCCCGATCTGCGCAGCTATGCCCTGCCGGGAGCCATTCTGCAATACTTCGGCCTGAAGGCCGTACGCCTGCTGTCCAACAATCCCGAAAAAGTGGACGCCGTGGAAAACGCGGGCGTCCGCGTGACCGAGCGCGTTCCGTGCCTGGCCGAGGTGGTAGATACCCGCGAGGCCTATCTCCGCACCAAGCGCGACCGCATGGGACACCTGCTCTAAAGCCGTTACGCCGTAGACCCCTTCTGCGCCCGGTTCATAATCTCGTCAGCCAGGGACTGCGGATTGTCGACGTTGGCGATGGTCAGCCGGCTGGCCTCACCCGCGGTCTCAATCGAGAGGTCGCCCACGTTAAACATCCGCTGCATGACCCGCTGATCCACGCGCGCATCCTGCAATTTGTTGAGCTGAATATTGCGGGTGGTCTTTGACGCGGCGCCCACTTCGTAGCGCAACCGGTCTCCGGAGATCACCACTTTAATGTATTGCCGCCGGAACGCGCGCGAAGCCGGCCACAGGAGAATCAGCGGCGGAACCATCGGGAACCAGTTGGGCAACGTAGCCTTCCATGAGGCGAAATAGGCGATTTCCAGTCCCAGAAATACAATTGCGGCGAGGATGGCGCCCGCCTTAATGAACTTCATCGTGGGACGGATCGTAAGGTCGGACACAGTACTTAACCTCCTGAGCAGCCATTGTATCGTGGCGGTCCCTATCCTACGATATGCAGATGGAGGATTCAATGATTCGCAGTATCGTAACGGTCACAGCGGTCATAACGCTGGCCGCCTCGCCCCTGCTGGCGGATTTCAGCTACCAGGAAAAGAGCACCATCACCGGGGGAGCCATGGCCGGTCTTCTCAAGATCGCAGGAGTGTTTTCCAAGCAGGCGCGCGAGCCCATGCAAAGTACTGTATCGGTGAAGGGAGATCGCATGGTGACGCGGGGAGCCAGCCACATGAGCGTTATCGACCTCAACAGCCAGACCATCACCACGGTCGACATGCAAAAGAAATCCTGGTACGTCATGACCTTCGACGAAATGAAGCAAATGATGGAGCAGATGCAACAGAGCATGCAGAACTCCAGGAAGAACGGCGACAACACGCAGATGAGCTTCAAGGTGTCCGCGAAGAGCACCGGCAATGCCAAACAGGTGAACGGCTACGACGCGAAGGAAATGATCCTCAAAATGGAGATGGAGGGCACCGATCAGCAGAGTGGCCAGAAGGGCGCGATGGTGATCACTACGGATATGTGGATTGCCCCGGCCGTCAGCGGTTATGCCGAGGTTCGGGAGTTTCACAAACGGATGGCGGAAAAACTGAACTGGTCGCCGAACGGCGGAATGTTCGCCGCGCGTCCCGAGGTGGCCCAGGGTATGGCCGAGGTGTACAAGGAAATCGGAAAACTGGACGGCATGCCGGTGATGCAGAACGTGGTGATGGGGGCCGAGGGACAGCCCGGCGCCCAACAGCAGTCGGAGCAGTCCACGCAGCAACAGCAACCGCAGGCGCAACCGGCGGAGCGGCCTTCCCTGAGTGGAGCGCTCGGAGGGATGCTGGGAGTGCGGCGCAACAAGAAGAACTCGTCCGATCCGCCGCCGGAGAGCAGCAAGGGTACTTCGCAGCCCGGTTCTCTGCTGGAGATGACCACGGAATTAAGCGGATTTTCTTCGGCGGCGGTGGACGACTCGCAATTCGCCGTGCCGGCGGGCTTTAAGCAGGTCGAGTCGCCCCTGCGCAAGAAACAGTAGATCGGCAGGGGTGCGGAACCTAATCCCCGAGGAATTTGCCGATCGGCCGCAGGCCGTGCACGTTATCGCACACGGCCTTGATCCCGGCGGTTAGCGGGATGGCCAGCAGCAGGCCGGGCGCGTCCCAAAGGAAGCCCCAGAGCATCAGCGAAAACGTCACCACCAGGGGATTCAGGTGGACGCGCGACCCCACGATCTTCGGGTATAACAGATTCATCGCAATCAGGTGGAGCACCGCTACCGACACCACCACCAGGACATACGTCGGAAATCGGTGCGGCGCCAGTGCGGCGAACAGGGGCGGGCCCATTGCCAGGGGCAGGCCCACATAGGGCACCAGGCTCAGAAATCCGCTGAGCGGGCCAACCAGCAGCGGGTACGGCAGATGCATCAGGCCGAACATCACCGAGCTGGTCAGCGCCAACATCATGCCCAGCAGAAAATTTCCCACCACGAACGCCCGCACCATGTCCGCGATGCCCTGCAGGCTGCGCGTGGCCACCAGCCGGTCTTCGCCGTGAAAGAACTGCAGGAAGCTGCGATTGATGTGATCGCGCCAGCTCAGCATGAAATACACCAGGAACGGGATGAACGACGCCATCAGGAAGAACTCATAGAGCGAACTGAGGCGGGTGGAAATGAAATCGCCGATGGGCGTGGGGTGTTCTTCCGCGGGCGTGCCCGGCGGCGCCTGCACCACCACAATGGGCGGCTGGGTGCGCGAGGCTTTCCCCTTCTTGGCAGCGGCGGCCTCCGCCTGTTGCGCCTTGAGGCGCTCCTGTTCGGCCTGCCGTTGCCGCGCCGGCACCACCACTTGGTAAGTCCGCTCCTCGGTTGCCGACAGTCTCTGGCGCACGTCGTGCACAATGTCGCAGATGCGCTGGCGGGACGTCGGCAAGTCCTGATAAATGGCCGCCAGTTGGGTATACGCGCCCATGCCCAGAACGTACAGAATCAGCAGCGCCAGGCTGCACACCACGAAAGCGGCCAGGCTGCGCGGGAACCGCACGCGCATCAACAGCGCCACAAAAGGCTCCAGGATGAACGCAATCGTAATGGCGATCAGGGACGTGATAAAAAAGACGCGGCCGAAATACAGGATTGCGATAATTACTCCGACCGCCACCACGGGCAAGGCCATGTGCCGCGCGTCCTGCGCGGTCTTCTCAGAGCTTGCGGTTGGTTTCACGATTCGCAGCGCCACGGCGCGGATATGACCCTTGCCTCGAATGTAGCATGTGCCCGCGTCTATAATGAAATTGTTTGGGCCCACCGACTCACCGAATCCTCGCCCTTGACCTGGGTAAGAAGCGCATCGGCCTCGCCATCAGCGATCCGCTGGGCATCACCGCCCAAGGCATGCCGAATCTCCAGCGCACCAATAAGCGCAGCGACCTGGAAGCGCTCCAGCAACTCATCCGCGAGCGCGAAGTCGGCCTCATCCTGCTGGGCAACCCCATCAACATGCGCGGCTCCGAAGGCCGCCAGTCCGGCTGGGTTCGCGAGTTCGCCGGCGCGTTGGAAGCCCGCACCGGGCTGCCCGTCAAACTCTGGGACGAGCGGCTCACCAGCGTGGAAGCCGGGCGCGTGCTGCGCTCCAGCGGGATCAGCATCGAAAAACGGGCCGCCGCCGTCGATCGTCTCTCCGCCGTGATTCTGCTGCAAAGCTATCTCGATTCCTTATGAGGATACTGCGCGTTTCCGGCCTCCTCGCGCTCCTGGCGGCACTCGCCTGCGGGTACCTGTTTTACCGGATCGAGGCGCCTTACCAGGGCTTTCAGGACCCCGTCTATGTCGATCTGCCGCACGGCACCGCTACCGGCGCCATCGCCACCCTGCTCATGCGGGCGGGGGTGGTGCGCAGCCGCTTTGATTTTCTGCTGGCCCGCATGATCCATCGCGGCCCGGTGCTACAGGCGGGCGAGTATCGCTTCGACCGGGCAGCTTCGCCGCGCCAAGTGCTGGACCGCATCGCGCGCGGCGACATCTTCTTCCTGCCGCTGGTGGTTCCCGAAGGCCGGAACATGTTCGAAATCGGCGCCGACATCGAACGGCTTGGCCTCTTCTCCGCGGCGCAATTCGTGGCCGCGGCCCGCGACCCAAAAATGATTCGCGATCTGGATCCGGAAGCGCCCACGCTCGAGGGTTTCCTCTACCCGGGTACCTACCGGCTCAACCGCCGCTCCACGCCCCAAAGCGTCTGCCACCTCATGACCGCTAAATTCCGCGAGGCCTGGCGCAACATCCCGCGCGGCGGCGACGTCCATCAGTCTGTGACTCTGGCCTCGCTGGTGGAGAAAGAGGCAAAAGTGCCCGAGGATCGCCCCCGCATCGCCGCGGTCTTCGAAAACCGGGTGCGCATTGGCATGAAGCTGGACTGCGACCCAACCACAATTTACGCCGCGCTCCTGGATCACCACTATCGCGGCGCCATCTACCGCTCGGACCTGGAAAGCGACAACCCGTACAATACATACCGCCATGCCGGTCTGCCGCCCGGGCCCATCGCCAGCCCGGGACTGGCTTCGATTCAAGCCGTCCTCCATCCTGCCGCGAGTGATGCCCTTTACTTCGTACTGCGGCCCGACGGCTCAGGCCTGCACCAGTTCAGCAACACCCGGGAAGCGCACATGGCGGCCGCCGAAAAGTATCACCATGGACTCAAGAAAGTCCGTTAAGCAGCAGTTGCGCGAAATCCTCGCGGCGGAATCGCCCACCGCAGTCACCGAGGCGGTGTGGCACGGCCTGCTGATGCGCCTGGCGCCGGTTTCCGAAAGTTACCTGCGCGAGCTGTTGCGAGCCGCAGGCCTGCCCATCCACCAGCCCTACGCCGGCATCCGCCAGCACACCTTCGAGGAGTTGGAACAATCCCTGCGCGAGATGCTCCAGGTGTACACCGAAGCCATGACGGCGGGCAACCGGGACCGCGCCCGCTACTGCCGCCGCCAGGTGATGGGTGCCAAGGATCGCGCCAAATTCCTCGCGCAGAATCCCGGCACGCCGCCGGAAAAGCAGGAGCAGAAGCAGGAGATGGCCCAGTGGATGCTCGTCTGGCTGGAAAATCCCGAAGTCTTTCCCGCCTGGGTGGAGGCGCGCAAGCTAGTCCGCTAACGCGCCAATGTCCCAGCTTTCGACCACACGCCGGGGCGCGCCCTGCCTCGCCAGCCCGAGCATCGCGCGGCCCAGCTTCCCGGTCGTCGTCACGTAGCGCGGAAACATCCGGCGCAACAACGGGTACAGCGGGCGGCAACTCGTGTAGAGCGTCTGGTAAAGCCTGGTTCTGGACCGGATGCCGTTTTCAGGCAGAATCATGGCCGGACGGATAGCGTAAGCCGCCTGGAAGTTCATGCGGAACACGGCGTTCTCCGCGGCGCCCTTGACCCGCGCCCACATGGTCCGGCTGCTCTCGGTGCTGTCCGCCCCCGCTCCCGAGACGAAGACAAACGTCATCGCCGGGTTCAAGCGCGCCAGCGTCTGCGCCACCGAGACCGTCAAATCGAGCGTGACGTGCCGGTAGTCTTCTTCGCTCATCCCCGCCGAGGTCACGCCCAGGCAATAAAAACAGACATCGAAACCCTTCAGTTCGCCCTCGATCGGCGCCAGATGGAACAGGTCCGGCAGTATCAGGTTGCGAAGTTTGGCGTGACGCTGCGTGGTCGAACTGCGTCCGATGCAGATTACTTTTTCCACGCCGGCGTCCAGCAGGCATTCCCGCAGGACGCTTTGGCCCACCATGCCGGTCGCGCCGAACAGGATCGCCCTCATTTACTGTGCGACCTTGATGGCCAGGTACGAGATCTGCTTGCCGCGCTCGAGCTTCATCTGGTGCGGCATTTTGGGGGGAATCGTGAGCACATCGCCGGGTCCCACTTTTTTATCTACGCCCCCGGTGATGGTGGTGCCGCGGATCTCGTGAGGCTGGGTGGTCTTGCCATCGGGAATTCTGCCGCCGACCGTCAGGGTGCCTTCACCGGCGGTAATCACGAAGATGTCGGCCTGCGTTTCGTGAAGCTCCGCGCCGCCGGACTCTTTTCGCAACACGGTAGCGAAGGTGTAGTTACCCAGGTTGGCCGCCGGCTGGCTGGTCATGTTGGCGCCGGCCAGTTTCGCGGACAGAGTGTTGGGAAGCGCCTTCAGCTCCGAGGCCTTCCAGATGTAGAAACCCGTGGGATCTCCGGCGGGGAACGCAAATCCGGCGGCAAGCAGCAGCAGTAGAAACGGTTTCATGGGTACACGGTACCACGCTCTCGCGCCGGTCTACCGTGCGGTGATGAGGGAAGGCGTGCTGGGCGCGCCGTCCACCCACACGACAACCGGCGCCTGCGTACCCCCGAAGGACTGCGTCAGCGCGAACTGCACCTGGCCCGAGCCAATCTGGAGGACCGGCATCGGCAGTCCGTCTACCGTCACTTGCAGACGGGCGGGATTGGCCGCTACCGTGGAATCCAGGCCGGTCAGCGTAGCGATCAGAACGTCGCCAGGGCTAGCGGTGGAACCGGCTGACGCGCCGCCGATTCCTACAATCGTGGGCGGCGGACAGGCGATCTGCGCTTCCACCGTCGCCGTGCCCGAACAGGTGTTCAGCACCACAGTCGCCGGACCCACACCCACGCTACCCGGAGAGAGGAAATTGATTTGTGTCGGCGAGGCATAAAGCACGGTCGCGGGCGCGCCGTTCACCGTCAATTGCACGCCGCTGGCCGATTGCCCCAGGTTCGCGCCGTACAGCACGCCGTAATTGCCCTGGTATACGACGCCCGGATAATTAGACACACCGTTGACCACGATTTCGATTTGAGGCAGCGGCGTGGCGCTTTGAATCTGGAACGCGCCGGTTTGCTCGATCACTGTCATGCCGGAAGTGATGCTCACCGCAAACGAACCGGCCGCGGCAGCCGGGCTGACCAATATGTTGGCCACCAGGTGCGTGGGGCTGACCACCCATACGCGGCTCACCGTAACATCACTGGAGCCGAACCCCACGCTTACATGGCCATCCACGAATTGTGTTCCCGAAGTGAAAATGTCTACCTTCGCCGAAAAGGGCGCGCCGAAAACCCCGGCGGGCACCGACGACGGCGAGATGCTCTGGAACTGCGGCGTTCCGCCGGTGGGGTAAGTATAGGTAGGCGGATTCTGGCTCTGGATGAACAGAGAGTTTTGGGCATCGCTATTGTACACCGCGACTGTGGAAACTTGACCGCCGGGCGCTGCCGGAGGAGTAACCACAATGCTGTTGCCGGCCGCATTGTAGGTGCCCAAGGCCTGGGTGCCATCGAAAAATACACGGCTGTCCGGGCCGAAGCCGGCGCCACTGACGGTCACCGTGCCATCGCCGTTGGAGGTGACTGCGTTCACCACCGGCGGCCCCTTCTGCACCATATCCACGGCGTCGGGCAGCACGTAGATATCGTTGCCGAAATTCAGCACCAGGTGGCGCGGTCCCACCCCCGCCGTGGGCGAGGAAGCAAACGACATCACCAGCGCCGGACCGGCGGAAGAGATGTACGGGGCAAAGTTGGCTCCGCCTACTCCCAGCAGAGTCACCGATTGGGGGGGGGGGATGGCCGGCACTCCGGAACTGGTCAGCCCGACAATAAACGACGCCGCCTGCGTTTCATCGATAAACGCGGGGGTGATCCCGATATACGTCTGCGGCAACTGGAACGGGTAGGTGCGAGCCACCGGATCCAGATAGCTCCAGGTCTGCACGTCATACGTCGGCACACCCGGCGCCGGCTGCACGACAAAGTTCTGGTTGATGAAGTTGTTGAAGTTGGAGCCTGGAACCACCGGGTACTGAGCCGCCTGCCCGGGATCCTGCACGCCAGGATAAAACACCGTGCGGAAG
>VFSW01004210.1_pt1 | contig 21452 bp, 20 predicted proteins | sample 5358111 | NCBI WGS metagenome assembly VFSW01 (sample SAMN11554181, study PRJNA540505) | mine drainage metagenome | isolation source: sediment from site ElyBrook_90M | place: USA: Ely Copper Mine, Vershire, VT | collected 2017 | reverse complement strand
CGTATAACCCCGTTTTCTGCTACGATTTACCCACTCGAATCTGCATTGAGCCACATATAGTAAGATTACATCTAATGGATAACAAGATGACAAAACATAGCATATCTTCATATCCAAAAAAACAGAATGCAAGAAACGCCTCCCAGCCTAGTCCAAGTGCCTGGGGGAGGAATTCCACATAACGTGCTCGCAGCCGCGATAGGGATTGATGGAGCGATCGAAGCCGACATCGGGCGAATCGTTGTAGCTGATGACCGTGCGACTGGTGTCGACCGTGAGCGTGGTGGTCGGTGCCGCGATTGGCGGTTCGAGATTGTCCCAGCCGTCATCGATGTCCTCGCGGGAATAGGCCGAGTAGCGATTGTCCGGACTGAAGCTGGCGCCCCGGCCCTTGTGGACATGACGTGGTGTGCGGGAAGACATGGACGGATTTTAGCAGGGTGGGAGGGTGGCGGCAGTGCCTCATGATAATATGCTGCCCCTCTCACTCCCTCTCCCGAAGGGAGAGGGGACTTACTTGTTGAGCAACGTTGCACGCTGGGGAATCACGCTTGGCCAAATCCAAAACCCTCTACGCCTGCGCCGAATGCGGCGCCCAGGCCACGAAATGGGCGGGGCAATGCGCTGACTGCGGCGCGTGGAATACGCTGGTGGAAACCATTGCCGAGGCGGCGAGCGCCGGGCGCAGTGCGCGCTTCGCGGGCTACGGTCAGGCCGGCGATGCGCGGGTGCAGAACCTGACCGATGTCGCACCGGATGCCGCCGTGCGGGTGCCGACCACCATCGGCGAACTGGACCGCGTGCTCGGCGGCGGTCTGGTGCCGGGTTCGGTGGTGCTGCTCGGCGGTGATCCGGGTATCGGCAAATCCACGGTGCTGCTGCAAACTCTTGCCGGACTTGTACCGCGACTCTCCAATCTCTATGTCACTGGCGAGGAGTCGCTGCAACAAGTTTCATTGCGCGCACAGCGTCTCGGTGTTCCCGGCGAGCAGATCTTCATGCTCACCGAAACGTCGGTGGAACGCATCTTGGCGCAGGCGCAGCAATTGCGACCGCAGGTGATGGTCATCGATTCGATTCAGACTGTCTACACGGAACTGCTGCAATCGGCGCCGGGCGGTGTAGCGCAGGTGCGCGAGAGCGCGGCGCAACTGGTGCGCTACGCCAAGCAGACCGGCACGGCGCTGTTCCTGGTTGGGCATGTCACCAAGGAAGGCATGCTGGCTGGGCCGCGCGTGCTCGAACACATGGTCGACACAGTGCTGTATTTCGAGGGCGATCCGGATTCGCGTTATCGCGTGATCCGTGCGGTGAAGAACCGCTTCGGCGCGGTCAATGAACTCGGCGTGTTCGCCATGACCGAGAAGGGACTGCGCGAGGTCGCCAATCCTTCAGCGATTTTTCTTTCACGTCACGAACAACCGGTGCCGGGCAGTGTGATCATGGTGACGCGCGAAGGCAGCCGGCCGATGCTCATCGAAGTGCAGGCGCTGGTCGACGCGAGTCACGGGTCAAATCCGCGCCGCGTCACGCTTGGGTTGGAACAGAATCGCCTCGCCATGCTGCTCGCTGTGCTGCACCGGCATGGCGGTGTGGTGACTTACGATCAGGATGTGTTCGTGAACGTGGTCGGTGGCATGCGCATCAGCGAGACTGGCGCGGACCTCGCGGTGTTGCTCGCGGTGCTGTCGAGCCTGCGCAGCCGGCCGCTGCCGGCGGATCTGATCGCGTTTGGCGAGGTGGGATTGGCCGGCGAGATCCGGCCGGTGCAGAACGGTCAGGAGCGGTTGCGCGAAGCGGCCAAGCACGGTTTCAAGCGCGCCATCGTGCCCAAGGCGAATGCGCCCAAGGGCGGCATCGATGGCATGGATATCAGTGCTGTGAGCAGGCTTGATGAGGCGTTGCAGCAGCTTTGAAATGCCGACTACGGAGAGGGTCCCCCGGTCCCGCCGGGCTGATTACTCCAACCCCGCCAGCTCGCGCTGCAGTAACTCCGGGTCGCCCAGGTTGAGTTCGATAAGCCGGCGCAGGTGCGTCACGCTGTCGATGTCGATATGGTCGCAACGCAGACCGATGCGATCCGCCTGGGCGCGCATGACGGTGACCGTCATGCGGATTTCGGTCTGCTCATCGTCGAGCAGCAGTTCGAACCGGTAACTCTCGCCCGGCGCGCCCTGCCAGTCGGCGGGGCGGGCGAGCAAGGCGCCTTTCAGCGAAATGTCGATCAATTGCGTCTGCCACACCATGGTGTCGCTGCGCAGGTAGGCCTGTGCGTCGAAACTGATGCGGCTGTGATGGCGCCGCATGGCGGTATTGGGCGGAGCCTGGTCCGGCTCCGGAGCGCTGACGGATTGATCCATGAAGAACTGCAGGCGCAGATCGCCGCATTCGATGATCGCACCGTCGTTCAAGGCTTGATCGTCGGCGGCGAGCGTCTGCCCGTCGAGACGACAGGCGTCGCCTTCGAGCGCGGCGATCTGGTAGCCGCCCGCGCCGCGACGGATCAGCGCGCTCGGGTAACCGGGTTTGCCGATGCGATGCGGATCGTGCTCGATGGGGAAGGCGCGGCCGAGGTGCTGGCCGCTCAGAATCTGCAGCCAGCCGATGCGCGCGGGCGCGGCGGCGGTCGCGGCGGTCGCTGCGGGCATTGCCGCGACGGCATCGACAGGTGGTGGGAGCGCGGCCGTCTCATCCATGCTCACCTTGATCGTGTGCTTGCCAATCAGGATCAGATCGTCATCCCGCAACGGCTGTTCACTGGCCGGCTTGTGGTTGACCAGCACCTTGCCGATGTCGCAAAGATTGTAGAGCGTGAGTTTCCGGTCGCGCAGGTTGATGCGAACTTGTCGCGGTTCGACGGCAAGGCTGTCGATGTGCAGTGCGCAGTCCGGATCGCGGCCTATATAGCTATCACCCTCGGTCAGGTGATGTATCTTGAGGAGTTTGCCTCTGAACAACAGGGTCAGCTTGAACACCTGTTCACCTTGATTATTGGTAGTCTGCCGGAGATTATAACGGGTTATCGCGGCGATACAATGCGAACTGCCGCACGGTTGCGGGCGCGGCGGCCGTGTAGACGGATGCTTCTAATGGTGCTGTCCTTCGAGGCCGGCGGCTTCCTTGCGCAGCGGCGGCGATATGCGCGCGGTCTTCACCGCATTGTCCTTGACCTGAACGATCTCCACGGGATGGCCGGCGAGTAGCAGACTGGTGCCGGGTTCGGGTATCGATTCGAGGTATTCCAGAATCAGGCCGTTGAGGGTCTTTGGGCCGCCGATGGGGAAGCGCCAGTTGAGGCGTCGATTGAGCGCGCGCAGGCTGGCGCTGCCGTCGATGAGATAGCTGCCGTCATCCTGCGGGTGAATGTCCTTGATGTGTGACGTGGGATCGGTGGTGAACTCACCGACGATTTCTTCGAGAATGTCTTCGAGCGTCGCCAGGCCGCGGATGTCGCCGTACTCGTTCACTACTAGGCCGATGCGGCGTTTCTCGCGCTGAAAATTCAGCAATTGGGTGTTGAGCGGCGTGTTCTCCGGGATGTAATGCGCCTCGCGCACCAGGGCGATGATGTCATCGTGCGTGAACTCGCCGCGGATCAGCATTTCCAGCGCATAACGCAGATGCAGGAAGCCGAGCACGTTGTCGATGCTCTCGCGGTACACCGGCAGGCGCGTGTACTGGCTGCCAGTGAGTTGGGTCCGGATGCGAGCGATGTCATCATCGAGATTGATGCCGGCGATTTCATTGCGCGGCACCATGATGTCCTCGACCGTGACCTTCTCCAAGTCGAGGATGTTGAGCAGCATCTTCTGGTGGCGACGCGGGATCAGCGCGCTGGCCTCGATCACCACCGTGCGTAATTCTTCCGAGCCCAGGGCTTGGCTGGCGGCCTCGTCGGTGGATATGCCGAGCGCCTTGAGCAGCCACTTGGAGAGCAGATTCACCGCCGTGACCACCGGCGCGAACAGTTGCATCAGCGGCTTGATGACGAATGAGGCGGGAAAAGCGATGCGTTCGGGATTCAGCGCCGCCAGCGTTTTTGGGGCTACCTCGCCGAAGATCAGCAGCACCAGGGTGAGCAGGCCGGCGGCGATGGCGATGCCGGCTTCGCCGGACATCCGCAGCCCGATCACGGTGGCGACCGAAGAGGCCAGGATGTTGACGAAGTTGTTGCAGAGCAGGATCAGGCCGATGAGGCGGTCAGGCGTCTCCAGCAGTTTGCTGGCGCGCAGCGCGCCGGGGTGCTTGGCCTTGGCAAGATGGCGCAGGCGATAACGGTTGAGTGTCATCAATCCGGTTTCGGAGCCGGAGAAGAACGCGGACAGCAGGATCAGGATGAACAGCACGCCGAATAGCGCACTCAAGGGGATATTATTCACACGTTGCGTGCCTCGTTGCAGAGAAGTCCGGGTCGCGAGCCGCGAGGATAATCTGTCTTTAGGTGCAATCAATAAGCCCGATGCAGTACCAGTTCGAAGACCATTTTGGTGCCGAAGTAGGCCAGCATCAACAGCGTGAATCCGGTCAAGGTATAGCGTATGGCGATGCGGCCGCGCCAACCATAACGCTGGTGTCCCCACAGCAGTATGGCGAATACCAGCCAGGCGATGATCGAAAGGATAGTCTTGTGCGCGAGGTGCTGGGCAAAGATATCCTTCAGAAAAATGATGCCGGACAGCAGGGCCAGGCTCAGCATTACGAAACCAATGCTGATCATGCGAAACAACAGTATCTCCATGGTCTGCAGCGGCGGCAACACGCGGATGAATCCGCCGGGATGACGATTGCGCAGGTGATGATCCTGGATCGCCAGCAGAATGGCCTGCAGGGCGGCGATGCTGAGCAGGCTGTAGGCCAGCACTGAAATCAGGATGTGGGCATCAAGTTCCCAGGGGTTGGCTGAATGTAGCAGATGCTCGCTGGTGAAGATCCTGTCCAGCCCCAGCGTCACCGCGGCAAGAGGTAGCAGCACGATGCCCAGATTTTCCACCGGCTGCCGGGTGGCGGTGAGCAGCAGCAGCAGCGCCATCAACCAGCCGATCAGCGAAGCGGCGTTGAAAATGCCCAGACTGAGCCCGCCCTGCGTGATGATGTGGTGATAGAGTAGCGCGGCGTGCAGAATCACGGCGCCCAGCCCCAGCGCTATGATGCCGGTTTTCGCCGCGGGCGTGCATTCGATGCCACGCCACAGCCGCATCGCCAGCAACAGTCCGGACACAATGTATAAACAAATTGCGAAGATGCCGATAACGGGGATGAGCATGGTCCAGGGCTTTTTTGTGAGTGCGGCCATCATGGCATAACCGGGCGGGGCGGTGAAGCACCTCCGAGTACGATAAAGCACCCAGTTGTTGAAATCAGAAGCGTTTTTAGGCACTGTGAGTGACGCAGTTGGCAGCGCGCGCGCGCAATTGCAGCTACCGTGTCGGTTCGGCGGTGCTGCGCGGACGGAATTTATGAGGGATTTACGCACCATGCGGATCCGGGTATTAGGTTGTAGTGGCGGTATCGGCGGTGGCCTGCATACCACGTCATTACTCGTGGACGACGATATATTGATCGATTCCGGGACCGGCGTCGGCAGCCTGAGTCTCGACGAGATGGCCGGCATTCGCCACATCTTCGTGACCCATTCCCATCTGGACCACATCGCCGGCATTCCACTGCTGGTGGACAGTATCTTCGAACGCATCGGCAGCCCGATCACCATCCATGCCCAGGCGCCGACTCTGGAGGCCTTGCGGACGCACATTTTCAACTGGGTGATCTGGCCGGACTTCACGCGACTGCCCACGGCACAGAAGCCGGTGCTGCGCTATGAACTAATGGAGCCCGGGTCGACCCTGCAGCTGGCGGACCGCAGCATTGAGATGATTCCGGTGCGGCACATCGTGCCGGGCGTGGCTTATCGCGTCAGTGCCGACGGCAAATCCTTCGCCTTCAGTGGCGATACCAGCAGCAATGATAGTCTATGGGCCGCATTGAATCGGCATGATAAACTGGACCTGCTGATCGTCGAATGTGCTTTTCCCAATGATTCAGTCGAGCTTTCGCGTCTCGCCGCGCATTACTGCCCAAGTCTGCTGGCCGCGGACATGGCCAAACTCAGGCATCAGCCGGCCGTGCATCTTACCCATCTAAAGCCCGGTTCCGAAGATGTCATCTTCAGCGAATGTCGCGCCGCTCTGGCTGGACGCGATCCGCGGCGCTTGTTCGGCGGCGAAGTTTTCACGCTATAATCGCTGCCGTGTTTGCGTAGGGCGCGTATCGCGCGCCCTACGCCCTATTCGTCGTTCACCACCAGGCAGGCAAGCCATGTTTGAAAATCTCACCGAACGTTTGACGCGCACTCTCAAGAATCTGCGCGGTCAAGGCCGCCTCACCGATCAGAACATTCAGGACAGTCTGCGCGAAGTGCGCATGGCGCTGCTGGAAGCCGACGTGGCGCTGCCGGTGGTGCGCGAGTTCATCGAGCGTGTGCGCACCCGCGCCGTCGGCCAGGAGGTGATACAGAGCCTGACGCCGGGCCAGGCGCTGGTGAAGGTGGTGCGCGATGAACTCGTCAGCATCATGGGTAAACACAGCGATGAATTGAACCTCGCCACGGTGCCGCCCGCCGTGATCCTGGTGGCCGGCCTGCAAGGCTCGGGCAAGACTACCAGCGTTGCCAAGCTGGCGCGCTGGCTCAAAGAACGCAAAAAGAAATCCGTGCTGGTGGCGAGTTGCGACGTGTATCGTCCGGCGGCCATCGAGCAATTGAAAACCTTGGCCGGCGAAGTCGGCGCCACTTTTTTCGCCAGCGACATCACGCAGGACCCGGTGAGTATCGCGCGCAATGCCATCGATCAGGGGCGCCTGCAGTTCGCTGATGTCGTTATCATCGATACCGCCGGCCGATTGCATATCGATGCCGGAATGATGGACGAGATCAAGCGACTGCACGCCGTGATCAACCCCGTCGAGACGCTGTTCGTCGTCGACAGCATGACCGGCCAGGATGCGGCCAATACCGCGCGCGCCTTTCATGATGCGCTGCCACTCACCGGTGTGGTGCTCACCAAGACCGACGGCGATGCGCGCGGCGGTGCCGCCTTGTCGATCCGTCACATCACCGGTGCGCCAATCAAGTTTTTAGGCGTGGGCGAGAAGACCGGGGCGCTGGAGCCCTTCCATCCGGATCGCATGGCGGCCCGGATTCTGGGCATGGGCGATATCCTGAGTCTGGTCGAGGAGGCTGAACACACGCTCGACAAGGACAAGGCCAGACGGATGGCCGACAAGCTCAAGAAGGGCAAGGGCTTCGATCTGGAGGATTTCCGTGAGCAACTCCTGCAGATGGGCAAAATGGGCGGCATGGCCGGCCTGCTCGACAAGCTGCCGGGGGGCATGGCGCTGCCGCAGGCCGCCAAGAGCCAGGTCAATGACAAGGAAATGGCCCGGTTGGTTGCCATCATCAATTCCATGACCCGTCAGGAACGCCACTTCCCCGACATTATCAATGGCTCACGCCGCCGCCGTATCGCCGGAGGTTCCGGAACCCAGGTCCAGGACGTCAATCGTCTGCTCAAGCAATTCACGCAGATGCAGAAAATGATGAAGAAAATGGCCAAAGGGGGCGGGCTGAAGAATATGCTGCGCGGGCTGGGCGGACGGATGCCGACGGGGAGGCCATTCTGAGGGTTGGCGTGGGTTTGCTGTCTGAGCTGCGAAGAGGGCGCGCGTACATAACGAATTCATTGAAGGGGCGGGTCTAAGGCTCGCCCCTACGTTTATGAAGTTTGCTCTTTGCCCTTTAGGGCTTTCTCTTGTAGAATGCGCCGCTTATCCGCGCAGGCCCGCCAGGCGTGTGCCTTGCTTATGGAAGTTAAGAGGATTTCAGTCTCATGGTTACTATTCGTCTCAGCCGCAGCGGCGCCAAGAAGCGTCCTTTCTATCACATCGTAGTGACTGATAGTCGCCAGCGCCGTGACGGCAATTATCTCGAACGCATCGGTTTTTTCAATCCGGGCGCGTTGGGCGGCGAAGAAAAATTGCGTGTTGACGATGCCCGCGTGGAGTACTGGACGGGCCATGGCGCGCAGCCTTCCGATCGTGTTGCCAGTCTGTTGCGTCAGCATCAGAAGCAGCAGGCCGCTTGATGGCGGCCTGATAGGCGGGCTTAGCCTGCCGGCAGGAACGCAATGATTGACGCTCCCGCCAATCCGGTCGTGGTGGGAAGGATCGCCGCGTTGTACGGGGTACGCGGCTGGGTCAAAGTGTTTTCACACACCGATCCGCGCGACAACATCCTGCACTATCAGCCCTGGCTGGTGAGTACCAACGGTACTTGGCACACGCTGAAGCATGTCGAAGGTCGCATCCACCAGCAGGGTATCGTCGCGCGATTGGACGGTTACGGCGATCGCGAGGCCGCCAGCGCGTTATTGGGTTGTGATATCGCGGTGCGGCCTGGGCAATTGGCCAGCTTGGCGCCCGGTGAGTATTACTGGTCCGAGTTGATCGGCCTTGAAGTCGTCACCACCGAAGGTGTGACGCTCGGCGTGGTGGAGAAGTTGCTGGAAACCGGCTCGAACGATGTGCTGGTGGTGCGGGGCGAACGCGAACGACTGCTCCCGTATCTGCCGGGCCGCGTCGTAGCGGAAGTGGACAAGAGTGCCGGTGTGATACGCGTCGATTGGGACCCGGAGTTCTGATGCGCATCGATGTGGTCACGCTGTTTCCTGAGATGGTTCAGTCCCTGTCCGGATACGGCGTCGCCGGCCGGGCGCTGACGCGCGGCATCATCACGCTCGCGACTTGGAACCCCAGGGATTATGCCCTGGATCGACACCGTACCGTGGATGACCGCCCTTACGGCGGCGGCCCCGGGATGGTGATGACGGTGGAGCCCTTGCGTGCCGCGATAGGCGCGGCGCGCGGCGCCGCTGACAGCGCGACACGGGTCTTGTACCTGTCGCCGCAGGGTCGTCAGCTCGATCAGGCCGGGGTCGGTGAGCTGGCGCGGCGCGGTGGTCTGATACTGGTGGCCGGGCGCTATGAAGGCATCGACGAGCGGCTGGTCGAGAGCGAGATCGATGAGGAATGGTCGATCGGCGATTATGTGCTGAGCGGCGGTGAACTGCCGGCGCTGGTCTTGATTGATGCGGTGACAAGGTTGTTGCCCGGCGCCTTGGGCGATGCGGATTCCGCGCAGCAGGACTCCTTCATGGAGGGTCTGCTCGACTATCCGCATTACACGCGGCCCGAAGTGATCGAAGGACGGTGCGTGCCGGCGGTGCTGACCGGTGGTGATCACGCCGCGATCCGCCGCTGGCGCCGCAAACAGGCCCTGGGACGGACTTGGTTACGGCGCCCCGAGTTGTTGCAGGCCGTTGCGTTGGATGATGAGGCGCGGCGGTTGTTGGCTGAATTCATCAGTGAGCAGCCGACGGTTGCACCTGAAACATAGCGTTTAACGAACAATATACGGTATCGAGGAGTCATGGTATGAACAAAATCATTGCCCAGTTGGACGCCGAACAGATGCAGCACGCAATCCCGGAATTTTCGCCCGGTGATGTGGTGGTGGTGCATGTGAAGGTCGTCGAAGGTACCCGCGAGCGTTCCCAGGCCTTCGAAGGCGTAGTCATCGCCAAGAGCAACCGCGGCATCAATAGTTCGTTCACGGTGCGCAAGGTCTCACACGGCGAAGGTGTGGAACGTGTGTTCCAGACGTTCAGCCCCAGCGTGCAGAAAATTGAGCTCAAGCGCCGCGGCGCCGTGCGCCGTGCCAAGCTCTATTATCTGCGCGATCGCCAGGGCAAGTCGGCGCGTATCAAAGAGAAGCTGCAGGCCAGAACCTCGGACTGAGGATGGAGATGTCCGATGTACAGCAACGGCCGGGTAATATCCCGGCCGTTTTTTTCGGCGGGTATTTCCCGGGCAGGCGTTTCGCGGCGGCAACGGAGGGCGTCCATGGGCAGGAGGCATGATGATTATCACGGTATTGTGGCGGTGCCCTGGGGCGCGCTGGGCTATGTGACGCACGCCGGGGCGCTGACCGACATCGACTTCCTGGCGCCGAACATCGCCGCACGACCGGCTCGGGATGCTCTGGGGCGACGCATCGAAGCCCAGTTGCGGCGTTATTTAAAATCCCCCAGCGCCGGCTTCGATATCCCGTTGCAGCCGCACGGCACGGCGTATCAACGCCATGTCTGGTCCGTCATGCAGTGCATTGCACCCGGCGAGCGCGTCACGTACGGCGAACTGGCGCGCCGCTTACACAGCAGTCCGCGCGCCGTTGGCAGTGCCTGCCGCGCCAACCCCATCCCGCTTGTCATACCGTGTCATCGTGTGGTCGCCGCGCATGGCCTGGGCGGTTATTGCGGTGCCCCGACCGTGCGCATGCAGCGCGTCAAGCAGTGGTTGTTGGCGCATGAGGCCGGATCAAGTTGAGTGATCACGCGCGCGCGGACTTCATGCAGCTCCAACCCGGGAAATACTGTTGCATAATTGTCCGTCGCCAAACGCGATCAGGTCTTGAATCGGCCTCTGTGTATCTTGGGGGGTTATTCATGTTTCAATCTAGCATATCATTCTAAGGTCCTGTCGAAGCTGTCTATTGAATGACGAAAGTATTGACAATGAGAATGTTCCTTGGCATGCTTCGACCGCTCAGTGTTGGTTGTTGGCAAAATGCAACAAATGATTTTTAAAGTAACCGGCTGGCGTGTCGCTAAATAGCGCCGATGACTTAAACATACCGCTCCCCATCTCGGAGGAAAGTACCATGATGCAGAACAGTAGATTCAAACTCAGCGCTTTGGCCATTGCGACCGCAATGGCCATTTCACCGGTAGCCTTCGCGACCAACGGTTATTTTGCAGATGGCTATGGCCAGAAAGCCGATGGCATGGGCGGTGTGGGTGTCGCGTTGCCGCAGGATGCGCTCGCACCGGCGACCAATCCCGCCGGCATCGCCTTCGTCGGCAATCGCGCCGATGTGGGTGCCCAATTATTCAATCCACGTCGCGACGCCACTTTTGATATCAGCGGTGGGCATGGAGGCGCAGTCAGTGCGAACAGCGGCGATACCTTGTTCCTGATCCCCGAGGCCGGTTTCACCATGAATATGTCCGGCCTGACCATGGGTCTGGCCATGGTCGGTAATGGCGGCATGAATACGCGTTATGGTACCAACCTCTATAACCAAGCCTATGGCAATCCTCCCGTTCCCAATACCGGCACCTTGGGGATGAATCTCGAACAATTGCTGATATTGCCTACGGTTGCTTACAAGATTAACGACAACAATGCGCTGGGCGCATCCTTGATTGTCGGTTATCAGCGTTTCAGAGCCTATGGTTTGGGTGATTTTGCGAACCCCCCAGGATTCCCGGTATTTACCAGTGATCCGTCATCTTTGACCAACAAAGGCGATGACAGTGCCTGGGGCGGCGGCCTCCGTTTGGGCTGGACTGGCAAAATCACTGACACCTTGTCGCTGGGTGCCACCGCTGCATCGAAGGTTTACATGCAGAGGTTCCAGCAATATCAAGGGCTGTTCGCCGGACAGGGTAGCTTCGATATTCCCGCGAACTATGCCGTGGGTCTGGCGCTCAAGGCAACGCAAGATATGACGGTCGGTTTTGATGTCGAGAGAATTCTCTATGCGGGCGTGCCCTCGGTGGCAAACCCCGGCCCCACACCAGCTAATTTGCATGGGACGGCGCCCGTGGCAACCAGCAATCTACTTGGGGCTGATGGGGGTCTTGGCTTCGGTTGGCAGAACCAGACAGTTTACAAACTGGGCGCCAGTTACAACTACAATGATCAGTGGACGCTGCGCGGTGGCTTCAATTATGCCAAGAGCCCGATTCCAACCGACCAGAATGTCTTTAACATCATTGCTCCAGGAGTTGTTGAAAAACACCTGACGCTTGGTTTTACATTTAGTCCAAGCAAGAGCAATGAGATTACCATGTCTTATATGCATGCCTTCCGTGCGGACCAGGCATATATGGTTGCGGGGGCTAATCCTGTAACGGCTGACATAGGAATGTCCGAGAACGCTCTCGGTGCGAGCTACGCCTGGAAGTTCTAATCCTCGGAGTGGGTGCGGCCCTTGCAGGTTGAAATTTGAGTCGGTATCAAAAGGGCCATGGCGACATGGCCCTTTTTTCTGTAAATCGGAGCGGATTTGGCGGATACTGCCAACCGTACACGTTCTAAAATAACGATGGAGGATGCGACGTGAATTTATTTAAAACATTGAAAATAACACTCACTGCCGGTCTGGTAGCGCTCATGATGGGCTTTGGCAGTGCACGAGCCGATGATGACCTGATGAAACCGTTTACCCTGGCGTTCACTAGCACGGGTGACATGAAGGAAAAAATCGCGGTCGTGAAGGGCGCTTTGCAGGCCAAGGGTTTTGAGGTAGTTGGCGAGTACGAGCCGTATGAAAATGCGCACATCATCATAATCACCAGCGACGAATTGAAAAAATCAGCTAAGAATAATGATATGGGTGGATTCGCGGCGGGTGAGCGCGTGGCCGTGACCAAGGTCGGCGACCAGATTCAGGTTACCTACGTCAACCCGATGTATATGGCCGATGCCTATCGCATGAAAACCGACCTGTCCAATGTCGCGGCCAAGATCCAGGCGGCCATCGGCAGAGTCGAGGATTTCGGCGCCAAGGGTTTGTCGGTCTCCAAGCTGCGTCATTACCACTACACCTTCGGCATGGAGTATTTCAAGGACGTCTATAATCTGGCGGAATACGACAGCTATCAGGAAGCGGTGAAGGCCGTCGAAAAGAACCTGGCGTCCAACAAACACGGCATTGCCAAGGTGTATCGCATCGACATCCCGGGTAAGGAGGAAACCGTGTTTGGCGTCTCCATGAAGGGCGTGACGCCGGAAGATAAATATTATGACGATAAGTTCCAGATGAGCGTCGTTGACTTCGCGCCGGTCCGCTCCACGGCCTACCTGCCTTACGAAGTCATGGTCGAGGGCGACAAGATAATTGCCCTGCACATGCGTTTCCGCATGGCGGTCTACTTTCCGGATCTGAAGATGATGGGAGCGGCAAGCTTCATGACCCTCATGCCCAGCCCGGGCGCGATCGAAAAAGTCCTGAGCGATACCATGAACGGCAAATAGCTGCTCATTGGGTTCCACCACTGCAACCCCGCCTCGGCGGGGTTTTTTATTTCACTGTCAGGTCGCCAGCCGTCGTGCCGTTAACATCCGGGCGGAGGCTGAATTCTGTCGGCAGGCACGTGAGGCTGGCACCTATATTGCTACTTTCAGGATGAGCGTCGGGAAATCGACGTACCGCCCTTGAGAATGTGGCGGAGAATTTGCCTGTAGGGGCGCGGCGTGTGTTGCAGCGACAGATGGATTGACGACGCACCGTAGAGCTTGATTTGTTATACATACGAGGTTGAGCAATGAAACCAAGCATTTTACGCACCTTGTTGTTTTCTTTTCTGGGCTTTGGCCTGTTCATGGGAGTGTGCGTGAACCTCTTTGGGCATTTCCTGGTCACGACCACTTCCCAATTCTTACAGATAGTGTCATACCTGTGCGTCGGTCTGGTGACCGGCGCAGTGAACTATTGGCTGGTGAACAAGATTCTGCTGCAGAAACTCCGCAGCATCTCCGAAGTCGCCAATGCGGTCAGTAAAGGCGACATCAGCAAGCATTGCGATATGGAGAGTAATGACCTGATCGGTGACATCGTCAAGAGCTTCAATGAAATGGCGCAGAATCTGCGCGGCATGATCGGCGAGATCACGGGTTCAACGGCGCAACTTGCCGCGGCCGCGGAACAACTGACCACCATTACTGAGAGTACCAGTCACGGCATCCGTCAACAGCAGGCCGAGATCGATCAGGTGGCAACGGCCGTCAACGAAATGGTGGCGACCGTGCAGGAAGTCGCACGCAATGCCGAGCAGGCGGCGCATGCCGCGCAGGATGCCGATCAGAGCGCCAAGAGCGGCGCTTTGGTAGCGACCGAGGCCATGGGCGGCATCGACGCACTGGTTAACGAGGTGGAGAAATCTGCCGGCGTGATTCACGAGTTGGAGGCGGAGAGCGAAAACATCGGCATGGTGCTGGACGTCATCAAGGGCATCGCCGAACAGACCAATCTGCTGGCGCTGAACGCGGCCATTGAAGCGGCGCGTGCTGGTGAACAGGGCCGCGGCTTCGCGGTGGTCGCCGACGAGGTGCGCACCCTGGCTTCGCGCACCCAGAAGTCCACGCAGGAAATCCATACAATGATCGAACGCCTGCAGTCCGGCGCCAGCAACGCAGTGAAGGTCATGGAGTCGGCGCGTTCCCAGGGCAAGAAAGGCGTGGAGCAGGTCGAGAAGGCCGCCGAATCGCTGGCGAATATCGCGGGAGCCGTGGCCACCATCAATGATATGAACACCCAGATCGCCAGTGCTGCCGAACAGCAAAGTGCCGTCGCCGAGGAGATCAACCGCAACGTCGTCAACATCAGCCAAGCTGCGGTGCAAAGCGCAAGCGGTTCCGCGCAAACGGCGTCATCCAGCGAAGATCTGGCGCGGTTGGCCGCGCAGTTGCAGAGTCTGGTGGGGCGTTTCAAGATGTAAAGGAATCCCGAAGCGCGCCGGCAAAACCGGCCAGCAAAGGCGGCCGAGTGCCGCCTTTGTCGTTTATGGGCTGTCAATGTTGATACGCTGCGATTCGGTATACTAAGCTTAGGTGTACTGAATGAGGCGATGTTTCCATGCGACAGGCTTTCGTGAGTATGTTGATGCTAGCAACTGTGTCTGGTGTCAATGCCGGCCAGGTGCTGCCGTTCCCGGTGGCGACTGTGATCGAGCAACCGATTCTCCAGGAACAGTTGTTCGATGCCACGGTTGAGGCCGTTAACCAGTCCACCGTTTCAGCGCAAATGGCCGGGCGTATCGAATCGATTGCCGTCGATGTTAATGACTATGTGGCAAAGGATGCGGTGATCCTGCGCTTCAGAAGTCCGGAACAGCGTGCCGGTGTCGATGCCGCGCAGGCCGTGCTCAGAGAAACGCTGGCGCGCCGCACAGAGGCCGAGACGCAGTTTGCCCGATTGCAGGCCGTGTATGACAAACACCTGGTTGCGAAGTCCGCGCTGGACAAAGGCAGTGCGGATCTGAAGGCCGCCAAGGCGCGGCTCGATGCGGCACAGGCCGGTCTGGCGCAGGCACAGGATCAACTCAGTCACACCGAGGTCAGGGCGCCGTACAGCGGTATCGTGGTGAAGCGCTATGTTCAGATCGGCGAGAGCGTCAATCCCGGCCAAGCGCTGATCACTGGCCTGTCACTGGATTCGCTGCGGGTTGTGGCAGACATCCCGCAGAGCCTCATTGAGGCGGTACGCGGCCGGAATGCCGCGCATGTATTCCTGCCCGGTCCGGATCAAGCCATGGTCGCTGTATCCGGCCTCACGGTATTTCCTTATGCCGATCCGCAAACGCACACCTTCAAGGTGCGTGTGAATCTACCTGGCGGCCTACACGACATTTATCCCGGCATGTTCCTCAAGGTGGCCTTCGTCACGGGCGAACAGACCGCGGTGCTGGTGCCGGTGCAGGCCGTTGTGCATCGCAGTGAAGTGACCGCGGTATACGTGGTGAATAAGAGCGATCATATCGCGCTGCGGCAGATACGGGTCGGCCGTCGCCATGCGCCGGCCAGCCTCGAAGTGTTGGCGGGTCTGCAGGTCGGCGAACGTGTGGCACTCGATCCGATCCGTGCCGGAATGTACCTGAAAAACAATCCGTAGGGGCAGGTCCGTGCCCCGCCCCTGCGCACTGATGGAATTCAACTGATCACATGAATGACAAGCTCGGCATCTCCGGCGCCATCGCCAGGAAATTCCTACACTCGGAGATTACGCCGCTGCTGGCGCTGGTTGGATTCCTGCTGGGCCTGTTCGCGGTAATGGTCACGCCGCGCGAGGAAGAGCCGCAGATCAATGTCACCTTCGCCAATGTGTTCATTCCCTATCTGGGCGCCAGCGCCGCAGAGGTCGAGCATCTGGTTACGACGCCGGCCGAGCAGGTGTTATCGGAAATCGAGGGCGTGCGGCATATCTATTCGGTATCGCGGCCGGGCATGGCGATACTCACCGTCGAATATTATGTTGGCCAGGACCGCACGCAGGCGATAGTGCGTCTCTACAACGCGGTGTATTCGCATCAGGACTGGTTGCCGCCGAACCTCGGTGTCGGTCAGCCGCTGATCAAACCCAAAGGCATCGACGACGTACCGATCGTGGCGGGTACGCTGTGGACCGAGGATCGCACGCGCGGTGCCTACGCGCTGCAACAGGTTGCGCACGCCATCGAGGCCGAGCTCAAACGCGTGCCCGGCACCCGCGGTATCTACACGATTGGCGGTCCCGACGCGGTGGTGCGCGTGCAGCTCGATGCGCAGAAACTGGCCGGCTACGGCATCGCCATCGATGATCTGCGTCAGGCATTGAGCGTGGGCAATGTCGCGCGCGAAGCGGGTAGCGTGGTCGGTGGCAATCGTGAAATGCCGGTGCAGGCCGGCACTTTCTTCAGCACACTGGAGGATGTCAGCGGTCTGGTGGTCGGCATGCACAACGGCGCGCCGGTGTTTCTACGTGACGTCGCCACGGTCCGCAGCGGCCCGGATCAGCCGTCCCGCTATTCCTGGTTTGGCACCGGCCCTGCCGCGGCCGAGAAGGGCATCACGGCGCGGGGCGAGTTTCCATCGGTAACGCTGGCCATCGCCAAGAAACCCGGCACCAATGCCGTGACCATCGCCAATCAGGTGATTCATCGATTCGAACAGCTGAAGGGTACCTTCGTGCCGCAAGGCGTTCATGCCACCATCACACGCGACTACGGCATTACCGCCAATGACAAGGCGCAGACGCTGATCGGCAAGTTGATCTTCGCGACATCGTTCGTGGTGTTGCTGGTGCTGGTCGCGCTGGGTTGGCGTGAGGCGCTGATCGTCGGTACCGCAGTGGTCATAACCCTGGCCATCACGTTGTTCGCTTCCTGGGCCTGGGGCTTCACGCTCAACCGCGTGTCGCTGTTCGCGCTGATATTCTCCATCGGTATTCTGGTGGACGATGCCATCGTCGTGGTCGAGAACATCCATCGCCATATCCAGCTCGGCGGCAGAACGCTCGCCGAAGCGATTCCGATTGCCGTCGACGAGGTCGGCGGCCCGACCATACTCGCGACCTTGACGGTGATCGCGGCGTTGCTGCCCATGGCCTTTGTCACCGGCCTGATGGGTCCGTACATGAGCCCGATACCAATCAATGCCAGTATCGGCATGCTGATTTCGTTGGCGGTAGCTTTCGTCGTAACGCCATGGTTGGCCTATAAGGTTCTGAAGCATGTGCCGACGCACAGCGCCGAGGACGATGCCACTGGTGGCAAGTTATATGGGTTTTTCAAGCGGCGTATCGGGCCCTATTTGAACGGTGCCGCCGGCGCGCCGCGGCGGCGGCGCTTGTTGTGGGTGGTGCTCGTGCTGATCGTGTTGTCAGTCGGGCTCGCGGTATTCAAGCTGGTGGTATTGAAGATGCTGCCCTTCGACAACAAATCGGAATTTCAGGTGGTGGTGGACATGCCAGTGGGCACACCCTTGGAGCAGACCACACGTGTGCTCGGCGCACTCGGTCGTTACCTCGGTAGGGTTGCGGAGGTCACCGACTACCAGAGCTACGCCGGCACTTCCGCGCCGATCAACTTCAATGGCCTGGTGCGCCAGTATTACCTGCGTCGTGCGCCGAATCTCGGTGATATACAGGTCAATCTGGTTGACAAGAAGCATCGCCACCGCAAGAGCCACGACATCGCACGTGCCGTGCGTGAACCACTCCAGAAGATCGGCGCGCCGTTTGGCGCCAACGTCAAGATTGTCGAGATCCCGCCCGGACCGCCGGTGCTGGCGCCCCTGGTCGCGGAGATCTACGGCCTGGATTATGACGGCCAGATCCGTGTAGCTAAGCAAGTACGTCGCGCCTTTAGCACCACGCCGGATATTGTCGATGTCGATGACAGTGTCGAAGCCGACGCCGAACAATGGATCGTCCATGTCGATCGCCAGAAAGCGGCAATGCTCGGCGTCGCGCAGCAGACGGCTGTCGCTGCGCTGACGACCGCGCTGAGCGGAGCGGATGCCGGTTATTTGCACAGTGACAGCGCCAAGTACCCGCGGCCGATCCGTCTGGAAACACCGGTGGCGGAACAGGCCGATATCGGCCGCCTGCTGGAGCTAAAAGTCCGCGCAGTGAATGGCGCCCTGGTGCCGTTGGTCGACATCGTGCAGGCGGCACGTGCGCCGCGCGAACATGCGATCTATCACAAGGACCTGCTGCCGGTGGTGTACGTCACCGGCGACATGGCCGGTCGCCTCGACAGTCCTTTGTATGGGCTGTTCAGTATCCGCCACAAGCTCGCCGGACAGATCACGGAGGACGGCGCGCCGCTGAATCAATATCTGGTGAACCCTCCTGATAATCCTTATCAGTACGGACTAAAGTGGGATGGCGAATGGCAGATAACCTATGAAACCTTCCGCGACATGGGTATCGCCTACTCGGTGGGACTGTTCCTGATTTACCTGCTGGTGGTTGCGCAGTTCCGCTCCTATCTGGTACCGCTGATTATCATGGCGCCGATTCCGCTCACTGTGATCGGCGTGCTGCCCGGTCATGCGCTGTTGGGGGCCCAGTTCACCGCAACCTCTATGATCGGCATGATTGCGCTCGCCGGCATCATCGTGCGTAATTCGATATTGCTGGTGGACTTCATCAATCAGCAGGTCGCGAGCGGCGTGGATTTCGAAGAGGCCGTGATCCGATCCGGTGCGGTGCGTGCCAAGCCCATCATTCTCACTGGGCTGGCGGCGATGCTGGGCGCCTTGTTCATTCTCGATGATCCGATCTTTAGCGGTTTGGCCATTACGCTTATCTTTGGCATCCTGGTGTCGACATTGCTGACTTTGGTGGTGATCCCGGTGCTGTATTACGCGGTGATGCGGGGACGTCTGGCGGGATAGGGCACAGGTACGGGGTTGTCCGCGCGGCGTCTACATCCCGGTATGGCGCAACGGTTCGCGCAGACGCTCGAAGGCACGTGGCGCAACGTATTGCAAAACCTCCTTGCCCTTGTTGTCTAGCGTAACGTCGAGACCCTTGTCCGGGTAGAGGAAGTGCTCAACCCGATCGCTGGAGCGCAGACGCCCCTGCGGTAGGCCAAAACGCTTGAGTACAGTTTCCGCGTCAATACTGGCCGCCGGGATGAAGGTAATAGTGGCGATCGGTGCGCGCCAAACCAACGGCAGGTCATCGGAGTCGAGAATGTACCGGTACGTGGCGTCACTCAGGTATTCCTTCCGGACGGTCCGTGCGCGCAGATGTGCCAGTGCCGTCTTGTCGAGTGCCGCGACCAGAACCATCTTGCCCATGATCCCGCCGGCCGTGACGCTGTCGAAATAAACCTCCAGTGATCCAGTCTCGCCGCGTGCAGCGAGGACGCCAATCACCAAGTCATCGCCGAAGCGCGCGCGGGCGTCGCCGAGGGTGCTGTGCTCCAGTGTGAGACCGAACACGCGGGACCCGCCGTTCGCCAATGTCTCGATCTGCCAGGGCAGACCATCCGGCGGAGGTGCCGGCGGCGTATTGTCGGTCGGACGCCACAGCAGTAAGGCGGTGATGACGATGAGGAGCGCAATCGCAACGGCTATGGATTGTTTCATGGTAGGCTTGCACTTGAAGATCGGGGACTGTAACCCGGCACAGACCTAATGGCTACTCAGGAAATTTCTCGGCCAGACGGCCAGAGCCCGCTAAACTAAGCGCTTGATTAACTGGTCGGAGTGAGAGGATTCGAACCCCGCCCCTGCCTCCCGAACGCGAGATCACACTCTTTCTGTTTCAGGGAGTTGCACCACAACATATTTGATAACAATAACATACTGTGTTTGTCGGTAACGCCAAAACACGCCGAATTTCGTAGCTGCCGTGACAAAATTGTGATAAAACTTTTGTCGTTTAGCGGTGTCACCGCCAGCGAGGCGCGCACGCTGCTTTTTCAGAGTGAAATGCCAGCGTTCGTTGGGGAGGGTGTTGAATAGTTACGGCTCAGATAATGCGTGTCGCCTTTTCCAAAGCGACCTAATCAGGCGCGCCTCTGGCGCTTACGCAGGCTCCGTATCATCAGGCCGATAGCCAGAGGGAACAGTGCGAAGTCGGTGGGTTCCGGCAAAGTGGCGGGCGGTACGAGTGCTCCATCAAGCAGGTTGTATGAGGTACCGTAATTGAAACTGATATTTTTGATGCTCAGGTCACCTACTTGGGCGGGAGTGTAAGACTTGCCATTTTTATTTATATTCAAACTGAAAGTTGCCGAGTTCTTCGCGTAGGGGCTATTACTTACCATGCCACCGTTATAGGTTGCGAGGTTATCTCCAGCGCTCAGAATGCCCCAGTCGCCGCCGCCGGTGCCGCCGAAATTGTTCAGGCCCGCAGAGCCTATGCCGCGCATCCCTGTCGGGCTTGCAGTTGTCTTGCCGTTATATTTGTAGTTCGCGAGTTGACTGCCGTTGTTGCCGTTCCCAACAGTGGCTATTGCGTTGGCTACGCAATTGTAGGCGCTGCTGCCAATGAAGCTGCATTTCTGATCCACGATGGCGGACGTGAGGCTCAGGCTGATATTGGAAGCCATGTCCCAATAGACCGCCTGCAGAATATCATTTGGGGACAGCACGTCATTCGAACTGGTGTTGGCGAGGTTCACCATCAATTGCGAACCGCTTACCCAGAAACTGGCGGCGGCCTGCAATCCAGCTTGAGAACCGGCGCCTGACTCAGTGAAGGTTTCGGCGCCAGAGGGAATCACGAGGGTTGCATTGGCGGCAGACACACATGACAGGGCCAACACGACTGTGGCAGTCCGCACCCATAGCGAGCGTACGATGTATCTGCAATAGGGGCTTACGTTCACAGCTTTTCCTTAATTACTAAACGCTTTTCATACAGAATTTCCAAATGGAATCAAGCAATAATTGTGCCCACAATATACTCGAAACATATTGCATTGAATATCAATGAAATGGTGGAATCACTGAAGATGAGTCAATTTATATGTGTAAAAGAATATGACATATCAATATATCGCCAGAGCTGATGTAAATTATTGACATGTATTATAAAAATAGATAACTCGCCTCATGTCAAGCTTGATAAAACAAGACCTATTACTGCGAAGGCCGACATTATATGTAAAGTTAATCGACATTGCAAAAAGAAGCACAGCAGTTTCTGTCACATGCGTGGTTGCGAAACTGACGGCAGCCCATAACGAGGTCCGGCGCCGCCCGCTCCGCGTCGCATAACTGGCCAGTGCCAGCCGCTGACGATCGCTGTGGAGTTGTTTGCGCATTCGAGCTTAAGTTAA
>VFSW01004209.1_pt1 | contig 21453 bp, 22 predicted proteins | sample 5358111 | NCBI WGS metagenome assembly VFSW01 (sample SAMN11554181, study PRJNA540505) | mine drainage metagenome | isolation source: sediment from site ElyBrook_90M | place: USA: Ely Copper Mine, Vershire, VT | collected 2017 | reverse complement strand
CCACGCCCTCCGTGATGCTATAGTTCGCGGGCAGCGTCAGCGCGGACGCTTCGAGCAAGACCTTGGCGGCGGGAATGCCGCCGCGTGTCGCGAGGTCACGAAAGGCCGCGTCAAAGGTCGTGCCGCTCACATAGCCGCCGACGGTATGCCCATTCTGCGTGAAGGTCGGGATGCTACTGTTGGTGATGACGTTGGGTTTCATGAGCAGCGCGCTCTTATCGGTGAGCGTTAAGGCCATTTGCGAACCAACGACCTTCACCTGGGTTTCGGGATCGGTCAAGACATATAGCCCCAGATAGGTGCGATCAAAGACTTTATTCCCCTTGGTATCGAAGCTGGTGCGCAGATCCATCCAAGGCCGATAGCGGTTGCCATACCAGACCAATCCGGTCGCAATGGGACTGCCCACGCCGCCGGATGGATACCCGGCTGGCCCGACCAGATAACGGCCATCGGTGTTGCGCAGATTCAACTTGAACTGGCGATGACTCTTGGCGGTGACATCCACACTGATCTGGCCGGATTGCGCGACGAGGCGGTCTTGCGCCGAGAGGTCGTATTGGGTGATATCTTCCAGAAACGTTTGTTCATCGCTGGCGAGGATATCAAGGCCATAGCGCCATTCGGCCTGGCTGGAAGTTAAGGCCGCCCACCATGCGGCACTTTTCTGCTGCATGTGCGGCTCCTAATAATCCGGCGTATCCTGGGCCTGGGTGAAGGTAATCGTCACCGTCAGCAGCGTATCGCTCCAAAAGTCCTCTTCATCCATGTCGAAATCTTGCAAGTAACAGGGAATGACGAGGCCTTCGGGATCTTTGAGATACCACAGGACGTTGAGTTCTTGCATAGCGACCAGTTGGCGACGAATGGCGGGGCGCACGTCGCCGAAGGTATCATCATAGGATGTCACCAGATCAATCGTGTAGCCCAGCGCTGGCCCCGCGTCGCGCGCCTGGCCGAGGCGACCGAGGAACTGCTGATAGACCGCCGATTCTTTCCAGGCCAGCTTGCGTTTCACATCCACGACATTGAAGCGCATGTTGTAAATCAGGCCGCTGGTCGTCACCAGATACCAGGCCGGGGAATAGTTGACCGCGCCGATCACGATGGCGCGGTGCGCGCTGAGGCCCGACGAGCCATCGGTATACGTGATTTGCTGGCGGATGCTGTATTGATAAATCAGGTTGCCACCGCTCAGGTAATCGGTGTAGCTGGTCTGGGCTTTGGCGGTGATCGTCGCAATCGTCACCCAGGCGGCATCACTGCTTTGTAGGTCCTGGCGGCGACGTTCCACGATGTAGGCAACGAAGCGCGTCGCGTCGGCCAGCGTGGTATCCCAGCCAATCGTGATCGTGCCGCCGTTGGCCGTCACCGGATCGGTCGCGGCTCCAGGGTTCGCGGTCAAGTTCGGTAAGTTGCCCGCCAGCAAGGTGCGCACGCTGTAGCTATTGGGATCATACGCATAACCCGTCCCCATATCCCCCGCCATGAACGCGGTGCTGGCGACAACGCTTTCGAGTTGCGCTTCGCAAAACCAGGCCGCGCCGAGGTCACTGGCCGTGGGCGCGCCCACCACCAGCACCATCTCCACATAGGCTGCCCCTGCGGGGATCGCTACATTCTGCGGGCCAGTGAGGGCTACCAGCCCCGCCGTGTTGCCACTGACCGTGCCAATACTATTCACGCGACTGATATAGGTATAGGTGCTATTAAAAAACTGTAGGGCGATGTAGGCATAGAGGTTGCCACTGGTCACAATCTGTACCAGCGCCGAGGCGCTGAGCACCGTCGTGCCGACGATCCAACCTGCCGTCGCAATCGTGGTGAATTGGTCGATCCAATGTTCGACATACGTCCCACCGCTCGGCAGACCGTTGACGCTGATCTTCTGTGCGCCCAGCACCGGGCCGTCCCCATTGGCCTGCTGCGTCGGTTGCGTAATGGAGCCGTCCAGACTATAGACAATGGTGCTACCAGGGGTAATCGTCCCTGCCGACCAGTTATCGACAATGCCACTGGCATCAGAGTCACTATTGAGGTAGGGACTCACCGCGAAATTCTTGCCAGCCGTCAGCGCCTGCCCTTGCATATCGGCGGGCGGCGTATATTGCAGGGTAAAGGTGTTCGTCGCGCTGGTGCCCGTGTTGCTCGCGGTGTCAGTCACGCTGATCGTCAGTTGATACGTCGTATCATTCACCAGCACGCCGACGGGCAAGGTAAAGTTTGTCGCCGCGCCCGTGACCGTGTAGGTTTGCAGCGCGTTGCCATTGCTGTCGGCGAGCAGAATGCTCGCGCTGGCTTGGGCTTGCCCTCCGCTGCTGGCGGTATAGGTCCAGGTGATCGTCGGCGTATTGCTGGTGATCGTGGCACCGTTGGTGGGTGCGGTGATGCTGGCCTGCGGCGCGTCAATGACGGTGGCGAAGGCATACGCCGAGTAGCCCGATCCGAGGCCACCTGTGTCGGTCACTTGGATGCGCCAGGAGATCGGCGTGTTGAAGGCGATGCTCGCGCCAGAGAGAACATAGGACGTGGCCGCGCTGCTGACGGTGCCTGTGTCATGGATCAGCGCATTGGTCGTCGCGTTATAGACTTGCAGTTGGTAGCTGGCCTGGGGATAGTTCGGGTCGGTGTAGCTCCACGTAAAGGTCGGCGTGTGCGTGTTGACCAGGACGTTATTGATCGGACTGGCGGGCGCGACCTGGGGCAGCGCCGCGACGTTGAACGTCGCGCTGGCGGCGGGTGAGTTGGCGCTGTTGGTGTCCTGACTTACGAACGTGATGGTATAGGATTTGCCCGGCACCAAGCCTGCCGCCGAGGGAATGGTGCCGCTGACGGTCGCACCACTAACAGCGCTGACGGTCGTCGTATGGTTGTAAATGCTGGTCGTCGTGCCAGCCAAATACAGATTGTAAGTGTAGCTCTGCATGTTGAGCGAGGTCGGGCTGCTATACACGAAGCTGAAGGCGGGCGTGACCGAGGCCACCAGACCCGTTGGCACGATGGCGCTGGGCGCGTTGGGGCCTTGGACCAGATTGATGACGACCCAGCCGCTCCACGGTCCCCAGTTGCCGTTCTGGTTCGCCACCCGCGCTCGCCACCAATAGCCACTACCAAAACTCAGCGCCACGCCATTGTAGGTTTTGCTGAACGTGGCATTACTCGTCTCGGTCGGGCTGGCGGTGACGATGCCACTATCCCAGATCTGCGCGCCCGCCGGGTAGACGACCTGGATCTCATATTGCGCCAGCGTGTCACCCGGTGAGGGATCGCTAAAAGTTCCGGTAAAGGTCGGCGTCAGGGTCGTCACCGTGCCAGATGGCGTGAGGCTCCCTGGCGCGACGGGCGGCTGATCGTAGGTGGTGCCGGTGTAGGTCAGGTACATGCGAATGCTGGCGGGTGCGGTGCCTGTGAAGCTCCCACCAGCCGTGAAGACGTTGCTCCCATTCGTTCCGGTGCTGGTCGCGGCGTTGGTCGTGTCGCTGGGACTGCCAGAGAAAAAACCAGGGTTGCTATTGTTACTCTGATTATGCACGTAGGCATCGAGCGTGCTGACGGCAATCAGCCCGCCACTGCTATTGAACGCTTGGACGGTGCAAGTCACGCTGGTGGCATTGGCGGGCACGACCCAATAGCCATTGGGAGCATAGTAGATCGTGCCCGCCGACGGATTTGAAACGATGTAGGTGGGGGTCACACTCATGTCTTCCGATATCCTCGCTGGGCCAACGCGGCGGTGAACTGTGCCGCTGCGCTCTGCCCGAAGCGCACGCCGATGTTCTCAGGGGTATCATCTTTATCCAGGGCGGTGGCATCCACGGGCACCGAGATGTTAATATCGCCATGAATGTGCGTGCCGCTCGGCTGGCCCTGCGCCAGCGTCGCGCCATTGAGGTGCGCGTTACTTGACCCGCCAGTGAGCGCGGGGTTAAGGCTCAGCTTCTTTTGCAGACCGGACCCCAGTGCGTCATCGACAATACTCGCCAAGGCTTGCGCGTTCTTGCGCACCAAGGACTGCTTGTTGCTCAGACCGTTGGCGAACATCGTGATCAGGTTTGGCCCCCACACGTCGGCCTCGGCCCCAGGCCCTTCCTTCGCCGGACTGTGAAAGCCCAGGAAGCTGCCGACGGCTCCAATGATGTTGCCCGCCGCGGTCTTAATATCATTGAGCTTGCTCAACATGCCGTTAATGAAGCTCTGAATCAAATTCGATCCCCAATCGAGGGCGGCAGAAGCGAGGTTGGTTATCGGCGTGGTGATGGAGGAAACGATGGAAGATACGGCGGTCGTCACCCCTGAGATGATCCCCGTGATGCTGTTGACGAAATTCTGCCAGGCGGTCTGTGCCATCGTCACGATGACGGCAAACAGCGCCTTTAACCAAGCGAACGCGGTATTCCAAATCCACTGAATTGTTGCCCACAGATCCTGAATCGGCGTGATCACCAGCAGCTTGAATAACAGCCATGCGGCTTTCGCTTCGGCCTGCAACCCCTTCCAGGTGTTGACCAGAAACAGGATGATCGTCTTCCAAACCGCTTGAATGAAGGCCCACGCGATCTTGAAGATGGTGATAATCGCATCGACTAGCGCCTTGAAGTAATAGTTGTGGTTGTAGAGCCAGACGAACAAGCCTGCAATCAAGCGGATCGGTAAGGTCACCACCCACAAGATAAACTGAAAGCCTGCTTGTATCGCACTGCCCAGCGCCCGCACCCAACTGGCTAGCGTGGATGCGATGGTCTTAGCAATCGAAGCGATGGTCTTGCCAGCCGCTTGCAGAAAGCCCACGACCGCATGCCAAACCGCTGCCCAAACCTTGCTCAAAAATTCGGTCACTTGCTTCCAATGCGTGACCAGCATAAACAGGCCGAAGACCACAGCGGCGACCGCCGCGCCGATGGCGATGAAGGGCGCGGCGGCGACCAAGATCGGTGCCAGCGCCGCCCAGGCCGCGACGGCCATACCCCACAGTGCGCCGATGAAGCTCACCACCGCGCCGAGCGCCATTGGAATCATCGTGACGCCCCAGGCCAGCAGCGCCGCACCGATCCCAATCAGCACCGCTTTGACCGCCAGCGCGGGGGCGCTGGTGGATTGAAAGAACGCAACGATCTTGGGCCAGTTCACAATGACGATGGCAACGGCGGTTGAGATCGCCATGATCGCCAGCGAAATGCCGATGGCGGCGGCGTTGGCGGCAATGAAGGCGATGGTCACGGCACCGAGCGCAGCCACCAGCGTGATCCCGAACGCGATGGCGACGATCTTAATATCGGTTGCTAGTTCTGGCCCATGCGTTGCCGCCCACGCCGAGAAGCGATTGAGCGCGGGTAGCACATGGGCAACGACGGCGGTGACGATGGGTTGTAGGGCTTGCTGAATATGGATCAGCGCGACCTCGCCCGACGCTTTCAGCTTATCGAATGACGCACCCATCGTGGCCTCATGGACCTTGAAGGCGGTAGCCGTCATGCCGCTACTTTTGCCCATGTCATCGAGGATATTCTTAAAGTCAGTGCCACCGTTGGTCAGCAACTTAAAGGCACCCAACGAGGCCGCACTGTTATTGATCAGTTGCCCTAACTTCGCATTATTATGCCCCGTGGCATCCGAGAGATAGATGAGTTGGTCATGCAGATCCATCGTCTTGAACTTTTGTTCATCAAAGGCGATGCCGAGTTTCTTGGCCCGCTTCGCCAAGGTGTCGGTCTTCATATCCAGGACCGTCATCAAGGATGACAGTTGCATGCTCGCCATGCGCGCGCTATCACCGGTGAGGGTCATGGTGCTTTCAGCGGCGGCGACCTGATCGAAGCTGATTCCCAACGCGCCGCCCATACTGGCGGCTTTGCCAATCGAGGAGGCCAGATCAGACATCGTTTGCTTACCGTCTTTAACGGATGTGAGCAACAAGTCCTGATAGTGCATGGCCTGATTCGCGCCCGCGCCGTAGGAATTGAGTGAGGTCGTCAGCGCGTCGGCATCGGTGGCGGCATTGACCAGACCTGCCGCGCTGGCCTCAGTCACGACCTGCAAAACGCCCATCGCCTGTGACGCGGGGACGCCAGCCGAGAGGATATAATAGAGACCGTTGGCGAGATCCTTGGGAGCCGCGCCCCACTTGGGCGCGTCGGTCAGAACCTGGGTGTTAAACTGTGCCATCTGCGCGGCGGTCTGGCCCGTCAACGCCTGGACCTGGGACATCGCCGTCTGATACTGTGAACCGACGACTAAGGCGGCAATGCCGATGCCCGCTACAGCTATGCCTGCCGCCAGCAAGGGCATGCGTAGTGCGCCAAACTGCTTGCCCAGTTTATTCGTACTACTGCTGCTCGCATCTTTGGAGGCGGTGTTCGCGTCAACCGCCGCCGTGTTGGCATCAATGGCGTCGGTGCTGGCACTTACACTGGCAGCAGCTTCATCACTGGCGGCGGCAAGATTGCTCGTCGCTTCGGCGGCGGCATCCATACCCTCGGACATCGCGGCGGTGGCATCAGCCACGCTGGCCGAGAGTTCTTGCGCGGCCACGTCAGGGACGGCCATTGCATCGGCGATGGCCTGGGTGGAAGCGTCGGTGCTGGCGACCAATTGGTCAAACTGGCCTTGAATGCTCGCCAGCGTTTCACGTACCGCCGCCGCGTCATCTTCCAGGCCCGCCAGTGCCAAGCGCACGCTGCCATAGACAGTTCCCAAGGAAATTGCCACGGCAGCCGCCTACTTTCTCAGGCTAGCGTTCCCACGGAGGAACTTCGGTGCCCACAATGCCGCGCTGAATCGCCTCATCGGCGCGCCGCAGCGGACGGGGTTTGGGGGAGGGTTTGGCGGGATCGCCCTGCGCTTGACGTTGCAAATAAAAGTAGCGGTCGGCGGCAGCCACGTCGAAGGCGTACCAATCAGCGGCAGTCACATACGGCGGGAGATCCGGACCGAGGAGCGAGCGCAGATAGGCGCTCGGCAGTTGGCCGAACGTCTGGGCCACAATAGTGATGTTCGAGAATTCGTCGGACTCAACGAAACGGGCGCAGCGCGCGCTGACCCCGCATGGCGAACGAGACGATGGCGTTCTTGTCGGCCTCATACATGCGCGTGACCGAAACCTCGCCCACGCCGCACTGGCTCTGCGGCTTATCCACGACCTTGAAAGATGTGACCAACTCGCACACCAGGAAGTTCATCACCTGAATCGTGTCATCGGTCATGCGGGCCTTGGCGGCGTTGCTCTTGATGGGTTCGTCGAGGCCCACCATCTTGCGCGCGGCGGGCAAGAGTTCATTGGGGACCTGCTTGGCCTGGATCATCGAGAGCAGCGAAACGGGCTGGATGCGGACCGCCTTGCCCGACGGCAAGGGCAGCAGTTGCCCCGCCAGATAGTCATCGGCGGTGTATTCTTCGGGCAGGTCGCTCTCGCCGATGTCGCCATCGACGAACTCTTGCTCGCCGTCATCTTCACTATCGATGAGGTCTTCGTCTTCATCCTCATCATCTTGGAGTTCGTCTTCGTCATACTGCGCGGCGACCATGATCGTGCGCGGGGCGCGCTGGGGCTGGGATTGGCGCTGGGCGGCGCGGGTTGCGCGACGCGGTGCTTTCTTGGCCATGTGGGTGCGGGTATCCTTATTTCCATAAAAATAGCAGCACCTCCGCTGGAGATGCTGCTGATATCGTCAGACCGCGAAAACGTCTAGTAGACTTCCGCGACCGGATCGAAGTTGGCGGCGTTGGTAATGATATCGTAGGTCCAGAACGCGCCATCACTCGGCACGCCTGTAACTGCATTACCCAGAATATCGACGGTGGTCTTGCGCGCGTTGAAACTCAACATGCGCCCGGCCACGGCTTCAGTGGCGAGGGCTGGCGGCGTTTCAGGGTTGAACTGCGCTTTCAGGATATTGTAGCGCACCGCCAACACCGCGCCCGTGTCGGCGTCTTCACCATCCATCGTGATCCATACGCCGACGTAGTTGGTTTGCAGTTCGGCGCGGGTGCCTTTCACATAGCGCTTGGCGAAGAGGTCCCCGCCCACGGGCGTGACCACCGGGGTCACAAACAAGATGCTATCGAGCGTGTCGTCGGTGGCATCGGCTTCAATCGTGCCATCCAATTGATAGCCATACATTTTCTGGAGCTTCATGCCATCGCCCGAATATTCGAGCTTACCAAAGGTCGGCTTGACCTCACACTTTTTGGAGAGCCAGACACGCTTGTAGCCGTAGGCTGAACTGTTGTTGTAGACGATATAGCAGTGCCGCACACTGCCAATCTGGATCTTCTGGGTCATGCTCGGTTATCTCCTTGGGTTCAATGAATGGGGCTGACGTGCAGCAACGCGCAACTGTTGCCCGTTTCGCCGTCGGGGCCATCGGAGAGGTATTTCCACTCGCGGCCATCGTTGCCATACAGCAGGATGCTGGCAGCATAGCGGACCTGCATGCGGTCGGCACCAGGGGCCACCAGCATCAGCCGCCCGCCGCGCTCATCATCGTCGAGGCTGACCGGATAGACCTTGATGCCCGCGACCGACCGCGCCAATTGGGCCATGATCGTGGCCGCAAAAGCGGTCAGCGGCGGAACGGGTAATGGTGGCTCAGGGGGCGCAGGTGCGCTCGCTGGCGCGGGCGTAGGTTCCGTCGGCGCAGGCGCGACGGGTTCCGACGCTGGCGCGGGTTCTGCTGGTGCGGCGTCATGGATCTCGGTTTCGACGTGCGCCAGTTCATCTTCCAGGATCGTGACTTCTTGCTGTAATGGCTCGGACATCGCATCCTCCTAGCCAGCATGCCCACGCCCGCTGGTGCGGTCCTGGCACTTGGCGAATACAAAAAGTTGGATCAGGTTCGTATCGTAGCGTTCGTCGGGCAACTCCGGCGGGGACTCCTGATCGAATTGCACCCCACCACGCCAGTTCGTGCCCAGCCCGTCGGTCACAGGGCGGAACTCTTGATGAAACAACAACCACTTGACCCGCCACAGCAACCCCGGCCAGCGCAGCATGCCGTGGTCAGGATCATCATGGATTTCAATGACCACCCGATCCTCGCGCAGTTGGTCGTCCAAGCGTCGTCGCCCCGCTGGCGTGACCAGCACAAACGGCGTGGGGCAGATCGTGCGATCCCCCGACGGCGCGGTGCTGGCCTCATAGTTGGGATAAATCGACTTCGCGCCCAGGCCCAGCGCCGCCACCAACCCTTGCGAGGGATCGGTGTCACTCGCCAGCAGCGCCGCGATCTGCTGCGCCAGCGTCATCACCGCGCTGTTGGTCGGCGGCGTCAGAATAATCGGTTGGCTCATGGTTGCATTGTCACTTCCAGGTCACGGCCCAGGTCCGCGACCAAAATATTGAGCGTCGGCCAGATGACCGCCCGCTTCGCCATGTAACGGGTGCCTCGTTCCAGAAACATGCCGATCGGCGCATATTGGAAGGACCGCCACGCGCGCGGGGATGCGCGGGTCGAGCGCGCGACGATCACGATGTCGCCGTTCTCGCCCGTCCCAACCTCGGTTTCGAGCGACTGGCGCGCGTTTTTGCCCGTCACGCTGGGGCCGTTGCCGTAATTGCTGGGCGCGTTGGCCCGCATTGTATCTTGCACGCGCTGCGCCCACGCCTGGGAGGTGCGCCCGACCTCTTGGCGGATCACTTGCAGCGCGATATCGAGGTTGGCCGGGGTATACGCCCCGCTGGCAGTGACGTTGATCATCGGATTACTCCTCTAAGTAGCCGTTGCGCAAGAAGCCGTGATAACTACCTGCCTGAATACTGCCCGCACCCGCCGCACACGTCACCCCGTTTTTGCCTACGGTGATGCACGGCGGAATGCCCTCACGCACCCAGCAATGGTGCCGATCCTGGTGCCAATCATCCTTCATCGTGCAGTTCGTTGCCTGCGAGTCGATATTCCACTCCCCGCCTGGTGTGACAACGATCAGTGGCGCGCCATCATCCTGACTGGTGGAAAACGGCGCATACCAAGATGCGCGATACATCGCGCCAGGGAGCTGACGTGCCGCGCGGATCGTCAGCAGTTCTCTCGTATCTGGTCGTCGCAGGAGGCGTTCTTGATTCAACTGATAGGCGTCTTCAATCGAGAAAACATAGTTGCAATGCGCGCACTGGGTCGGCCAGCGTGGATCGTCATGCGGCCAATCATCGTTGATGGTCACAGTGCAGTTCGCATCAATGGCGTGGGCAACCACGTCCAAAGCCACCGAGGCATCATGATAGCCGTTGGGGCAGGCGTGCGCATTGCGCCCATAGCGTCGCAAGGAACGTTGAATCAGCGCGGTGTTTTCTAAGAGGAAGCAAGAGATGCTTGCCATAACCCTACCTCATTTATCGCATGTTCCCCGCTTTGTCGCTGGTTGAACCAGCTTCGAGTTGGCACCACGTATAGGGGCCAAAGGTCTGACAGGAGATGACGCGCCGCATCACGGCGTTCTGACCGGGCAAGCTGACCCAGACCTGGGCGTAGTTCTCAGGGCTGAGCAACGCCGTCGGAATGAACCCAATCTGGTCATTCTGCTGCACCCGCGCGCCCTCTTGCCCCAGCTGCTGAGAGCCACCGCCGATAACCACCAAAGCTTGCAGCGTTCCGACGACGGCGCGCTCTTTCGCGGCGGGCTGGCCGCTGGCGTTCGTCACGGTGGCGTAGGCATACACCGTGACGGTTTGGGTCACACCGCGTGCGCCCATGCGATTCATGAGCGCCGTGAAGCGGGCCGTCACATCAACAGGTAAACTCATCAGTCACCGTCCCCTTGTCCCTCGGTTTCACCGCCCACCTCCGTGGTATACGGCGAATCCTCGTCTTCGAGCGTGATCAGGCCCGCTGAAGTGTCATAGCCCGCACGGCTCGGCCCCGCCATCACCACGCCAGGAATATAGAGGGTCGTGACGCTACTCAGTTCGCCTGCCGCCATCGAGATCAGGTTCTCGTATTGCGTCAGCAACTCTTGTTGGGTCTGCGACCAATCCATCTGCCGATTGCGCTGGTAGCGATATTTGTCGAATTGCTCGCTGTCCACGACCGCCACGGTCATACGCGGGCACAGCAGCGCCGCCACCAGATGCGCCAGTGCGCCGAGGCATAGCGCCCCGGCATCGGTCGCCGCCGCCACCGTCGTATCGAACATCTTGAAACGTTGGCGAATACGCGCCAGCGCCGTCGGCAGGTACGAAAAGCCTTGCACCTGCGTATCGGTGACTTCGTTCGTGGTCACGCCGAGCAAATCGCGGATGGTGTTGCAGAGATCGCTCAAATAGCCCGGCTGCGAAGGTGATGACGTGCTGTTGAGCGTGCCATTGGTGTAATTTGTCTGATACCAGTCGCCCCAGCCGCCGAGCGGATCGACCAGTGTATAGCTCGTCTGATTCACCACCAGCACCGTCGCGGTGCCAGCGATAGCCACATATGGCCCAGCGGCGGTCTGGGTGCTGCTTTTGAGCAATTGGACTTCGGTGTAACTCGCGGCGATGATCGCGGCGGCGCTGGGTACGGTGACGTTGAGCGTAATCATGTGCGGCTCGTTTCTGCGATACTCGCTTGTTGATTCGCGGTCGCTACAATCTCACTTTGCTGGTTGCTTGTTGTTGCGACGGGTGCGCCGAAAAAGCGGGGAACGAGCAAGCCGTTCACACTGGTCACGCTGTGGCCCGCTACCTTTACCTGCGCCTGAAGTTGACCACCAACTACCGCCTGACTCTTGCCGAGCAAGTTCGCAGTCGCCTGAAGCTGTGCGCTTCCCGTGGCGGCGCTGTGCCCTGCCACCTTCGCTGTGCCTTGAAGTTGTGCGTTCACACTAGCGACGCTATGACCCGCCACGCTCACGGACCCCGCGATGCAGCCTAATGGAGGCAATGCCAGCGTGACGCTCACCCACCCATCGGTAACGGTGGCCGTCGTGCTGGCGCTGGCCACCGCGCCAGGGGCCGCGATGCTTTGCGAAAAACCCACGCGGTCAATCTGATAGCTGCCGATGCCGTGAACGACGCCATAGATGTTGGTCCAGCCTGTCATCGCATTTGGCACACTGGCAGTCGTCGCACTCACCATGAAGACCAGCGCGAGATCCCCCGCAAAACTCGTGGTGATGGCCGAAGATGCTGGGCTGCCGCCGTGCGCTGCGGTGAATGCCGAGGCCCATGTATCGTAGTGGCTCACAAGGGATGCGCCGATATAGCCCGCCACAATGCCACCAGCGATGGTCGCACCTGCTGATGTGAAGGTGTAACTCGCTGGCTCGCTGGCCCCGGCAACCTTATAAAACACCGCCTCGCCCACCGGGGCCGTGCCATCACCATTGTTGAGTGCAATGAGCGTTGACCAGCCTGACGGCGGCGTGAAGTCGGTGGCGCTGGTGCCGACGATGCACGCGAAAAGCACATCTCCCGACGCGGTGCCCGTCGGCGCGTTGATCGTGAGCGTACCCGCTGTGTTGCCACTCCCCCCATTGCTGACGACGTTGCGCTGCGAGATGGCCATAACCTAGTTCTCCGCGTCCAACAAATCCCCGACCGGAATAACAAACGTGTTGCCAGCGGCGATGGTGAACACCGTCGCCACGCCAGCATTCTGAAAATCGCCATATTTCCAGATGTTGCCGCCTGACGCCGCATCGAGAATTGCAATGCCGACGATGTTGCCCCACCCGGCGGTGGGCGACGGCCACGCAATGATGTTCACATTGCTACTCTGCTCGGTCACATTATCGCCAGCCGTACTGTTAGCTGTCCAGCCGCCCGCATTGGTGTAAGTGGCACGGGCATAACTACCACCCGTCACTTCAATCATGCCCGTGCCATCCGCTTTGGTCGGCATGGTCGTCAAGAGCGCAACATAGAGCGTCGCTGGCGCGGCTGGCGCGGCGGTACCATGCATGAGCGAAAGTACCACATCGCTGAAATATTTGCCCTTTTGCAAGGTGACGGCCATCAGTCATGCCCTCCTACGCCGCGACCGTGCGCAGCAGCGACGAGGCCACCGCAATTTTGTCGGCTGCCGTGCCACCCGTCACACTGATGCCTGTGACCGCAATCCCCGCCGCCGCGCCAGAGAGCGCTACGGTCGCGCCTGGAACCGACCCAGCAGGCATCGTCGCCGTGGCGGTCTGCCCAGTGAGCAGCACGCCCGCCGCATTGTATTTGTTATACGTCACCGTGTAGGTGCCTGCCGCCGCACCCGTGTTGCCCGCGCCGATGTTGACGATGGACAAGGGGGCGTTGCCGTAGGCCGCTGGCACATTGGAACCCGCCGTATAGGTCCCCGCGCCCGCGCCCGTCAGCAGAATCTGGCTCATGTTCGCCACCACCGACCCGAAGGCCAAGAACGCGCTGAGTGCCGCCGTCGGATTGACCGCCCGCCGCGCGAAAGCGCGATTGAACGCATCCAAGAAGTGCGGATCGACTTGCAGCGTGTTCGCGGTCAAGAAGGCTGCCAACCCACCTGTTGCTAGGTCAATGCCCGCGCAATAGGGAAAGAACGCATCAAGGATGGCGTTGTAGTTCTGATACTGATTCATCAGCGCCGCTTCATTGGACATGGATGCGTTCATCGGATCGAGCAGGAATGTCTCCTGCGACGCATCGTTGAGCGCCGCCACGCGCCCCAGCGTCGTCGCTTGCGCCGCCGTCAACGTCGAGATGGTGGAAGCATTCACTGCGGCCACAAGTTCAATGATGTGGTACGCGATGCTGTCGCACAAGTTCTGAGCATTGGTGGTCGTAATGGTTGCCATGCTTACCCCCGCTAATCCACTTGGTTGCCAGATCCGCAGATACTGGATCTGGTAGTTGGCGGGGAACACCGTCCCCCCGTTGGGTGCGCCATCGAAGAAGCCGCCGACCGCCAGATTCATGAGAATGTACATGATCTGCGTTGGGATGTCGGCCACGGTGGTGTTGGTGTAAATCGGCACATCATCCCAGAAGTAGGTGATGTGGTCGGGCATCCACTCGACGGCATACTTGTGAAAGGCCGCGCTGGCATCTGGCCCCGCCACCACAGGCGGGGCCGCGCTGTATTTGTTATTCAAGGCGTCGGTGTAATACAGGCCAGGGTGCATGATGGTGGGCTGTGACCCGCCGAACTCGAAGATATCAACCTCGTTGCTGAGCGGAATGTATTTGTAGAGCAGCCAGAAAGCGGGCCAGAGTCCGGTCCCCGCTGGCAGTTGGATACTCGCTTCCACATAACCATAGCGAAACTGGACGTTGCCGATGGCTTGGTTCCATGAGGCGATCATGCCGCTCGTATACGTTCCCGCGCCGACGTTGCCGCCGCCCGTGTTCGTCGCTTGCAGTTGCAGCGCGTTGCCGACCACCGCGACGTTGGCGGGCTTGTATTGCTCCAAGGTGCCGTTGAAGCTGTCATTATCGCCGAAGGTGTACTGCGTGGCCCACGTCGCCAGCTTGGCGGGTAACGCTTCATAGGTCAACGGCCAATTGGGATTGTGCGCCATGCGTCACCTCACGCCTTCTTGGCTGACTCCACTTTGTCGGCCTGTTCCGCTTGCGCCGCCAGTTGGGCCTTCAACGCCTCGATTTCGGCGTCTTTCGCCGCCAGTTCCGCCGTTTTCTCGACCAGCGCCGCAACTTGGCGCGTAGCCATCGCGGACATGGCATCGGCCACGTCGGTGGAGGGCGTCTCCGGTTTTTCGCTCTCGACGATCAGTTCATGCGCCAGCGCCTCGCGCACCCGCGCGGTGACAGCGACCTTGACGACCTTGCCATGCACTACGAGTGCCTCACCCTTGTTCGGATGGCGATCATCGGCCTCATGAAAAATGCCATGCCGCATCCGCGCGGGGTCGGTTTCCTTGGTGCGGTTGATCAGTTTGGGACCCAATTCCACCAAAATGAATCCGGCCTTGCGATCCTCCGGTGTGAGGTTGTCTCCGCTCACCGTCTGTCCTTTGCCTGCCATGATAGTTACTCCAATACCAAGTTGGGCAGCACCGCGCGGTACTGCCTGCGAACGGGTGTACGAAAGTCTGAAAAAGCGTGGTGAGGAGCGGTTTTGTGGTAGAATAGAAAGAGACAGGTGGCTTCAACACCTGCCTCCAACACACCCGATCTGTTAAGGAGATCCAGCGTGTCTACCGCAAAGTATATCCCAAAGTACACTCCCCCTGAAGATGGCCTGTGCCTCTGTGGCTGTGGTCAAATTACGCCTATCGCCAAACAAAACCACAGCACTGGGAGCCGCATCAAAGGCAAACACGTTGCCTTCTGCTATGGGCATAAGGCCAAAAGCAGTGAGACCTATCAGGTTGATCCCGAAACGGGCTGTTGGGTCTTTCAGCGCCACCGGAAAGACGGCTATGCGCGCATTACGCGCGATGGCAAGCGTGTCTATGCACACCGCTGGTATTATGAGCAGGCCAAAGGGCCAATTCCCGCTGAGATGGATCTCGATCACTTATGCAGCAATCCTGCTTGCTGTAATCCAGACCATCTTGAGCCAGTCCCCACCGTTATGAACATTCAACGGGGAAGGTCTGCGGTACTCACAGTTGAGCAGGTACAAGAAATACGCATGTCAAAGGGAAAAGTCACACAACGTGAACTGGCTCAACGCTACAACGTCTCCAAGAGTACCATTAACTTTATCAGGATGGGACGCACGTGGAAAAACGTTGAGAGTCCCAAAACTGAAGGAGATGGTTCTTCCGAGACTGCTTATGAACTGGAAAAGATGCATCGCCGCAAACGTCGGAGTGTTCACGCCGAAGACTATCTTGTTGATATGGATACTGGCTGCTGGATTTGGCAGCACCACCTTCTCCACGGTTACGGGGTGATCACCAGTAATCGTAGGCGGACCCAGGCACACAGGTATTATTACGAACAGACCAAAGGCTCTATTCCAGAAGGAATGATTCTTGATCACCTCTGCCGTAATCGCTCCTGTGTCAACCCTGACCATATGGAACCTGTAACGCCAGCAACCAACAATCAACGCGGTCAAGCTACCAAGTTGACAATCGACCAGGTACGCGAAATCCGCTCACTGAAAGGCAAGATGACCTATCTGCAACTTGCGGGACGCTATAGTGTTTCCACAAGTACCATTCGATTCATCTTGACGGGGCGCACCTGGAAGAACATCATCTAGTATCCATTCTAACCATCAATGCCTTAGTTTAGGCATTCAAAGTTAAACTTTGGATCGCTTGGTTGATGATCATCCCGAACGCCACCACCTCGGTGAGCGTGACCAAGTTCAGCTGCTTGTCGATGATTTTGTCGGTCTCTGTCAAGTTCCCACCGATCTCAGTCACCATCTCTAGCGCGTTGCCCTTGTTGAGGCCAAGCAGGATGTTCGATGGCGCGTAGGGGAAGTAGACCAGATTCACGGCACCGAAGAGGCTGGCCGAGGACGAGTTCAGATCAATCTTGCCGGGCATCGGCCCTTTCTCACCCAGCATCGCCAACAGGACCGAGGGGTTGAGGTTCGGGAACTGCAAGGTCAGCAGCGCCAGCATCGCCGCTTCGCCCGCGACGACCGTATTCACCTGATACGGATACGGCTTCATCTGCCAGTCCAACCACGCCTTGTAGGTCAAGTTGCTGGCGGTCGTGCCCGGATCGAGCGTGGTCAGGTTCCAATTGGTGCAGGCCGCGCCAATCGTTGAACCGTCGCCGTTGACCGCGACGTTGATCGCATCCTGCGACTTGTCGAGCATCGTCTGCTGCGCGATACGGCCCAGATGCACCGCGAAGAGATCCAGCTGAATGCGCCGCACCGCTTCATAGTCCATTTCGAGCGCCAAGCCGTATTTTTCGAGCGTGATCGATTTCTCACCTGTCGTCAGGCGTTGGCGCGGCAACGTGCCGCCCGCCGCGACGCGGCTCATGCGCCGCTGGCCCACGGTATCTTGCAGATAGATGGTGCGATAACTGCTGCTGTTGATGCCCGTCGTCACCGCGATGATATCGCTGAGGACGTTGGGGACCAACATCACGGCGCGCATCGTGCGGTTCAGGTATTCGGGAAACAGGATCGGACTGGCGGGCTGATCGCTCATATAGAAGCGCTCAACCGTATGGGCGTAGATGTTGCGCGCGGGGTCGGACTTCGTGCGGATGTTGCTGAGCCACAACTGACGCTCGAAGGCGTCCATTGTACCAAGGGGATCGTTGGGGGCGTATTCCTCGCTGGGGTCTTCATCTTCCAGCCACGCCGAGAAACTTTTGCCTTCTTCCATCGCGCGATAGACGAGGGCATGCTTGGCGTCTTTAATGGCCTCTTCGTCGTTGGCGCGGGTGGTGAACTGGCCGAGCAATTCGCCCGCGCGGGGGCGGACGCGCTCACAGCGGACCTTGGCATGGTCCGGGCGACGGGTCAGGGTGGGTGCGCTCATCAGGGATGTTCCTCCAAAAAGAACCCGCACTGGTTTCAAGCAGTGCGGGGGGATGTGTGGTGACGTGAGAGGTATGGGGATGGGGATGGGGCCAAGTAGCGCTTAGGACGCTCCGCCCATGTAGACATAGCAAATCTGGTTAGTCGTGTCCAACGCCAGCACGATGCCGCGCTCGGTCGCCAGCCGCACGCCGCCAGCGGGGGAAATGGCATTGCCCGCGCCATCGGTCTGAATGCCGCGCCCAATGAGGGGCGGGTTGGCGTTGGCGCTCACATAGGGGACGGCCATCGTGCCGCCGACTTCGACGGTGCAGGAATTGGGTTCGACTTTGACGAGCTTCCCCATCGGGTAGGCACCCGACGTGCCGAGGCCCACGGTACTACCGACGGTCAATGCCACCAGCACGCCATTGACGTTGTTATTCAGCAACGCGGCGTGAAAACTGCCGTCATAGTAGGACGGGTCATAGACAATCGTGCTGTCATACTCAAAAGGCAGCGTGAGAATGCCCTGCTCATTGTAGCTGGGCGTGCCGCGAACGGATGTTGGCATGTGCGTTTACCTCAAAATGGAATGCAAGAACGCTAGGTTCTTGGTGCGGTGGCTGGCGCGCGCTCAGGCGCGATAGAGGGCGGCGTCGCTGCGCCGCGTGGAGGAACGCGCGGCGGGCTTTTTCTGAATGCCCGCTGGGTCGTTGGGATCTTGCGGCGTGGTCTGCCGCCCGCCCTTGCCCGTTGGCTCGGTGGACCACGTGCCGTCGCGCTGCGGCGTGCCCCGTGGCGAAAGCGCCGCGCGCGCCGTTGCGTCCCAATCGGCGGCAAAGGCGCGGATCTCGTCGTAGTCCAGGCGCGTCAGAATCGCGCGATAGCGTTCGGTGTTGAAGCGCTCGCCCATCGCCCGCGCGCCGTTTCTGAGCGCATCCTCGATCGTGTCGGTTTTGACGCGCTCCGCGAAGATAAGCGCCGCGCGCTCTTCGGGGGTCAGGCGTTCGGCGACGGGCCGTGCCGCCGCTGGCACAGCGGGCTTGGTGCCACGCGCCACGGGTGCTGGCGCGGCATGGTCATGGGCGTGCTGATGATTGGCATCGCCGCTATGGCTGTGGGCATGCTCATGGGTGGCATCATCGCCCTGCGCGCCGTAGGCGGAGTGGCCGTGCGTGTGCTCACCCGTCATGGCATCGTGCGTGCCATCCGCGCGGACCGTGACCGCCTGCGGCATGCGCCCGTTCTGCCCATCGCCATCGGGATCATCGGTGCTGCCAACGGGCCCGGTATCCACATCCCCGTCGCCATCAGGATCGGCAGTAACATCGCCGTCTTTCTCGCTCATGAAGTCGGCCATCGCCCGCATGGCGTCGGCCATCGTGTCATGCCCGGTTTTGAGGTCATCATGGATGCCTTGCAGGCGATCCATATTCGCTTTGGAGATCTCTTTGCCGCTGCGCTGGAAGCTCTCCAACAGCCCGCGCACAAACTCGCTGCCTTTCATCTCGTCGTCCTCCTTCGGTGTGGGAGCATAGCCGGGGTAGCGTTGGAATAACCGCACCCGGCAGCGGTCCTCCACGAAGGCCAGATCTCGCGCGGTGGCGCGCCCGCGTAGCACCTCCACGTCGGCTTTGAGCAGCAGAATGTTGCTCCATGCGCGCCCGCTCTCATCGGTGCCGTTGGGCAGCGTACTCGCATTCTCATTCGCGCCCTTGTACACCAGTGAAAATTCCACGAGGCCCGCATCCACGTCGGCGGTGCATAACACCTCGCCATCTTTGCTCTCATACGTGCGGCCTGGCCAGTGGCTGCAATCATAATCATTGAGCATGTCCAGGTTGCAGACGGAACACCAATAGTGCTGCGGATCGAAGCCGATGGAATCATCCTGGTAGATGCCGCCCTCCATGCCCGTGATGTAGTCATCACTGCGCATGCCGCCAGGGAGATTCATGCCGCGCAACATGTAGGCCAGCGCGTTGGTCTGCATCGCATCGCCTTGGGTGATGACATCGCCCGCGAAGCTGCGGCCAATCGGCATCTGATAATGATTGTGCGAATCACAGAAGGCGACGCCCTGGGCCGCGTCACGGGCGAAATTGTTGAGACTGAGCGGCGTCATGCGCGTGTAGTAGGCATCCAGCGTGTTGTCGCTGATGCGCATCGGAATGACATACACGCGGTCCGAGGTCAGTGGGCTACGCGCTTGTTTGTTGATCAGCATCAAATCATCATCGGTCGGACGACCATCAGGGCGGCTGGCAACAATCTGCGCGCGCGTCGTACCAAAGGGCAGCGCCATATGCGGCGCGCGCCGCATATGCACCCGTTTGAGGAAGCGGTCCCATTCGGGCGGCGTCTTGTCCCACTGGGCATAGTGCTTGGCGAGATGGTCAAAGGTCGCCTTCAACTCGCCATCAGGGATGTCGGATTGCTCCAAACGCGCCATTGCGGCGGTGACGCCATGAAAAACCGTCTCCAAGCCATTCTCCCCTTTTTGGTGATGCGGCAACTTGTAGGGCGCTTTCTTCTTGGCGTCGTCGCCCGTGGACCCATCCCACCAAGCGTGCGCGGCTTTGTAGGCAGCCCAGTCATCTCCCGCGTCACCGAGGATCGCGTTCTGGGTATCAGCATTCCAGGTCCAGGTCGCATTTTCATCAGCAACCGTACCAGTTTTCTTGAATGGAACGGCGGGCATAGTTCTTACCTCAGTCTGGATGCTCACTCAGAGCGTCAAAATAACAAGCGGTACGCGGGACACACCGCCACGGTTCATGCCGCTTCACGGCGTTGGGGACTGGTATATGATAGCGTTGGCATCAATGACGGCTTTGAGGCAATCCGGCGAGCAGAAATGCAATTCATGCCGTTGTGAGGGACTTTCATCCCACGTCAGCGTGAGCCAGCCCAGCGGTTTAGGATAGGTGTGGCCCTCACGTTCAGCAACGGTGGCATGTGCTGAACACCCAAGACCATTGCATTGATACTCCGCGACAGTTTTCAATCTGGCGGCCATCGGAAAGTCCTCAGTTCTGAAGGAGTTGCACCTGCGCCACGACGTTCGCCGGCGCGGTGCCGGTGCCGTGGGTATAGGTGATGACCGCCTCGAAGAAGTCCCCGATGGCGACAGGCGTGTTGGCGACGGCTTGCGCCCCAACGACCGAGATGCGCGCGGCGGTCGTGGAAAGCAATGACATCACCGCACTCAGGATCGTCGTACCGTTCTTGCGAATATCGACGGTATAGGTGTCGTTGCCCGTGAGCGGCGTGATGGCGGCAACCCGCACATCCTTCACAAGGCCCGCGCGAGACGCAATGCCGAGCGGCACGGTCACGCTGGCTCCGGTCGCTTGCACCGTCGTGAAAATTTCGACGCTACCAGACGGCGTGTTGCTAGGGCCTTGCAGAACTTTGTTCTGAGAGTCCCAATAGGGCGTGAGTTGAGGAAAGCTCATGAATTTGACGCTCCTTTATGAATTAAGGGCAACCGATGATTGTCGCCCAAATGGTGCCGTTGACCGTGCCACCGCTGACGTTGACCAGGATCTTACCGATCACGCCGATCTCATGACCGTTTTCGGTGCCTGGGCCAAAGGTAGAAAAATAGCTGTTATTTCCCGTCCACGCCCCTTGCCCTGGATTGAGGTTGTTGACCTGAGCGGTCGGCGTTTCGAGTGAGAGCGTCGCAATCAGCACTTGCACTGACGGCGTACCTGCCACTACGCTCCAATTTTCCAAACTCACCCACACCGAGAGAAAACGATACCGACTGAAATTGAACTTGCCAGGGTTGCCGCGTGCGTCAGTCATGGCGAGTGAATCAAAATTCGCGTTGGCGTTGAGCAGGGTGATTGGTCCCACCCACAGAACTTCTTTACCGAGTGCTATCGACATACCTTGCTCCTTTAGCGCGTGTGCGGGGGGCGCGGCGGGCGCGTCGTGATCCGCTATTCAGGATAGCTCGGTCGGGCGGGCGTCGGGTCACGCGGGCAGGCGCAATGCCTGGCGCAGTGCCCGCAATGCAAGCATTGCAGCGTGGAACAGCTACAAGGACAATATCCCGCCGCCGTCATGACTTGTAAAGAGCAGCAACTACAGCGCTTCTTCATTTGTCAGT
>VFSW01004208.1_pt1 | contig 21456 bp, 16 predicted proteins | sample 5358111 | NCBI WGS metagenome assembly VFSW01 (sample SAMN11554181, study PRJNA540505) | mine drainage metagenome | isolation source: sediment from site ElyBrook_90M | place: USA: Ely Copper Mine, Vershire, VT | collected 2017 | reverse complement strand
GGCAATAATAAATTCTGCCTTACCCTCTTTGTTTATCATCCTGAGAGGTAACTGCTCAGCCGTGCCCGTACGTTTTACATAATACCTTACAAAAAGAATCAGGATTGCAAGATGCCCAGCTCCCTGGCCCTGGCCACCGCCTGGACGCGGTTATGCACATCCAACTTTTGGAAAATGTGCGAGGAATGAGCACGCAGGGTATTGACTGAGAGGAATAATTTGGCGGCAATCTCCGGGTTGGAAAGACCTTCGGCGATCAGCCGCAGCACTTCGATCTCGCGCTCGCTGAGCGGTTCGAGCAGTTCACTCGCTACGCCGGGGCTGACCGGTTGAAACCCCGGCGAGGGAACGGCGGGCTGGTCTATCCCCGCCAGCAGCTTATCCACGAAGCGGCGGATGGACAGGCTGGTTTTCTCTCGGCGCACCTGACGCAGCAGATCTACCAGGGATTCCAACCGGTCAAGAAAAAGACGAGAAATGCCTTCCGGCTCGGCCATTTCCAACGCTTCTGACAGGGCATCCAGGGCCTGTGCGGATTTTCCCAGTTCCCGTAAACCCACCGAGCGCAAGATCTGGATCTCGATAAGGCTTTGACCGCGACCTTCTGACGCCGCACCAGCCAGACAGTGATCCATCAAAACAACCGCCTCGGCATACCGGCCTTGCGCCAGCAGGATGCGCGCCAGGGTCAATTCTCTAAATTCACCAAACGCCTGCGACTCGGGCTGCTTCGGGAAACTTTCTGCCCACCGGTCAGCCGCCAGTCGGTCGCCCAGGGCCAGCGCCATGCGCGCCTTCCAGGCATCCATCAATATATTCACGGCCGGGTTATTATACCGGCGGGTGGTTTGCTCAAACTGCTGGAGCGTTTCTATTACTCCGGGGATGTCACCCAGGCTCAATTTCACCGCTGAAAGCATCGCCAGGCCGCGCCAGACCACGTGTACCCAACCGGCCTTTTTCCCCAGTTCCAGCCCGATGGCTAACTTCTCCAGGGCCGGTTGCAGCTCATTCCGGGCGTACAATATTTCTCCCTCAGCAATGTAAACGGCGCTGGCAGCCGGAGCCGTGCGTCCGGCCTCATCCAAAACAAAAGCCTGTTCACATACCTGGCTGGCCTGGCGCGCTTTCCCCGAAAGTAACAGGGTCAGCGCCAGGCATCCTACCACGTCCAGCCCCAGGTTGCGGTTGCCGGCCTGCTGGGCCAGGGTAACTGCCCGCGCAAATGCCTGCTCGGCCGGGCGGACCCTGCCAGTAAGATATCCTGCGACCCCCTCTGCGTGCAAAATCCGGGCGTGCGAGGAAGGTTCGTCTTCTGGCAGGCGCGATAATAATGGTCGCGCCTTGTCTACCAGTTCCAAAGCCCGCCGCGACTCGCCGCACATGGCGGCGAAAGTCGCCTGGTTGGTATAGAGCACCCCTCTCAGTTTCTGGGCCATGGGATCGTTTTGTGAGCGTCCTTCCAATGCCTGGGCAGCCGCGCGCAGGTACTCCTCCGCCGGTTTGATCTGCCCGGCAAAAAACAACCCCCGGGCGCAGTATAAGCATAAGTTGGGACGCGTGCGCACCAAATCCTCTGGCAGGCGTTTCGTCCAATTTAACAACGCCGGTAAGTCACCGCTGGCCCAGATGGAAGTCCGGGCAGCCTGCTCGATCAGCCCCAGGGCGCGGCTGAAATCTTCGGCCAGAAGGGCATGATCGACCGCATCGGCAATCATTCCCGCCTGTTCGAACCACCGGCTGGCCCGGCTGTGCAGCCCTGCCACCAACTCAGGATGGAACGTCTGGAAACGGGTGCTCAATAATTCGGCAAAAAGGTGATGGTAGCGATACCATTGCCGGTGGTTATCCAGTGAGATCAGGAAAATGTTGGATTTTTGGAGGTATTCAAGAATCGACAGGGAGGAGACCCGCGCCTCGGATTGAACTTCTTCTCCAGCCTCCTGCCGGTTAATGAGGCAATCACACAGCGGCGCGCAGAACCGTTTGAGGATTGAAGTGCAGAGCAAAAAACGCTGGACTGGTTCAGATTGGTGAGTCAGCACTTCATCCATCAGGTAATCCACCACGTGGTGGTCATCCCCGGCAAACGCCCGGATAAATTCGGCGCGCTGATCTGGCTCGAAGGCCGTCTCGCCGCTGTAAGTTGATTCAGAAAGAGAGATCGCTGCCAGTTGCAGGCCGGCAATCCAGCCTTCAGTGCGTGTTTCGAGCGCAATTACCTGGTCAGGCTGTAGATCCAGGCGCATGGTCTGGTTGAAAAAGGCCCCGGCTTCCTCTTCGGTGAACCGCAGCTCACCCATGCGGACCTCGGTCACCTGTCCCAGACTGCGCTGGCGGGAAAGACGCAAGAGTGGGTCCTGGCGGGTGATGATTACCAGGTGCATCATGGAGGGTAATAAATGCTCCAGGATAAACCCAATCGCTTCGTGGATCTCCAGTTCAACGATAGTGTGGTAGTCGTCAAGGATGAGCACAAAAGGGGTGCGAGTGTTGTTTATTTCGTTGAGCAGCGCAGGTAGTTGGCCTCGCAGCCAATCACTGCCAACATCAGCCTGGTTAGAACTTTCCAGGGCAGCCTGAAATGCCTGGCCGATATGGCTATCCACCTGCTGCATGGCGGCGATAAGATACGAGAAGAATTGCACCGGGTGATTATCACTGCGCTCCAGGGAAAGCCAGGTGGTCGGCCGGTCGAGGGTTTGCAGCCATTCGGATACCAGGGTTGTCTTTCCGTATCCGGCCGGCGCCGAGATCAAGGTTAGCCGGCGGTCTTGCTGTAAACCCTGGCTAAGCTTTTGGATCAAGCGCGGCCGGTCCACCTGCCCAGGGCGCGGGGTTGGCGGATACAGCTTGATCGTAAGAAGTTGGTCGGACATATGGATCAGGGATCAGGAAGGAAGCACAATAACCTGGCTCTTACGCTCTCGTACAGCGGATGCCAGGATCAACCAGGCCACGACCACCAGGACGGAAGATACCAGGGTGTTAGCGATCAGGCCGCCGGCATTCCACAGGCGTACTGCCACCAGCGAACTGATCAACCGGCCGACCGCCATGGCGGCTACATTGAGAGCCATCATCGTCCCGCGTGCCCCGGGGGCCAGCTCGGTGATCAGCGGCAATGTCGAAACTACAGAGAAGTCGTAAGTCAGGTAAACCAGGAAGAGACCCACCAGTGCGCCGGTCAGGTTCACAGCAATCTGTGGCAGAAGGATGAAAGCCACCGCGTTCAACAGCAGCCCGTACATCACCGCCCGGCGTTTGCCAATCCGGTCCACCCAGCCGGTGGATGCGCTTTCCGCCGAGAATTCGGCCAGGCAGATCACCAGCGAAGCCACGCCGATGGCTGCCACGCTCAGGCCGAACTGCTTTTCCAGCCAGGCGCCGTAGACGATATAGACGTTTTCGCTGGCCAGCAGGATGAGCAGGGTGACGACCAGGGCCATCCAGGCCGGCCTGGGAATGGAAGAAAAAGAAAAGCCCGCCCAAATTGATTTTACCGGCGCCCGTTTGGCAGGTTGGGCGCTGCGGCCTACCGCAGGGAAAAACCAGGTCAGCGCCAGTCCGGCCGCGCCCAGCAGGCCGATAAAAATAAACGGCGAGCGCCAGCCGAATGAAGTGATCAGATAACCGGCGACCGGCACCCCAATGGCCCACGAACTGGGCCACATCAGCGCCAGAATGCCCATCATGCGCCCCCTGCGTTCGTAAGGGATCGTATCCCCCAGGTAAGCCAGCACGGCCGGATCGTAAACGGCTTTACTCAGGCTGAGGAAAGCCACCGCGCCCAGAACGACAGTAAAAGTTGGCGCAAGAAAGACACCCGCCGTCCCCGCTACCAGGATCAACAATCCGGCGATCATCAGGGAGCGCCGTCCAAAGCGGTCGGAAAGGGCGCCATACAGCGGGCTGGACAGGTTAGCCACCGCTCGGGCGGTCAGCAGCAGGCTGGTGGTTTGCAGCGGCACACCCAACGCCCGGCTGATGGCGGGTAAGAACGGGTAGATCACCCGCATCTGCATATTCAACGCCAGCCGGGAAAGTAAGACTACCCCAAAGGATTTTTTGGTGAATTCCTGTTGTCTCATCCTGTCAGCCTCATGATTATTAATGAACAGTCAGAGGCAATGCAGAGTTCGTAGAAGACCTCTGGCAAAAATAAAGCCTGTTCAATTGATAATTAAGGGGAAGACCAACAACAAGAATAAGTATACAAGATTTTTCACCCGGGGCAAGTATCCAGAAACGTTTATTTGTCTAGACCATGCCGGATGGCAATAATCGCCGCCCGGGTCCGGTCGGAGACGTCCAGTTTAGAGAAAATTGCGCTGACGTGGTTGCGCACCGTTCCCTCCGATAAGTGCAGCCTCTCAGCAATATCTGCGTTGGAAAACCCATGGGCGATCAGGCGTAGAACATCCACCTCCCGCCCGGTCAGCTTTTCGGTAATCAACGTTTGCGGCTGTTCCTGCTTGCTGGCAACCTGCCCCAATATTTTCCCGGCTACCAATGGATCGACGTAAGACTTTCCAATCACAGTCCCGCGAATGGCTTCGATCACTTTTTCACGCGGGGTATCTTTTAACAAATAACCGGAGGCGCCAGCTCGAATGGCATCGAACACCCACTCGTCATCATCAAAAGTGGTCAATACTAAAATCTTAACCGCAGGATATTCCAGGATAATCTGGCGGGTGGCTTCCACGCCGTTCATACCGGGCATTTTCAGATCCATCAAGACCAGGTCAGGGGGAGCTTTGGTCACCAGGTCGACAGCTTCCGCTCCATCTCGCGCCACCCCGGTGACTTCGATATCTTTCTCCAATTTCAACAGCAGTTCCAACCCATCCCGCACGATTGCCTGGTCATCGCAAATGATCACTTTCATCGCTGGTATCCTTTGATCGCCAGCCGAATGGCGGCCCCGCAGTTGGGTTGGCTGGTAATGCTCAACTCGCCGCCCACCAACCTGGCCCGCTCGCGCATCCCATCCAGGCCAAAGTGCCCGGCAGACGAGTGGGTTTCTGGGTTAAATCCGTGGCCGTCATCCCGGAGTGTCAAAAGAATTTCCCCTTCATTCAAGGTCAGTTTGACGATGATGTTGTGGGCAGCGGCATGGTGGACGACATTTTCCAGGGCTTCCTGGGCGATGCGGTAAATACACTGCTCCACATCCGGCGACAAAAATAGTTCCTGGTCAGGCAGGCAAACATCCACGCCCAATTTTCCTCTTTGCGCGGCCTGATCGATCAATTTTCGCAGCGCAAGCACCAACCCCAGGTCATCCAATGGCCTGGCGCGCAATTCTTTCAGGGCGCGCCGAGTTTCCTGCAAGCCCGAACGCGTCGTTTCAAGCGATTGGTCGAGCAGGTTCCGGGAAGTTACTGCATCGACCTCCCAATAAGCTTTGATCGTCTCCAGTTGCACGGATAAGCCGCTCAAAGTATGCACCACGGTATCATGTAGCTCACGCGACATGCGGTTGCGTTCCCGGCTGACCGTCAGCCCTTCCAGTGCGCTGGCATAATGGGCTAATTGTTTGTTGGCCAATTTCAAGGATGCTTGCTGAGCGCGCAGGTAGGTGATTAATTGCCCGATGAACACACCCACCACAAGGAAACAAATCGTGCGGATGAGGACAATGAAATAAAAATCCACAAACCTTGGATCGGCTAATTTGTTTAATGCAAAGACAACCAGCAACTCGAATAAATTGATAGCAATACTGTACAGCACCATCACGAAGAGTCTGTACTGCCAGGCTACCAGCACCAACCCGATCATTGAGATCGGCAATTGTCTCAAGGCCATGCCTTCGAGGTTGGAAAGCGGGGCCGGTGGAAGCCTTAGATTCAACAAATGATTCATCAAAATCGGGACGACCGATATTAGCAAGATCATCAGCACAGGCATGATCCTGCCGTTGCTCTTTATCCATTTTGAATAAGCAAGCCCCATGAAAATCAAAGCCGGCAGCGTATTGACCAGGTGGTACCCCAGGATTCCCCCAGCAGGTTTGCCTGAATAAATGGACAGGTTGATCGCTGCCAGCGATGTGAGATATATTATCCACATCCAGGCTGCCGTACGCATCACTCGCGAATAATCCGGGGAACCAATGGACATGTATAAATCATAGCATGTTCCTACGAAAACTACCCCTGAGGGCTGTCATGCTTTATTAAATGCGGCCATGACGGCAATCACTGCAATTGGTGAGCAGGCGCATGGGGTCTGTGCGGGTGGAGATGACACTCGGTACTCAGATTTACAACCTGAAAGCTATAAACTCAGATTATGAAAATCATTCAATCCAATTTTATCGCCCTGTTGACAGTTTTTATATTTTCGTTGACTGCCTGCTCCAGCCCAGCATCCGCCACGCAGGTAGTAGAGAGGCCTGTCACCCTTGTAGCCAACAATTCCACACCTGTTTCAAGTTCAGCCGCTTTCACCTTAACCAGTCCGGATGTGGTTGAGGGCGGCATGCTCCCCGCTGAATATACCTGCGATGGCGATAGCGCGACCCTGGCGCTCGCCTGGACAGGCGCGCCGGCCGGCACGCATGGCTTCGCAGTCATCATGCACCACGTCGCCAGCCCGACTGATATCCATTGGTATTGGGTCCTGTATGACGTCCCTGCCGGGGTTTCCAGCCTGGAAAAGAACAGCCAGGGAGTCGGGACGTTGGGAACCAACAGCGTCAATGGTAAAACGGCCAACGCGCCCCCTTGTTCCAAAGGGCCCGGGCCAAAGACCTATACCTATACCGTCTATGCCCTGTCTTCCCGGCCGCAGCTGTCTGTGCCCCCCTCCCAGGTTGACCGCCAGGTCCTGTTGGAAGCTATTCGCAATATCACCCTTGCCAGCGCTGAATTGCACGTAACCTACACCCGCAAATAAGGAGAAAAATGAAAACAAAAATTCCGGTATTTATCCTGCTTGTCACTTTAATTCTGCCGGCCTGTTCGAGTTCCAACATGGCCAGCAACCAATCTGTTAAACCATTTATTGTTCCAATGGTCGTTATGCCAACTGCTGTCGAGCAAGCCACGGCGCCATCCATAAAAAATACCCAAATGGCCGTAACACAGGCTCCGGCAGCCCCCTCAAAAGAAAAGGAAACCGTCGGAGGAGGCACGCCTCCATCCGAAGCCATCACCTCCTGCAGCGGGAAAAATGATCGGGACGCCTGTGAATTTACCTGGCAAAAGGGTAACGAAACCGGCGTCTGCGAAACCGTCCAGGGCCAACTGACCTGTTCCCCACAACACGATCCGGCCAATACAGGGCAGCCAGGTGATCATGCAAATAATCAAGGCGCGGTTCAAAAAGCCGGAGGGCGACCGGATGGGAATCAACCCGTCGCCGACACTCCCGGCTATAACATCGACCAGGCGATTTCAGATAAGGCGCAGGGGATGACCATCGCTTTTGACGCCATGGCCTTCCTGACCGGTGACCTGGGGGCTGACTCGTTCTTCCCGCCCGGCAAGGTCGCCGATTTCTGGGGCTTTCAGTATCTGCGCGACAACGATCCCAGCCAGATGGGGCACGCCGGCGACTTCCTCACCAGCGCGGCGATGAACATGCTCAACGTCCTCAGCGCCGACCAACGGGCTAGACTGGTAGCATTGGCAAAGAGCCAGGTGAGCTCAATCGACGAGTACGGCTACAAGCGCTTTGTCTTGATCAAGGCTTTCCAACGCCTGCTGGATGGCGACTTGCCTACCGGTACCACCGGGCTGGATGAGGCTGCGGTCAAAAATTACTCGGCCAACCTGTACCAGCTGGATGGCGAGATCAGTTACGAGAGAGCGCGTTTGATGGGCAGCCTGCTCAATTCCCTGGATGCAACCCAAAAGGCGTACCTCGACGCCATGACCGGCAAAGGCATGTTGGCATGGCCAACAGTGACGGAGCCCGCCGATCTGCGCGACCTCGACAGGACGGTAAAGGTGGCGATAATGACCTATGCGGCGGATATGTTCAGCTGGTATGCCGGTTCAATCGACGCAGATGTATACTTCTGCCCTGAGCGGCATGGGACGTACTTCGGTTCTTTCTATCTGAAGGATATCCGTGCGATGAGCGATTCAAGCTACGCTATTCCAACCGATATGACTGGCAACCTGGGCGATGAAATGCTGGCCACGTTGAATTCTGATCAGGCCGGGCTGGTCACCAGCCTGGTAGATATTCAAAAGCCATTTCTGTTGAGAATTGTCGAAACGCGCAAGCAAGCCTCCATCGAGCTGCGTAAATTCCTGGCGGGTGGGACGGCATCCAAAGCCACGGTACTCAGCCTGATGCAGCGCTACGGCGAATTGGACGGCGAAATCATCTACAACCTGGCGGTAAACTTTGCCAAAGTGAACCAATCCTTGACCGGCGACCAAAAGGCTAAGTTAACCGCCATGCGCGAGCAGTTGCTGGGCGATTTAAGTCACCCTTCAGGAGCCTATTTATATTCTCAACCCGTCTCTATGCCCGAGATTCCCAATACGGATTTCTTGTTCAAATAAGAAAATCACTCTTATGAAACAAATAAAAAATTCACGCCGTGATTTTGTAAAACTTTCCACCCTCGGGTTTAGCAGCGCCATCCTGTCTGCCTGCGGAATTAATCCCCGGCCCCAGTTACACCCTGCTGCAAAGCCCCCAACTTTGGCGGAAGTGACGCCAGTTCCCATCCCCGCAGCGACTGCTACAGCCAAAGCGCCAAAAGATAAGGGGCAAGAGGAAGCCTTTTCACCTTTTTCAGGAAACCCTGATTTAGTTGCTTCGGTAATTCTTGGGCGCCCGACGGATATATCGGTGACTGCCAACCTTGTTCCCGCAGTTCCAATGGCTGTTTACTACGAATATGGTACAGCAACCGGGACGTACACAGGCAGAACCCTGCAACAGGCTGCCAGCCCCAATGTGCCGCTGGAGACGCTCATCAGCGGGCTGCAATCTAACACACGTTATTACTATCGCGCCCGTTTTGGCGATGAAGCAGGGCAGGAACATTCTTTTGTGACCCGGCGCGCCCCAGGCAGTCCTTTCACGTTTGACATCCAGGGCGACTCGCATCCCGAGCGGGTTAACAAGGAGTTCAACGCGGATCTGTACCAGCGCACGCTGCTGAATGCCGCCGCATACCGGCCGGATTTCTACATCACGATGGGCGATGATTTTAGCGTCGATCAGCTAAAAACTGTCAATGCCGAGACAGTTACGATGCGCTATATCAACCAGCGCCAGTGGCTGGGGCAGGTTGGGGCGCCCGTGTTCCTGGTCAACGGCAACCACGAACAGGCTTCGCTGGCCAACCTGAACGGGACAGCGGATAATGTCGCGGTCTGGGCGCAGACTGCCCGCAACACGTATTATCCCCAGCCCGCCCCGGATGCCTTCTACACTGGCAACACCGAACCGGTTGAGCACATTGGTCTGCTGCGCGATTACTACGCCTTCACCTGGGGCGACGCCCTGTTTGTGGTGATTGACCCCTACTGGCACTCACCGCAAACGGTCGATAACCAGTTTGCCGCTGACCGTGACCAAAAGAAGGGCCGTGACCTGTGGAATGTGACCTTGGGCGACTCGCAGTACCGCTGGTTCCGCCAGACGCTCGAAACCAGCACCGCCAAATACAAGTTCGTTTTCACCCATCATGTGCTCGGCACCGGGCGCGGCGGCATCGAGCAGGCCGATGGCTACGAGTGGGGCGATAGCGCCAATCTGGCCGCCCACCGCCCCGGCTGGGACAAGACCATCCAGCAAATTATGGCCGACAACCACGTCACCATCTTTTTCCAGGGCCACGACCACATTTTCGTCAAACAGGAACTCGACGGTGTCATCTACCAGACCCTGCCCGAGCCGGCCAATCCCTTCTACAGTTGGGAAAATGCCGACGCCTACACCAGCGGCGACAAATTACCCAACAGCGGCCGCGTCCGTGTAACAGTCGAGCCGAGCGGCGTCACGGTCGAATATGTCCGTTCGTATCTCGGCCAGCCGGATGAACTGGCATTCTCGTACACCATCAAGCAATGACATTTTCAAGGATAATTTATGCTGACGCTACGCTTTTACCAGATACTCACCCTCGTCATTCTCCTCGCACTGACCGTCTCCTGTGGGGTAGTCCCGGTTCCAGCACGGGACGAGCCTCAGACGACTTCAGGCCTGCCTGCCGTTACATCGTCCCCGCAAGGGAAACCGACCGATTCTCCGTCCGCACCGCTCCCCGCTTTGGAACCGACCAAGCCACTCGCACCCGACTCTTCTTCCCTGCCGACCCGCGCGCCCAAACCGACACGCGACAATAGAGCGCCCTCGAACAAACAGGGCAACGACGCCTCGCAAAACCTGTCATTCACGGTGCCCACCCACTCCATCGATGTGATACTGGGTCGCCCGACAAGCAACTCCATTACCGTCAGCGTTCTTGCTTATCAGGCTGCGGAAGGCTACCTTGAATATGGCCCTTCATCCGATAATTTCACGAACCAGACCCCGCTGCGTGTCTTGAACGCCAACCAGCCGGCGGAAATTCTGGTGGATGGGCTTCAAGCCAACACTGCCTACACCTATCGTGTGCGCTACCGCTCCGGCAGCGCACACGATTTCGCCGCCACCGACTCCGAAACCTTCACTACCCAGCGTGCAGCGGGCGCTTCGTTCACCTTCACCATCCAGGCCGATTCGCACCTCGATTCCAACAGCAGCCTGCCGGTCTATGAGCAGACTCTTGCCAATGAACGCGCCGACCAGCCTGATTTCGTCATCGACCTCGGCGACACCTTCATGACCGACAAAGTCAATCTCTACACCACCGCCGAACCGCAATACTGGGCACAGCGTTATTATTTCAGCCTGTTGAATGCTCCACTTTTCCTCGTCCTCGGCAACCACGATGGCGAAGGCGCACCGAAAGGCAGCACCGGGCAAGAAATGCCCACCTGGTCGGCCAAACTGCGCACCCAGTTGTTCCCCAACCCCATACCGGACGCTTTTTACACCGGCAACACCACCCCCGACAAAACCGTCGGCGCATTACAGGATTATTGCGCCTGGGAATGGGGCGATGCCCTGTTCATCGTTCTCGACCCCTACCGGTTTACCCCACCCCAAAGCGGCGACTCCAGTCTGTGGACTCCCACCCTGGGCGAAACGCAGTACCGCTGGCTGAAAACCACCCTCGAAACCAGTCAGGCCAAGTGGAGATTTGTTTTTATCCACCAACTGATTGGAGGCTACGACAAAAACGGTCGCGGCGGTGTCGAAGTGGCTCCGTTCTACGAGTGGGGTGGTAACAACGCGGATGGTTCCTACGGTTTCGACACGCAGCGCCCCGGCTGGGGCCTGCCTATCCACCAATTGCTTGTCCAGAACCACGTCAACGCCGTGTTTCACGGCCACGACCACCTGTTCGTCAAACAGGAACTGGACGGCATCATCTACCAGGAAGTCCCCCAGCCCGGCGCCGCCCGCGCCAACGCTACGAATAGCGCCGCCGAATACGGCTACCTGAGCGGCGACATCCTCGGCAGCCCCGGCCACCTGCGTGTCACGGTCACGCCGGATGGGGTCACCGTGGAATACGTACGTGCGTATTTACCACAGGATGAAAAGACAGATAAGCAAAATGGACAGATGGATTATCGATACACGCTCCTGCCATCGGCTTGAAGCTAACCGGGCCATCAGTTCATCTGAACCTGTTTCTCCCACAACTGCCGGAAGCGGCCTGCCTCGTTCACCAGGGTGTTGAACGTGCCGCACTGCGTCATCTGCCCCCTCTCCAGGACGATGATCAGGTCGGCATTCTGGACGGTTTGCAGGCGGTGCGCCACCAGGATAACTGTTTTGCCCTTGAGGAATTTGCTCAGGTTGTGGGTTACAAAATCCTCGGTCAGGCTGTCCAGAGCGGAGGTGGGCTCGTCCAGGATCACGATGCGGGCATCTTGCAGCATCGTTCGCCCAAAGGCCAGGCGCTGGCGTTCGCCCCCTGACAGCTTGATCCCCCGCTCGCCCACCAGGGTATCCAACCCTTTCGGCAAACGCGCTACCAGGCCATCCAGCCCCACCTGTCGGATCACCTCTTCCAAGCGGGCCGGGTCGGTGGCGCATTCGAAGGTCAGGTTCTCGCGCAGCGTCCCGTCGAAAATCGGTGGTTCCTGCGGGATATAGGCGATCCCCGGATAGTAGGTGGACAGGTTGATCTCGCTCAGGTCCTGCCCGTCCACCAGAATCTGCCCCTTTTGTGGTTTTAACAGATTGAGCAGCAAACGCACCAGCGTCGATTTTCCGCCCCCGCTGGGGCCGACGAAGGCGGTGGTTTTGCCGCCCTCGATTTTTAACGAAAAGTCCTTCAGCACTTCCTGCTCTTTATAGGAAAAATTAACCGCCCGGAACTCCACATGCCCCGACCCAAAGGCCAGCGCCTGCCCAACTGCCAGCCCGCTGTCGTCTGGCAGCGAGAAGAATTCCATAAAGCGGTTGAAGGTGACCGCATCCATCCGGTAAGTGATCCAGGAATAGCTGAATGTAGATACCGGCCAAAACACGACGCGGATAAAAGCCACCAGCGCCACCAGCGTGCCCACCGTCGAGGTTCCAGCCAGGATCTTGCCGGCCTGCTGGATAATGACCAGCGCTTCGATCACAAAAACGAACAAGGCAAATCCGGAAAAAAACAGTTCCTGCATCAGGTAGATCTTAGCCCGCGCCCGCACGATCTCGTCAGAAATGCCGCACAGCCGCTCGAACTCGGCTTTAAACCGCCCGTTCACCCGGAACACCACCAGCTCCATAAAAGCGCGTACCGAGAACTTGGAGAAATCCTCCTGGTTGGCCAGCATGGCTTCCATCAGCGTGCGCAGGTAGTGGATGGAATAGAATGTAAGCAGGTACAGCAGACCATACCCGGCCAGGATGATCAGAAAAAGGGTCTGGTCGTAGTAACGGATAAAAGCCAGGCTGATGATGAACTGCGGGATGATGCCCCGTACCAGGTTGAGATAAAATCCGGTCAGAATATTTTTGGTGGCCTGTGACCCATTTTCGACGCTCTGGATCAGGTTACCCGTACCCAGGTCTTGATAAGCCTGGTAATCGATGCGCTCGATCTTCTCCAGGGCGCGCAGCTTGACCCACTGCACCACGCCCTGGTTGAGGATAGTGGTGGGAATCCCCTCCGTATAGATCAGCAGGTGGTTGAGCACCGTCAGGCCAATGTAGCCGGCTAATGGCGCGTAGAGGTCGCCCAATTGTTTTGCAGCGGGAAGACCATCGATCAAGCGCTGGAAGAAAACCAGCGCATACATGCCTATAAAAGTTTGCGAAATGCCCACCACCAGAATCGCGGCGAGCACCAGCCAGTAAGCCCGGCTGATGGTCAGGACGGTTTTCAGGATGCTTTTGTTCAAGGCAACTCCATGAAGAAACGAGGTGGACGATATTTATATATCATAAAAAAGAAGGAATTCACAGGATATCCAGGTGAAGAGGAAGAGATAATAAAAACAGGCTACATATGTCCTCTGCGTCCTCCTGCTGGGGCTCTTGCTCTTCCTGCCGGCCGGGACGTTCAACTACTGGCAGGCCTGAGTCTTCATCCCGGTTTTTATGATCACGATGAGCGTGTTCGGCATTTACTTCACGGTCAAAGACCCGCAGTTGATGGAACGCCGCAAGCGGGCCGGGCCGGCCGCCGAGCAAAACACAGTCCAGAAGATCGTTGCCACCCTCGCCTTTGCGAGCTTGTTTGGCCTGTTCATTGTCGGCGGGTTCGACCATCGTTTCGGCTGGTCGCATATGCCGTCGTTCATCGCCTGGGCTGGAGATGCGCTGGTGGTGGTTTCGTTCTACCTGTACTCCCTGGTGTTCAAAGCCAACAGCTTCGGCGCTTCCAACATCCGCGTGGAGGAGAACCAGACAGTCTCATCCACCGGTCCCTACGCCCTGGTCAGGCACCCGATGTACTCGGTAGGGGTAGTCTTTTTTGCCGGAATTGCCCTGGGTATCGGGTCCTGGTGGGCGCTGACCCTGCTGCTGGTCGCCTACCCCGTGCTCGTCATCCGCATCCTCGACGAAGAAAAGCTCCTGGTGAAGGATCTACCGGGGTACCCGGAATACAAGCAAAAGGTACGCTATCGCCTCGTCCCTTATCTTTGGTGAAAGGCAAAATTTTAAGTTTTTGGGGGATTGACTTAATCAGACATTTTTGATACTATATTTAGAAGCATAAAACATGGACACTTACTCACTGGCCCTTTCGATCGTAATTCTTATTGCGGTTCTCATTGTAGAGAACCTCATTCGGGTTGGGAAGGCCAAAAAAGTCGAAGTCCACGTAACAAAGTAAAAAAATAAACGGACGTAAAACCAAAAGAGCCACCCCAACCCAGGGGTGGCTCTTTTATATAAACACTTCATAACCTCACCTCAAATAAAAGGAGCAGGCGAGCGATGCCTTCACATTTAATTAAATCCGGATTTGAACGAGCCCCTCACCGGGCGCTGCTGAAAGCAGTCGGCGTAACCGACGCGGATATGAATAAACCCTTTATTGCTGTAGTTAATTCATACGCCGAGATTGTCCCCGGGCATGCTCACCTGCAGGAATTTGGGAAGCTGGTCAAGGCGGCCGTACGCGCCGCCGGTGGTGTGCCTTTTGAGTTCAACACCATCGCCGTGGATGACGGTATCGCCATGGGACACGTTGGCATGCATTATTCGCTGCCCTCGCGTGAGCTGATCGCCGACTGTGTGGAAACCATGATCGTTGCGCACCAGTTCGACGGGATGGTGTGTATCCCCAACTGTGACAAAATTGTGCCGGGTATGTTGATGGCTGCGGTAAGGGTCAACATCCCAGCAGTTTTTATTTCCGGAGGCCCCATGGCCACCGGGCGCACCCCCAGCGGTGAGGCGGTTGACCTGATCTCGGTCTTCGAAGGCGTGGGGGCTTACCGCACCGGCAAAATCGACTCGACCCGCCTCAAAGAACTGGAAGACTTTGCCTGCCCGAGCTGCGGCTCCTGCTCGGGCATGTTCACCGCCAACAGTATGAACTGCCTGATGGAAGCCATCGGTCTGGCCCTGCCCTACAACGGCTCGGCCCTGGCCAACACCCCCGAACGCGAGGATCTGGCCCGTCAGGTGGGCGTGCGCATCATCGACATGGTAACCCGCAATATCACTCCCCGCTCGATCGTGACCGCCGAAGCGCTGGACGATGCCTTTGCCCTGGATATGGCCATGGGCGGCTCGACCAATACCGTACTGCACGCCCTGGCGATTGCCCACGAAGCCGGCTTTGAATACCCGCTCGAGCGCATCAACGCCGTCGCCGACCGCGTACCGCACCTGTGCAAGGTCAGCCCCTCCGGAACCTGGCACATGGACGACGTACACCGCGCCGGCGGCGTGCCGGCCATCCTCAACGAAGTCCAGGCCGGGACGCAGTTACTGCACATGCAGCGCCAGACGGTATCCGGCCAGACCCTGGGCGAGTCGATCTCCGGGGCAGCCGTGAAGAACGCCGAAGTCATCCGCCGTTTCGACAACCCGCATTCGCGGCGCGGCGGCCTGGCGATCCTGTTTGGCAATCTGGCGCCCTGCGGGGCAGTCGTCAAAACCGCCGGCGTGCCCCAGGGCATGCTGCACTTCAGCGGGCCGGCGTGTATTTTTGAATCGCAGGAAGACGCCCAAAAAGGCATCCTGGCCGGACAGGTCACAGCCGGCGACGTAGTGGTAATCCGCTATGAGGGACCGCGCGGCGGCCCCGGCATGGTCGAGATGCTCAGCCCAACCAGCGCCATCATGGGCATGGGCCTGGGCGACAAAGTCGCCCTGATTACCGATGGGCGCTTCTCCGGCGGGACGCGCGGCGCCTGCATCGGCCACGTTTCACCTGAAGCGGCTGCCGGCGGGCCGATCGCCGCCCTGCACAACGGCGACATGATCGATATCGACCTGGAAGCGCGCACGCTGAATATGCGCCTTTCCGAAGCGCAGGTAGCAGAACGCCTGGCTGCCTTGCCGCCTTTCACCCCGCGCACTACCAGCAAATGGCTGCGGCGCTACGCTCACTTTGTAACCAGCGCCGATACTGGCGCAGTCCTGGAGGAAGAATGAAACGTAACGGTGCACAAATCATGTGGGAATGCCTGGCCAGAGAAGGGGTCTCAACTGTGTTTGGTTATCCTGGGGGCGCCAATCTGCCGATTTATGACGCCCTGCCACAGTTTCCCGAAATTCACCACGTGCTGGTCCGCCATGAGCAAGGCGCCAGCCACATGGCCGACGGCTACGCCCGCGCCGGCGGCGGCGTAGGGGTAGCCCTGGCTACTTCCGGCCCGGGCGCCACCAACCTGGTCACCGGCATCGCTACGGCAATGTTAGACTCCGTGCCCATGGTGTGCATTACCGGGCAGGTAGTCAGTAAGCTCATCGGCTACGACGCTTTCCAGGAAATCGACGTGACCGGCATCACCCTGCCCATCACCAAGCACAACTACCTGGTAACCGATCCGCGCGAAATCAACCACGCCATCCACGAAGCGTTTTACATCGCCCGCTCCGGCAGGCCCGGCCCCGTGCTGGTAGACATTTCAAAAGACGCCCAACAGGCGTTTATCGACTGGGAATATGATGGCAGCCCCATCAAAATGCGCGGTTACCGGCCCAATCACCGGCCCTCCAGCCAGGATATCAAGCACGCCGTCGAGATGATCCACGCTGCCAAACGCCCGGTTATCCTGGCCGGGCACGGCGTGTTGATGAGCGGCGCCATGGACGAGCTGCGCGAATTTGCCGAGCGCACCCAGACTCCCATCGCCATGACCTTGCTGGGCCTGGGCGGTTTCCCCGGCAGCCATCCCCTCAATATGGGCATGATGGGCATGCACGGCGAAGCCTGGGTTAACAATGCCATTCAAGACGCCGATCTGCTGCTGGCCTTTGGCATGCGTTTCGATGACCGGGTAACCGGCAACCTGAAAACCTATGCGCTTGACGCCCAGAAGATCCACGCTGAAATCGACCCGGCTGAAATCAACAAAAACGTGCCCGTCGACCAGGCCCTGATCGGCGATCTGCGCAGCACGCTATCGCAACTGCTCGAATACGTCGAACCGCTCGATCACAGCGCCTGGTTGGCTCAGATCAAAGACATGAAGGGTGAAACGGCCGTACGCGATATTCTCAACTTGCCGGATGACGGTCACCTCTACGCTGCGCACGTGATCAACGACCTCTGGCGCTATACCGGCGGCAAGGCCCTGGTGGTGACCGACGTGGGCCAGCACCAGATGTGGACGGCCCAATACTACCGCCAGGACTACCCGGGCAACTTCCTCACCTCGGGCGGGCTGGGAACCATGGGCTTTGGCCTTCCAGCCGCCATCGGCGCCAAATTTGCCCAGCCGGAAGCGGACGTGTGGGTGATCGCCGGCGACGGCGGTTTCCAAATGACCCAGTCGGAGCTTTCGACGGCTGCTCAGGAAGGCATCAAGGTCAATGTTGCCATTATCAACAACGGTTACCTGGGCATGGTACGCCAGTGGCAGGAGTTCTTCTACGAAAAACGCTATTCAGCCACCCCTATGAAAGGACCCGATTTCGTCAAAATTGCCGATGCGCACGGCCTGGCCGGACTGCGGGTAACCCGCCGGTCTGAGGTCGAAGACGCCGTACGCCAGGCCCACGCAACCGAAGGCACCGTGGTGATCGATTTTCGGGTCGAACAGGAAGACAGCGTTTACCCGATGGTCCCAACCGGGGCAGACCTGAAGCAGATGATCCGCCGCCCGCTGCCTACCAGCCAGGTGAATGAAGCCGCTCAAGATAACATTTAGTAAGTAACGAATTTTTGGGTTGTTCAACCGGCACAGCCGGTTTAACAACCCAAAAATTCATCCAAGGAGAGAAGAAATATGCTCCATACCTTAGTAGTTCTGGTCGAAGATAAACCGGGCGTCCTCAACCGGGTGGCTTCATTGTTTCGCCGCCGCGCTTACAACATCGACTCCCTCACCGTCGGGCGCACCGAACAGGCCGGCATCTCGCGCATGACCATTGTGGTCGACTGCGATCCAACCAGCATCGAACGCCTGATCGCCTACCTGTACCGGCTGGTCAATGTTTTAAACGTCAGTGACCTGACCAACATGGCGTGTGTAACGCGTGACCTGGCTATGATCAAAGTATCTACCAGCCCGGAAAACCGTACCCACATCATGCAAATCGTCGATGTATTTCGGGCGCGCATCGTCGACATCACCAATACTTCGTTCATTATCGAGATCACCGGCGACGAAGAAAAAATCGAAGGCTTCGTCGAGGTGCTGCGTCCCATGGGCATCACCGAGATGGCGCGTACCGGTGTGGTGGTGATGGCGCGCGGCGCCGGCCCGATACCGGCCTTGAGCAACGGCAATGGCAACGGTCTCCATTTTCAAGATTTACCCGCCGAATATACGGCCAGTTGAACCCTAAGGAAATCACTTTTTTTATGTTCAAAAAACCTGCGGTTTTTTGAACATAAAAAAGTGGACCTTTCGAATTTTCGGATAGATACTAAACCCAATCTTCAGGAGAGCTTTATGGCAAAGATCAATTTCGGTGGGACAGAAGAAGACGTGGTCATGCGGGAAGAGTTCCCGCTCGACAAGGCGCGTGACGTGTTGAATAAAGAAGTTGTGGCCGTGCTTGGTTATGGCGTGCAGGGCCCGGCTCAGGCGCTTAATATGCGTGACAACGGCATTAATGTCATTGTGGGACAGCGCCCCGACAATAACTATTGGGACAAGGCCGTCAGGGATGGCTGGGTGCCCGGTCAAACCCTTTTCGACCTGGAAGACGCCGCCGGGCGGGCCACCATCATCCAGTACCTGGTTTCAGACGCCGGGCAGAAGATGACCTGGCCGAGGATCAAGACCTGCCTCGATAAAGGCGACGCGCTTTATTTTTCCCATGGTTTTTCCATCGTGTACAAAGAACAGACCGGCGTGATTCCCCCCGAGTATGTCGACGTGATCATGGTGGCGCCTAAAGGTTCCGGCACCAGTGTGCGCGCCAATTTCCTCAGCGGCAGCGGCATCAACAGCAGTTTCGCCGTAGAGCAGGATTACACCGGGCGCGCCCTCGAACGCACCCTGGCCCTGGGGATTGCTATCGGCTCTGGCTACCTCTTCCCGACCACTTTCAAGGCGGAAGTCTTCAGCGACCTGACCGGCGAACGTGGTGTGCTGATGGGCGCCCTGGCCGGCATCATGGAAGCTCAATATAACGAGCTGCGCAAGAACGGCCACACCCCCAGCGAAGCTTTCAACGAAACGGTAGAAGAGCTTACCCAGAGTTTGATCCGCCTGGTAGGCCAAAACGGCATGGATTGGATGTACGCCAACTGCTCCACCACCGCCCAACGCGGCGCCCTGGACTGGCGGCACGAATTCCGCAAGGCCACCGAACCTGTGTTCGCCAAACTGTATCAAAGCGTGGTTTCAGGTGAGGAAACCCGCATCGTGCTGGAAGCCAACAGCGCCCCGGATTACCTGCAAAAATTGACCGCCGAACTGCACGAAATGCGCGAATCGGAAATGTGGCGGGCCGGGGCAGCCGTGCGCTCCCTGCGGCCTGAAAATTGGGATAAGAATCTATCCGAAAAATAAGGAAACCACTTTTTTATATTCAAAAAACCTACGGTTTTTTGAATATAAAAAAGTGGATCCTTCTGAAGGAGGAATTTATGGCAGATTCGTACGTACGTTTTTTTGACACAACCTTGCGCGATGGAGAACAGTCGCCGGGAGCCACCATGACCTCGGCCGAAAAGCTGGAAGTGGCGCGCTCACTGGCCCGCATGGGTGTGGACGTAATCGAAGCCGGTTTTCCGGCCGCCTCTCCAGACGACCTGGAAGCCGTACGGCGCATCGCCGTCGAAGTCGGCAACCCCACCGATGGCAGCCGTGCTCCGATCATCTGCGGCCTGGCGCGCACCACCGCCAACGACATCGAACGCGCCTGGGAAGGTGTAAAGTCTGCGGCGCGGCCGCGCATCCACACTTTTCTGGCCACCTCCGAAATCCACATGCAGTACAAGCTCAAAATGACGCGTGAGCAGGTGCTCGACAAGGTGCGTGAAATGGTCTGCCTGGCCCACTCGCTGTGCGAAGACGTTGAGTTCAGCCCGGAAGACGCCGGGCGCAGCGACCCGGCCTTCCTGTACCTGGTGCTGGCAGAAGCTATCCGCTGTGGAGCCACCACCCTTAACATCCCCGACACGGTCGGCTACACTACCCCCGAAGAATTTGGCGCCCTGATCGCCGGGATCGTCAAGAATACCCCGGGCATCGAGAACTGCATCGTCTCGGTCCACTGCCACAACGACCTGGGCCTGGCCACGGCCAATACCCTGGCCGGCATCCAGGCCGGAGCGCGCCAGGTGGAGGTGACCGTCAACGGCATCGGTGAACGCGCCGGCAACACCGCTCTGGAAGAGGTGGTGATGGCCCTGTACACCCGCCACTCCACCTTCAATTGTTCCACCGGTATCGACACCACCCAGATCACCCGCGTGAGCAAGCTGGTCGCCAATTACACCGGCATCAGCGTGCAGGCTAACAAGGCCATCGTGGGCGCCAACGCTTTCTCCCACGAAGCTGGCATCCACCAGGATGGCATGCTCAAGCACCAACTGACCTACGAAATCATGCGTCCTGAACTGGTGGGCGCCAAGCAGACCCGCCTGGTGATGGGCAAACATTCCGGGCGGCACGCTCTCAAGCAGCGCATGCTCGAGCTGGGCTACCGCATGGAAGAAGACGACCTGGCGCGCCTGTTCGAGCGTTTCAAAGCGCTGGCCGATAAGAAAAAGGGCATTACGGATGCCGACCTGGAAGCCCTTGTTTCGGACGAGCTTTACCAACCAAAGGAGTATTTCAAGCTGGACGGCCTGCAGGTAGCCTGCGGTACGATGGGCATGCCCACCGCCACTGTGCGCCTGTTCGGCCCGGATAATCAATCCCACATCTTCGCCTCGGTCGGCACGGGGCCGGTGGATGCGGCCTACAAAGCGGTCGACGCCATTATCCAGGCCCCCAATGATTTGCTTGAGTTTGTAATCCACGCCGTAACTGAAGGCATCGATGCAATCGGTGAGGTGACCGTCCGGATCGAAAGCAACGCCGGCGGCCAGGTCATCGGCGCCCAAAGTGAAGTGGACCAGCTCAGGACGTTTGGGGGCTATGGCGCCGACACGGACATCATCGTAGCCAGCGTCAAAGCTTACCTGTCTGCATTGAATAAACTGCTGGCGGCCACCGGCCAATACGAAATTGCCGGTGAGGCAACCGCAGAGGTTTAACAGAACTCCCGGATTTAGGGGATTGAACCGGCGGTTAAGCCCCGTCAAACACCTAAATCCGGGGAAAAAATTTAGTCCAAAAGAGA
>VFSW01004207.1_pt1 | contig 21457 bp, 17 predicted proteins | sample 5358111 | NCBI WGS metagenome assembly VFSW01 (sample SAMN11554181, study PRJNA540505) | mine drainage metagenome | isolation source: sediment from site ElyBrook_90M | place: USA: Ely Copper Mine, Vershire, VT | collected 2017 | reverse complement strand
CCTGCCGCTCCCCCCCGCCCTGGGTGTGCCGGGCGGCGCCGCGCGCGGGGCGCCCGCGGGGGGGGGCGCGGCCATCGCCGGCCCCGGCCGGTGGGATGCCACGCGTGACGTCGCGTGCACCTGGGAGCTTGGCGCATGCTGGTCCTTTCCGGTTTGGCACGAAGGTTGCCTGGTCGGCACCTTTTCCCTGTCGGGGCGTACCCCCGGCGCGCCGTCCCGGACCGACGACCGGTTGCTGGATTTCGGCTCGACCATCGCGGCGACGCTGCTCGGCTTCGAAAACCTGATGCTGCGGCGCGCGCGCGACGATGCGTCCTTGTTGCGATTGGCGGACATCAACACGCTGCTTGCGCAGGCGAACCAAATCATCGCCAACGCGGCCGACGAAACGACGCTGCTGCAACGCGTGTGCGATCTGGCGATTCGCTACGGACATCTCGCTCTGGCTTGCGTGGCGCGCCCGGATGCCCAAGGCATTTTTTACTACCCGGCCTCGGCCGGATGCGTCTCGTACCTCGACGGGCTCCATGTCTCCATCGACCCCGAGGTGGTGGAGGACCAGGGAAGCATGGGGCGGGCCTGGCGGGACGGAAGCGCCTATTTCAATGCGTCGTTTGCGCAAGCCCCCTATCTGGCACCGTGGCGTTTGCGCGGTCTTGCGCTGGGGTTGACTGCCAGCGCTGTCGTGCCGATCCGGCGCGGCGGCACGGTCTGGGCCGTGCTGGTGGTGTACCGCAATGACGCGGTCGGCTTCGACGCAGCGTTTCAGGAACTTCTCAACACACTGACTCTCGACCTCTCGCGTGGCCTCGATCGTCTGTCGGCACAGCAACTGCAGCGCGCACTGCTCGACAACGTGCTGGTGGGCATCATGGTGATGCATGACCGCTGCGTGGTGGAGAGCAATCATCGCGCCGCTGCCATGCTCGGGCTCACCCGTGACTTGCTGATCGGCCGCCCAACGAGCGATTTTCTCTCTGCGGCATCGCATGCGCGCATCGGGAAGATCTACCCGGCGCTGCGCGCACGGGGATCGGCACAAGTCAACGCCGTCGTGGTTCGACGCATCGACGGCAGCACGTTCGTCGGCGATCTCGGCGCCATCCTCCTGCCCGATGACGGCATGTCCGTGTGGACCATGGACGACGTGACACAGCGCGAGCTCCAGGCAGAGCGACTCCATCGCATGGCGGCGTTCAATGCCCTGCTTGCCGAGATCAACCATGTCGCATCCGAGGCCGGCAGCGTCCATGCCTTGCTCGCCGGCGGTTGCGAGGCCACGTTGCGCTGCGTTGGCGCCATGCGGACCTGGATCGGGCAGAACGATGCAACAGGCATGCATGCAGCCTACGACACCGCGGCGGAATCCCCGCTTGACGATGCCGAGGCATTGGAAGCCGTCGCCACAGCGGTGCGCGAGATGCGGCCCGTCTTTCTCCCCCGTCCAGGCGATCCCCGCGGAGACTTCGCGGCCGTGCCGATCGATCTCGTTGGCACCGGCACCGCGGCTCTGGCCATCCATTGTGGCGGTGACCATGCCATGGATGCCGACATCGAGCAAAGCCTGTGCGAGGTCGCGCGCGCGATCCAGCACGGACTGACGCTGGTCTCACACCGGCGACGCATCGATGCGCTCCAGCAACTCTACCGTGCACTCATGGGCGAAGGCGACGTGCTGCTGCAGGCGCGCAACGAAAAAGACATGCTGCAGCGCACCTGCGTGGATCTCGTGCGCGGCACCCTGTTTCACCGTGTGTGGATCGCCCGCCCGGGCGACGGCAGCGTGACATGGGTGTTTGCCGGGGCCGACAGTGACGGCACCCACTGCAGCGTTGCCGACGCCGTCGCCGCCTCGCTGGTGGCACGAACATGGGCTGACGGCAAGATTGCACACATCAGCGATGCCGACAGCGCGGCGCTGGCCACGCCAGTCCTGCGAGGCGGCGCCCCGTGGGCCGCGCTTGTCTTCGCGTCGCCGGAATCGGGGGCCTTCGACCCGACTGCGATCGACCTGTGTCAACGTGTCGCAACCCTGCTTGGACACGGACTGGACGAACTTGATCTCAAGAAGCGCCTGGTTGCCTTGCAGAATGAAGAGGCGCACCGCGCCCGCCATGACGACCTCACCGGTCTTCCAAACCGCCTCGGGCTGATCCAACACCTGGATCATGCGATCGCGCGCGCACGGCAACAGGGACACGCCCTCGCCGTCGGGATGCTTGATCTTGACGATTTCAAGATGATCAACGACGGTCACGGACACGCGACCGGAGATGCGCTTTTACGTGATTTGGCGCAGCGCCTGCGCGAGAGTCTGCGCGCCTCGGACTTCATCGCACGCCTTGGCGGTGACGAATTCGTGGCGGTGTTCGAGGACCTGGTATCCAACGAGACGCTGGTGCAACTGCAAGGCGTCCTCGACCGCATGCACGAGGCCGTCGAGCGGCCCTTCACCTGCGTACCGGGAAGCGATTTTCACGTCGAGATGACCATGGGGATCGCCTTGCTTTGCGCGGAATTCGATACCCCCGATGCCCTGCTCCGGCAAGCAGATGCCGCGATGTACCAGGGCAAGCAACGCAAGGTTGACCGCGCTTCGTGGTGGAGCGTGGGCACGAGCAACCTCGCCCTTCCGGAAGTGGATTCCAGCTTCGATCACCACGGCGCGGAAGCGAGCGCCCTGCTCAAAAAGGCCCAATCCCAGTTCGAGGTGATCGCGCACGCCTTCAGCCGCTCGTTCTTTGAGGACGTGGCGCGCCAGCCCGAGCCGGCAAGCATTCTCGCCAGCATGGGTGAACGTGGCATCGCCGCGCTCAAGGAACGCCAGATCGAGCACCTGCAAGCGCTGATGCACCCGGCGACCGATCATGCGGCGGTCGTGGCACGCGCCCGGGCCGTCGGCGTCGTGCATGGCCTGGTTGGCGTCAGCGCCGCCTGGATGACCCAGGCCGCCGCGTCATACCGTCGCGAACTCGGCGAGGTGATGGGCGCAATGCTGATCCCCGCGCGCGAACGCTACCGCCTGATGGTCGCTGCGGAGGCGCGCCTGCAATGCGACGTGCAGGAACAAATCGCCGGCATCCAGTCAGTGGTCGACGCCTACCTCCATATTCTGTCCCGCCAGTATCCGCCGCTTGGCGCGCTATGGGCAGATACGGTGCAGTCCGAGGTGGATTCGCTGGCGACCCTGCCCGGCATCGTCGACGCCATCGTGTTTCGCCCTGACTCCGACGGTGGCTTCCAGGTCGAAGCCATGGCTGGCTCGGCGTCCGAGCGCATCCAAGTGGTGATGCGACGTCCCGCAGCGGCGTCGCTATCAACGGAGGCGACCCCTCGGGGGCAGGGGCTGGTGGCGCGTGCCTGGCGCACGCAGGCGATCCAGTCGTTTCCGAATCTCTCCAGCGACCCGACCCTCATGCCCCTTGCCTCGCTGCTTGGCCCGCTGGGCGTTCGCAGCGCACTGGTGATTCCGATCATTGGCATCGACGGGCGTCCCGCTGCGGCGTTGCGCCTGCTCGGACGCTTTCCCAATCAGTTCGAAAGTTCATGGATGCAGCAGTTTGCCAGCAGTCTGCAGCAACGCTGGAACACGGTATGGCAGCGTTGCCGCGCGTTGGCACCGGTGCTGCCGCAGGAGACCGCGCTCGCATTGCGCGATGCCATCTTCGGAGGAGGGCTGCGCATGTTCGTGCAACCCGTGGTGGATCTGCGCAATGGCGCTGTGGTCAAGGCCGAAGCACTGGCGCGGGTCGCCTTGCCCAATGGGGAAATCGTGCCGCCTGGCACCTTTCTCCCCCTGCTGGGTGCAGTTGAACTCGACCGGCTGTTCCGATTGGGGCTGGATCAGGCACTGGGACACCTCGTACGCTGGGACCATCTGGGGTTTGAAACTGAAATTTCGCTCAATCTTCCTCCCAGCACGCTGCTCGATCCCGGCTGCGCCGAGTGGGTTCGCACGGCATTGCAGCGTCACGGCGTGGCTCCGCAACGGCTGACCCTGGAACTGCTCGAGTCGCAGCAATTCGAGGAAGCCGCGCAGGACGATGCGATCAATACGCTCAAGTCGCTCGGCGTCCGTCTCGCCATGGATGACCTCGGAGCTGGCTACAGCAGCCTGCAGCGGCTATCCAGTCTTCCATTCGATACCATCAAGGTCGATCAAGGCCTGGCGCGGCGCATGCGCGCAACGCCGATGCAGACCTTGAGCCTGATCCGCACCATTATCCAGATTGGCGCCGATTTCGCGCTCGAGGTCGTCGTCGAAGGCATCGAGGACGCTGACATGCTGGAGGCCGCGACGCACATCGGCGCCCGGCGCATTCAGGGTTACGCCATTGCCCGTCCGATGCCGGCTGATGCATTGGTTGCATGGGCACACGGGTTTTCCCTTGCCGGCGGCGGCTTCCCGATTCGCTCCGCGCTCGGGGCGCTGGCGTTTCATTGGAGAACCACGGCATCCGGCCGCCGCGTCGGCCCGCATGCGCAATGCCCGCTGACCGCGTATTTCGCGCAGGTTGGCGATGCCGAAGGCACGCGACTGCACGATGCCGTTCACGCGTCGGAGGGCAGGTCCGCCGATACGCGTGCGTTGCAGGCGTGGCTGGTCTCGACGATCACGCGGGGAGCGTGACGTCCGGGACTTCGCCCCCGAAGGTCCACGCATCCATCGACAGCATGCCGTAGTGAACGCCGGCGCGGTGACGGCGCACTGTCCCCCCACCCGCACCAAGCGCAAAGAACAGCGGCAACAAGTGCTCGTCGGTGGGGTGTGCGCGGACGGCGTGCGGTGCGCGACGCCGGTAATCAAACAAGGCCGGAAGGTCGCCGGCCCGCAGAGCGTCGTCGATCCAGTTGACGAACGCCTCGACGTAAGGCTCGGGCGGGTCGTCGGTGCGCGCTGCCGGATGAAACTCGCGCAAGTTGTGCGTGGCGCTGCCGGTGCCGAGTAGCAAGACCCCTTGCGAGGCCAGTGGCCGCAACGCGCGACCCAGCTCCCACGCCTGCTGCGGAAGCAATGGCCATGGCATGGCCAACGGAACCACCGGGATATCGGCATGCGGATACATGAACAGCAGCGGAACCCAGATTCCGTGGTCGAGGCCGCGTGCGGGGTCGAGCTCGGCTTTCAGACCTTGCTGACCCAGCAGATCGGCCACCCGCGTTGCAAGCGCCGGATCGCCCGGGACCTCGTATTTCAGCGTATTCAGCGCCGGATCGAAACCCGCGAAATCATGCACTGTTGCTGGCCGCGGATGCGCTCCGACACAGAGGCGGCGGGCCATCCAGTGCGGCGAAAATGCGACGATACCGGCCGGCCGTGGCGATGCATTCCCCAGTGCACGCAACACCGGAGCGGCCGTTCCAGGCTCAAGCGGGAGCATGGGAGATCCGTGGGACACGAACATGGTTTGCATGCCGCGATTTTAGTTCTCATTAGAACCATTATTACGCTTGTGGACATTGCGCGTCGCATCATCGCAACGCGTTCGGGGTCACATCACCGCTGCGCAGATGACGTTGAGGTTGCCCTCGTTGGCGTTGGCAATGGTCCCCGCGGGATTTTCCAGCAGACACACCTCCCCGGTGGGATTGGTTGTCACGGTCGCGCTGAATGTCGTGTTGTTGGGTACCAGCGTGGTGAAAGCGTAGGCGCCGTTGCTATTGAGAATTTTGAGTTCGGTCGACGCAGCCCCGTTGGGAACGCTCGTCGTGTTCTGCACTGCCACCGTGCCGCCCGGTGCCAGTCCGTAGACATTGCCACCAATGCTGTAACTGGCATTCGCCTTGCCGCCGCCGCACCCCGGCAGCGCGGCGACGAGCACCGCCAGTACGGCAGCGCAGACCGCATGGCCCTTGCGTGTATCCATGATTCATTTCCTCAGATCCCGATCATGGCTGGTGATGCTATCGGGGCATTGCGCACCGAAACACCCATGCCCACGAAGGGTGAAGGGTGCTTAACCAGCGCCCCCGAGAGGAGAGTCATGCAGGGCTAATGCCAGTAAAACGTGAATATGGCGTTCCATCTGTGGAAGATTGATGGATCGCTCATATCCAACGTGCATTTGCCGCACTCATGTCGGGGTTTCGCCACGTCGACGCAGAGCAATCAACGGTTGCACTTGCGGTGCTCGCAGCGCCGGGCGTCCTGGCTCCACGGCTGGAAGCGGTTCCGCCACCCGCATGGTCTGCAAGCACCGCAATGCCAGATCCTGGTAAGTCCGGGTGCCTTCGAGCTTCCATGCAACTTCTTCCGGCGACAGTGCGCGACGCACGGTGGCGGGAAGACCGGCAACCAGGGTGCGCGCCGGGACCTTCATCCCGGCTGGAACAAACGCGCATGCCGCGACGATGGCTTGCTCGCCGATCTCGGCGTCGTCCATCACCACGGCGTTCATACCCACCATGGCATCACGGCGCACAGTGCAACTATGGAGCACCGCGCCATGGCCGATGTGGCCGTTTGTCTCGACCACGGTGTCGTGACCCGGAAACCCGTGCATGACGCAGCAATCCTGCACGTTCGCACCCTCATGCAGCACGATGCGACCGAAATCACCCCGCAGACTCGCACATGGGCCGACGTAACACCCGGGTCCGATGATGACGTCCCCGACGAGAACGGCGTCTGGATGCACATAGGCCGTGGGATCGACCACGGGGATGACGCCATCGATTGCATAACAAGGCATGTGCGTAGCTCCTAAGGGTTTTCCCGATCAATGATTTGATCCAGGTCAGATATCGTTCGCACTATACATGACCGACCGGTTGGTCGGTTTTGATCCGATCTTCTCCATGGCCACCGACCAATTCCCCTCTCCGCCGCCGCAGCTGGACGCCAATCTTCAGGGTGCCGTGCTGACCCTGACGCTGCAGCGCCCGCAAGCCCTCAACAGTTTTACTGCCGCGCTCATCGACGCCTTGCGGACCCGGCTCGAGCAAGCTGCGGCGGATCCGGCCGTGCGCTGCGTCGTCATCACCGGCAGCGGCCGCGCATTTTGCGCTGGCCAGGACTTGAAAGACCCGGCAGTCGCGGCCTCCGGAGACGTTGCCGCCGACCTCGGCGAGGTGGTGGCACGGTTTTACAAACCACTCATGCTGTGCTTGCGCGCCATGCCGGTACCCACCGTCGCTGCCGTCAATGGCGTCGCCGCCGGCGCCGGGGCGTCGCTGGCGCTGGCGTGCGACGTTGCCATCGCCAAGCGCAGCGCCAATTTCGTGCAGGCCTTCGGCGCCATCGGCCTCGTTCCTGACAGCGGCGCTACCTGGCTGCTGCCGCGCCTGGGAGGGCGCGCGCGCGCCCTTGGCATGACTTTGCTGGGTGAAAGGGTTAGCGCCGAGCGCGCCGCGCACATGGGCCTGATCTGGTCATGTGTCGACGACGCGGTGTTTGACAGCGAAGTCACACGCACAGCGGAACGCCTTGCCGGCCTGCCGACACGCGCGCTTGCCCGCACCCGCGTCCTCATCGACGATGCCCAGCATGCGAGCTTCGCGCAAGCACTCGACGCCGAAGCGCAGGCACAGAGCGAACTTGGGCGCGGCCACGATTACGCCGAAGGTATCGCTGCCTTCACCCAAAAGCGCCCGCCCCGTTTCACGGATCGGTGATCGTCATCCAAACGCCAGGAATCCATTCCATGCAAGACACAACGCCCGGTCTCGACATCGACACCGCCCAGCGGATCGCCGAACGCGTTCGCGACGTCATGCGGCGCGATGACCACGCCAGCCGCGCGCTGGGGATCGACATCATCGCCGTCGGCCCCGGTAGCAGCCGTGCGACGATGACAGTGCGCCAGGACATGCTCAACGGCTTTGCCATCTGTCACGGCGGTCTCATCACGGCCCTGGCTGATTCCGCATTCGCATTCGCCTGCAACGCCTACAACGACGTCACGGTCGCCGCTGGCGTGAGCATCGACTTTCTCGCCCCGGCGCGCATCGGCGATCGGCTCGAGGCCGAGTGCCGCGAGCGGGCGCTGGGCGGACGCACGGGCATCTACGACGTCACCGTGCGCAACCAGCATGGCCAGGAAATCGCGCTGTTTCGGGGACGGTCACACCGTCTCACGGGCCGCACCGTCTTTGATGCCGGGGCCCGCGACTCCGTCCGGAATTGAGACCGACCCTGAACCCCCGCACGCACCGAGGAGACTCCGCAACATGAATGCACCCGATCGCGCCATGCTCGATCCGATCGAGACCGCCAGCCGCGACGAAATCGCTGCGCTGCAAACCCAGCGCCTGCGCTGGAGCCTGGGTCACGCCTACGAGAATGTTCCGCACTATCGGCGGGCCTTCGACGCCCACGGAGTCCACCCTGACGACTTCAGAACATTGTCCGACCTCGCGAAGTTCCCCTTCACCGGCAAGTCCGACCTGCGCGACAACTACCCCTTCGGCATGTTCGCGGTCCCGCGCCAACAGATCGTGCGCGTGCACGCCTCGTCGGGGACCACGGGCAAGCCCACGGTCGTGGGCTACACCCGAGACGACATCGATACCTGGGCGGCGCTGGTGGCGCGCTCGATCCGCGCCGCCGGCGGTCGTCCAGGTGACATCGTGCACGTGGCGTACGGCTACGGGCTATTTACCGGTGGTATGGGTGCGCACTATGGCGCCGAGCGCCTTGGCTGCACCGTGGTGCCAATGTCGGGAGGACAGACCGAAAAGCAGGTGCAACTGATCCGCGACTTCAAACCTGACATCATCATGGTCACGCCCAGCTATATGCAGGTCATCATCGAGGAATTCACACGTCAAGGGCTCGACGCCCGCGAGAGCTCGCTGCGGATCGGCATTTTCGGCGCCGAGCCATGGACCGAGGCCATGCGCCACGAAATCGAATCGCGCTCGTCGCTCAAGGCAATGGATATTTATGGGCTCAGCGAGGTCATGGGTCCGGGCGTCGCCTGCGAGTGCGCGGAGACCCAGGACGGACCCGTGATCTGGGAGGATCACTTCTACCCCGAGATCATCGATCCCGTCACCGGCGAGGTGATGCCTGACGGCAGCGAAGGCGAACTCGTCTTCACCACCCTGACCAAGCAAGGTCTGCCCATCGTGCGCTACCGTACCCGCGACCTGACCCGGCTGCTTGCGCCGACGGCGCGTGCCTTCCGCCGCATGGGCAAGATCGTCGGCCGCAGCGACGACATGCTCATCGTGCGTGGCGTCAATGTGTTCCCGACCCAGATCGAGGAGATCGTGCTGCAAAACGAGAAGCTCTCCGGCCAGTACCAGATTCACCTCAGCCGCGACGGGCACCTCGACAAGGTCGAAGTGCATTGCGAGATCCAGCCTGGCCTGGGCTACGTCTCCGAGGAGGAGCGCGCGCGCCTGGCGGACTGGGTGACACACCGCATCAAGACCCTGGTCGGCATCAGCACGCACGTCAACGTGCTGCCACCAGACTCGATCGAGCGCACGCTGGTCGGCAAGGCGCGCCGCGTCATCGACCACCGGCCGCGCAACACCTGAATCGAACCGACAAACCAGGAGGGATTGCCATGTATACCCAGGCGATGGACATCGAACCCCAAAGTTCCGAGGCGCCTGACGCACCCCGGACCGCCAATGCGCAACAGTTGCTCGCGCGCTTCAACGCCCGTATCGACGACGGCGGCTTCATCGAGGCCAAGGACTGGATGCCAGAGCATTACCGCAAGACCCTGGTGCGTCAGATCAGCCAGCACGCGCATTCGGAAATCGTCGGCATGCTCCCCGAGGGCAATTGGGTGACGCGCGCGCCGACCCTCAAGCGCAAGGCCATCCTGCTGGCCAAGATCCAGGACGAAGGCGGGCATGGGCTGTACCTGTATGCGGCCGCGGAAACCCTTGGGGTATCGCGTGACGCCTTGCTCGAGGCGCTGCACAGCGGTCGGGCCAAATACAGCTCGATCTTCAACTATCCGACGCTCAACTGGGCGGACATCGGCGTGGTCGGCTGGCTGGTCGACGGCGCCGCAATCATGAATCAGGTGCCGCTATGCCGCTGCTCATACGCGCCGTACGCCCGCGCGATGATCCGCATCTGCCGCGAGGAGAGTTTCCATCAGCGCCAGGGCTATGACGCGCTGCTGACCATGATGCGCGAGGGCACCGACGCGCAACGCGCCATGGTTCAGGACGCCGTGAACCGCTGGTGGTGGCCGTGCCTGATGATGTTCGGGCCACCCGACGCCGACAGCACCCACAGCGAGCAAAGCATGCGCTGGGGTATCAAGCGTATTTCCAACGACGACCTTCGGCAGAAATTCGTCGACGCAACGGCAGCACAAGCCAACGTCCTCGGCGTGACCATGCCCGACCCGGACCTGCGCTGGAACGAAGCGCGCGGTCATTTCGACTTCGGCCCTATCGACTGGGATGAATTCTGGCGCGTCATTGGCGGTGACGGACCATGCAACCGCGAGCGCCTGTCGACCCGCGTTCAGGCCTGGGAGGATGGGGCCTGGGTGCGCGATGCTGCCCTGGCCCATGCCCGTAAACAAGCTGAAATGCCGCAACGCGCGGCATAAACCCCACGCCACCAATGGAGATCAATGCAATGCGTGAAGCCACGACCAACCCAGCCGATCCAACCCGTGAATGGCCTTTGTGGGAGGTGTTTGTGCGCAGCAAGGCCGGCCTCGACCACAAGCACAGCGGCAGCCTGCACGCACCCGATGCGAAGCTGGCGCTCGAAATGGCGCGCGACGTCTACACCCGCCGCCAGGAAGGCACCAGCATCTGGGTCGTGCGCTCGGACCAGATCGTCGCCAGCGACCCCGGAGACAAGGATATGTTCTTCGACCCGATGGAGGACAAGGTATATCGCCACCCGACCTTCTACAAGCTGCCCGACGAAGTCAACCACATGTAAGCGAGACGCAACGATGCAAGCCTCCATTTCCATCGGCCACGATCCCGCAGTGCGCTACCTGCTGCGCCTGGGTGACCTGTGCCTCATCCATGCGCAACGCCTCTCGGAGTGGTGCGGCCACGCGCCAATCCTTGAAGAAGATATCGCGCTGAGCAATATCGCACTCGACCACATTGGCCAGGCGCGCGGCGTATTGACCCACGCCGGGCAGCGCGCGGGCGACGGTCTCGACGAGGACCGACTCGCGTTTCTGCGCGAGGAGCGTGACTATTTCAATCCAACGCTGGTCGAACTGCCGCGTGGCGACTTCGCGCGCACCACGGTGCGCAACTTGATGGTGGCCACGCTGCTCGAACTGCTCTGGGATGCGCTCACGCGCTCCGCGGATGTCGAACTCGCTGCCATCGCGGGCAAGGCCGTGAAAGAGGCTCGCTACCACCGGGTGCACGCCGCCGACTGGCTGCTGCGCCTGGGAGACGGCACCGAAGAGTCTCGCCGGCGCATCGAAGCAGCGCTCGAGGAACTGTGGCCCTACACGCGCGAGCTGTTCGAATCGGATGCCGTTGACGACGCCGCGGAAGCATCCGGTCTGGGGCCGCGCTGGGCGACACTGCGCGAGGCCTGGCAACGGGACATGGACGAGGCCTTGGCAGCGGCAGGTCTGAGCGCCCCACGCGAACGCACGTTCCTCAGCCGCGGCCGTCAGGGCGTACACAGCGAGCACATGGGCCACATGCTGACGGAAATGCAGTCGCTGCAGCGCAGCTACCCTGGAGGTGTGTGGTGAGCGCGACGGCGTCCAGCGACCGCGTTCGACGCGCGTGGGACATTCTGCGTGGTGTCGCTGACCCGGAAATCCCTGCGCTGTCGTTGTGCGATCTGGGCATCGTTCGCGATGTCCGCGAACGCGGCGACATGCTGGATGTCGTGCTCACACCGACCTACTCCGGTTGCCCGGCAACCGAGGCCATCGAGCGCAGCGCCCGCGACGCGCTTCATGCCGCGGGCCTCGACCCAGCCTGCATCGTCCTGCAGCGTGCCCCCGCGTGGAGCAGCGACTGGATCAGTGCGGACGGCCGGCGCAAGCTGCGCGACTACGGAATCGCACCCCCACCCGCCTGTGCGGGCGAGGCGGTGGTGACCTTCCACCGCCGCACCGCGACCGCGCCCGCCTGCCCCCGCTGCGGCGACACCGGAACCGAGCAGATCTCGGCCTTCGGTGCCACCGCCTGCAAGGCCTTGTGGCGCTGCCGCGCCTGCGGCGAACCGTTCGAATATTTCAAGCCCATCTGACCTACAGGGCCAGGTTCCGTTCACATTTTTGCTCCAGTTCCCGCTCCAGACCCCGCATGGACACCCACTTCCACCCCCTCCGCGTACGCGCCATCACGCCTGATACCGATGAGGCCGTGATCGTCACATTCGACGTACCCGCAGAGCTCGCGCAGCACTTCGCGTTCACCCAGGGGCAATACCTGAACCTGCGTGCCACCATCGACGGCCAGGAAGTCCGCCGTTCATATTCAGTGTGTGCGGGCGTCGACGACGGCGCGCTGCGCATCGGCGTGCGCAGAGTGCGCGGCGGCATGTTCTCCAACTGGATCGCGACCCGTGTGGCTCCCGGGGAGACCCTGGAAGTCATGCCGCCGCAAGGACGTTTTCATGTTCCGATCGATCCGTCATCACGCCGGCATTACTTGGGGATCGCTGGCGGGAGTGGCATCACACCGGTGCTGTCGATCATGAAAACCGTCCTGGCGCGCGAGCCTGGGAGTCGCTTCACCCTGCTCTACGGTAATCGCGCGCTGAAGTCGACGATGTTCAAGGAAGACATCGAAGACCTCAAGAACCGCTATCTCACCCGACTGGATGTGCATCACGTTTTTTCCGATGAAGCGTCGGACTCACCACTGCATCAGGGTCTGCTCGACCAGGCGAAGGTGGCCGAGTTCCTGCACCGGCTGCTTCGTCCGCAATCGATCGACCACGCCTTTGTCTGTGGCCCCTACCAGATGAACGACCTGGCGGAGGCAGCATTGCGGGACGCGGGGGTGGACGCTGCGCGCATCCACATCGAGCGCTTCGGCCTGCCGCAGGGCCAAGGCGCGGTGCAGCACACCGAACTGCCCCAGGATCCCGACAGTAGTCGCGTCGTCATCGTGCGCGACGGTCAGCGCCATGAGATCGAATTCCGCAAAGGAGATCCGAGCGTTCTCGATGTCGCCATTGCTGCCGGCATGGACCTGCCTTTTTCCTGTACCTCCGGCGTCTGCGGAACCTGCCGCGCCCGACGCCTTTGCGGAGAGGTTCGCATGGATCGCAATTTCGCCCTGGAGCCGGCCGACTTGGATGCGGGGTTCATCCTGACCTGTCAGGCACATCCGACCAGCACGCTGGTCGAGATTTCCTTCGACGACCGCTGAAGGCGCGACACCCCATGGCACGCGGACGCGCCAGCGGCTACGACGACCAGCGAACGGCCATTCTTGCGGAGGCAGCGCGGCTGTTTGCGCGTCGCGGATTCGTCGCCACATCGATGAACCAGGTGGCAGAAGCGTGCGGCTTGTCCAAAGCAGCGCTCTATCACTATTTTCGCGACAAATACGCATTGCTCACGGAAATCGCCGAGGGCCACGTGCTGCAACTCCTCGCCGTGGTGCGCGACGTCGAGGCCGGCTGCGCGGACCCGCGGGCGCGCCTGCCACTGCTGGTTGCACGCTTTGTGCAGGAATACGCCAACGCGCAGGATGCACATCGCGTCCTGACCGAAGACGTGCGATTCCTCGAAGACCCCGACCGCGCCCGCATCCTCGGCACCGAGCGCGAGGTGGTCAGTCATTTCGCCCAGGCCATTGCCGCACAGCGTCCGGATCTTGTGCATGCGAGTGTCGACAAGCCGCTGGCAATGCTGCTGTTCGGGATGATCAACTGGCTGTTCACATGGTTCAAGCCGGGTGCGCCGCTGGGCTACGACGATCTGGCGCCGCTGGTCGGCGATCTCTTTCTCAACGGGCTGGCACGGTTACAGGCACCAACCCAACCATCCGACAAAGGAGTTTGTTCCCATGGCGTCTGAATCCCAGGCCTGGATCGTCGACGGCACGCGCACACCGTTCGGACGGTATGGCGGCGCGCTCAGCAGCGTGCGCGCCGACGATCTGGGTGCCATTCCATTGCGCGCACTGATGCAGCGCCACCCCACGCTTGCGTGGGGTGAAGTGGACGAGGTCTACTACGGCTGCGCCAATCAGGCTGGTGAGGACAACCGCAATGTCGCACGCATGGTCGCCCTGCTCGCTGGCTTGCCGATCGACGTGCCAGGCTGCACGGTCAACCGGTTGTGTGCCTCGGGTCTCGAAGCCGTGGCCCTGGCGGCGCGCGCGATCCGCTGCGGCGAGGCCGATCTCGTGATCGCCGGCGGCGTGGAAAGCATGTCGCGGGCACCGTTCGTCATGGGCAAGGCGGAATCCGCATTTTCGCGCTCGGCAACCATCGAAGACACCACCATCGGCTGGCGCTTCGTGAATCCGGCAATGAAGGCACGCCATGGCATCGACTCCATGCCCGAAACGGCCGAGAACGTTGCCGTCGACTTCGGTGTCTCGCGCGCTGATCAGGACGCGTTCGCCTGGCGCTCCCAGCAACGCTGCGCGGCAGCACAGGCTGCGGGACGCTTCGTGCCCGAGATCTGCCCGGTGGAGCTTCCGCGCGGCAAGGGCGGGACATTGCGCGTGGACTGCGACGAGCACCCGCGCGCTGAAACCACCCTCGAGCAGCTCGGCCGCCTCAAGCCGGTCGTACGCCCCGATGGCAGCGTCACGGCCGGTAACGCGTCCGGCGTGAACGACGGCGCATGCGCCCTGCTGCTTGCCTCCACCGAGGCGCTCACGCGCCACGGCCTGCAACCGCTGGCGCGCGTCGTCGGCGCCGCCAGCGCCGGGGTCGCGCCGCGCATCATGGGCATCGGACCGGTTACGGCGACACGCAAGCTTTTGCAGCGCCTGCACTGGGAGCTGCAAACGCTCGACACCATCGAACTCAATGAAGCCTTCGCCGCGCAGGCGCTCGCAGTGCTGCGCCAGCTTGGGCTCGCCGATGATGACCCGCGCGTCAACCCCAACGGCGGTGCGATCGCCCTCGGCCACCCGCTTGGAGCCTCGGGGGCGCGTCTGATCCTGACCGCCCTGCACCACCTCGAGCGCACCGGAGCGCATCGCGCGCTTGCGACGATGTGCGTCGGTGTCGGACAGGGCGCGGCACTTGCCCTCGAACGCCCCTGATTTTCCGACCCAATCTCCAGATCGACCGAAAAAGACCCATGGACCAACCCATCCTTCAAAGCCATCTCGCCGGCCAGTGGTTCGGCGCAACACCGCTCGAAGCTCTGCACGATGCCGCCAACGGCGCCATCGTTGCGCATACCCATGCCGACCGCCCCGACTTCGAAGCTGCGCTCGCCTTCGGTCGAGGCACTGGCGTTCGCGGCCTGCTCGCGCTGGACTTCCAGGAACGCGCCCAACGACTCAAGGCCTTGGGCAAGTATCTTGCCGAGCACAAGGAAGAACTCTACGCCTGGTCACTGCACACCGGCGCCACCCGCAAGGACGGCTGGATCGACATCGAGGGCGGAATTGCGACCTTGTTCTCCTTCGCCAGCATCGCCAGCCAGGAGCTTCCAAGCGGGAACGTCCTGCATGAAGGCCCGGTAATGCCGCTGGGCAAGAAGGGACTCTTTGTCGGCAGCCATATATTGGTGCCGCGCGAGGGTGTCGCCGTGCATATCAACGCGTTCAACTTTCCCATCTGGGGTCTGCTGGAAAAATTCGCACCCAGTTTCCTCGCCGGCATGCCCTGCATCGCCAAACCCGCCAGCAGTACGGCCTACCTTACCTGGGCACTCGTGCGGCGCATGCTCACCTGGGGCGGCCTGCCAGAAGGCGCCCTGCAACTCGTGATCGGATCCACCGGCGACCTGCTCGACCGGCTCTGCGGCCAGGATGCAGTCACATTCACCGGCTCCGCCGACACCGCCGCCAAGCTCCGTGCCAATCCCAACATCATCCGCAATGGCGTCCCTTTCAATGCCGAGGCAGACTCGCTGAACAGCGCCATCCTGGCGCCGGATGTCGACATGAAACACGCGGAATTCGGTCTTTTCGTCGACGAGGTCATGCGGGAAATGCGAGTCAAGGCGGGGCAGAAATGCACCGCGATCCGCCGTATTCTGGTGCCTCGTGGGCAACTGCACGCGGTTACCGAAGCGCTGCGCGCCAAGCTGTCAGGCATCGTGGTTGGCGATCCTCGCCTGGCAGACGTCCACATGGGACCGCTGGCGAACAAGGCGCAACAGGCCGACGTGCAGGCGCAACTGGCTCGCCTCCAGTCCGTTTGCACGACGGTGTACGACGGCACCCACCACGCCGCACCCAGGGGTGCAAGCGCTGAGCATGGCGCATTTTTCGCTCCCACGCTTCTGGCGTGCGAGCATCCCCTTGACGCAGCGGCCGTGCACCAGGTCGAGGTCTTTGGTCCGGTCAGCACGCTGATGCCCTACGACGACCTCGACGAAGCGCTGGAGCTGGCTGCGCGTGGTGGCGGCTCGCTGGTGGCCACGCTGGCAACGCGCGACCCGGCGGTGGCCGCGCACGCTGTGCGGCGCGCTGCAGTTCATCACGGGCGCCTGCTGGTGCTCGACGCAGACGCAGCGGCAGAGTCGACCGGCCACGGATCCCCGCTGCCCATGCTCAAGCACGGGGGTCCGGGCCGTGCCGGCGGCGGCGAGGAACTGGGTGGCATGCGGGCGGTCACGCACTACCTGCAACGCGCGGCTGTGCAGGGTTCTCCCACCATGGTGGCCGCGGTGATCGGTGAATATGTGCGCGGCGGGCGGCGCATCGAAACCGACATCCATCCCTTCCGGCGCCACTTCGAGGATTTGCAGATCAGCGAATCCCTGCTGACCCATCGCCGCACCGTCACCGAGGCCGACATCGTTGCCTTCGGCGGCGTGTCGGGAGACTATTTCTACATGCACTTCGATGCGATTGCCGCACGCGAATCAAGCTTTGGCCAGCGTATCGCCCATGGGTATTTCGTGCTCTCGGCCGCGGCGGGTTTGTTCGTCTCTCCGGCGCCGGGACCGGTGCTGGCCAACTACGGTCTGGATACGCTGCGCTTCGTCAAGCCCGTCGCGATCGGCGACACGATCCGCGCCCGCCTCACCTGCAAGCGCAAGATCGATCGTCGAAAGACCGACGCCCAGGGGCGGGGCCAGGGCGTGGTGGCGTGGGATGTGGAGGTGCGCAATCAGAACGACGAACTCGTCGCCAGCTACGACATTCTCACGTTGGTGGCCAAACGCGAAGCGCCGCCGGCGTGAACGATCTATCCTGCGGGGTCTGGGCCCTGACGTTGGCGCCAGCGCCAACGTCAGGCGCCGTGCCGCCCCTTCAAACCCTGACACAGACCACGGAGACCCACCATGCTGATCCGCAAGATCCATCACGTGGCCTACCGCTGCCGCGACGCGCTGGAAACGGCGCGCTGGTACGAGCAGCATCTCGGCATGAAGCTCGTGCTGTCGATTGCCGAAGACTCCGTTCCATCAACCGGGGAGTCCGACCCGTACATGCACATTTTCCTGGATGCCGGCAACGGCAATATCCTCGCCTTTTTCGAACTTCCAACCCGGGCGCCGATGGGGCGTGACCCCAACACGCCAGTCTGGACGCAGCACTTGGCGCTCGAGGTCGAATCCATGGACACGCTCATGCAGGCGCGTCAGCGGCTGATCGACGCCGGCATCGAGGTCATCGGACCGACCGATCACGCGCTGTTCCAGTCAATCTACTTCTTCGATCCGAGCGGTCACCGGCTTGAGCTCGCCTGCAACACCGGGGGACCGGGGATGCGCGAGGCGCTCGACGCCTTGAAGTGGGACATGCTGGAGGAGTGGGCGAACACCAGGAAAGCTCCCAAGCACGCGGCATGGATGCACGACGGACGCCACAAGGACATGTTCAAGTGAAGCTCGCCACCCTCAGACAAGGCGGCCGCGACGGCACTCTGGTCGTGGTCAGCGGAGACCTTACACGCTGCCAGGCGGTTCCCGACATCGCCAGGACGCTGCAGGCCGCGTTGGATGACTGGGACGTATGCGCGCCGCGGCTGCGTGACGTTGCCACCCGGATCGAGGCCGGCGCGGCGCGCCATGCCGCCCCCTTCGACGCTGCCGCCTGCCACGCTCCGTTACCGCGCGCCTACCAATGGGCTGATGGTTCGGCTTACGTCAACCACGTCGAGCTGGTGCGACGAGCGCGCAATGCCGGGATGCCGGCGTCCTTCTACACGGATCCGCTCATGTACCAGGGCGGCTCCGATGGTTTCATCGGGCCGCGTGACCCCATCGTGGCGCGCGTGGCCTGGGGTATCGACTTCGAAGCCGAGGTCGCGGTCATCACGGGTGACGTACCCATGGGCACACCGGCGCGGGAAGCGGCCAGGCACATCCGCCTGCTCATGCTCGTCAATGATGTGTCCCTGCGTCATCTCATTCCCGATGAACTCGCCAAGGGCTTCGGCTTTTTCCAGAGCAAACCCGCATCGTCGTTCAGCCCGGTCGCCGTGACCCCGGACGAACTTGGCGACGCGTGGCGCGATGCGAAGGTGCATCGGCCTTTGGTCGTGCACCTTCAGAACACCCTGTTCGGTCAGCCCGACGCCGGCCAGGACATGACCTTCGATTTCGGCCAGCTCATCGCCCATGCGGCCAAGACCCGCAGCCTGGCCGCCGGTACCATCGTCGGATCGGGCACGGTCTCGAACAAGCAAGGTGGGCTCCGGAGTTCGAAGGTCGAGCACGGCGGCGTGGGCTACGGCTGCCTGGCCGAAGTGCGCACTTACGAAACCATCGAGCAGGGCGAGCCGGCAACGCCCTTCCTGGGCGACGGCGACCGCGTGCGCATCGAGATGTTCGATGCCGCTGGTCACAGCATCTTCGGCGCCATTGAGAACACCGTCCAGGCGCTTGCCGACGCGGGTGGGTCTGCCAGCACGTGATGGGTCCGGAGGCGTATGCCGGCGACGGTATCGATGGCAAAGTCGTGGTGGCTGCGCGCGTCGTCGCGCGTTTTCCAGGGTCCCGGCCGCGGCAGCGGCGCACATCAACGCCGCGTCGCCGCGCGCAACGCCTGCGTGAGACCGCTGTAGCGTCGAGTCACGCGCACGATGCCATCATCGAAGGCGTGTTCGCGTTCGGTCAGCAGCGTGAAAGCCTCGCGGGCCCGCGTGACCGCGGTGTAGACCAGTTCGCGGGCCGCATGACCGGCGGCCGGCAAGACCAGCGCGACATGGCCGAATTCCGAGCCCTGGGATTTGTGCACCGTCATCGCGTAAGCGGTTTCGACGGCTGACAACCGGGCAATGGCGATCCCGCGCACCCCATCACCTTGCGCGAAATAGACCCGCAACCCACCATCGGGCGATGCAAGCGTCAATCCCACATCGCCATTGGCCAGGTGCAGGACGGAATCGTTGCGCGTGACCATGACCGGACGCCCCGAGTACCACGCGCCACGCCCCTGCACCGCGCTCTCCGGCTGCAGCGCCCGCGCGATGGCCACGTTCAAGGCCTCCGCGCCAACGGGGCCGCTCCGCACCGCGCACAACACCCGGAAGGCATCGAAGCCGCGCAGCATGGCCAGCACCCACGCGTCGTGATCCGGGGTTTGCGGGCCGCGCTGGACATCGTGCATCCAGCCGCGCCAGGCATCCGCCGCGAGGCGGGCGACATCGATTGTCCGCGCGCGCATCCTCCATGCCAGCGCACCCCCCGCCGCGAGCACTGCGCGCGCCGCGACCGGGTCCCCGTCATTGATCGCAGCGGCGAGGCGGCCGATCGCGCCGTCGAAACGGCGGCTGTGCCGCAGCACCGCCACGTGTTGCGCCAGCGCCGGCGGGGTTGGATCGCGCAAATCGGCTGGCAGCATCACGCCAGCAGCGTGCTCAAGCACCGCGCGTGTGGCATCGTCGTATCGCCCCCGCCCGGCATCCGCGCAGAGATCGCCGAGCACGGCACCGGCTTCCACGCTCGCGAGTTGATCGCGATCTCCCAGCATGATCACGCGGGCACCCGGGGGCAGGGCATCGAGCAAGTCAGCCATCAGCTCGAGATGCACCATCGATGCCTCGTCGAGCACCAGAACATCAACGTCGAGATGATGACCGGCGTGATAGCGCATGCGCCGCCGTTCGGCCGAGGCGCCCAGCAGCGCATGCACGGTGCGGGCCGGCGGCAGGCGCGCGAGCCGTGTCGCCAATTCCACGCTCGCGCCCAGCGCCGGCAGCAGGTCGTTCAGGGCGTGTGTGATCGATGCCGTAAGCCGGGTCGCCGCCTTGCCCGTTGGCGCAGCCAAGGCGACGCGCAGGCGTGACGCATCGGGAGTCAAGGCGAACAACAGCGCCAGCAAGCGCGCGACGGTGAAGGTCTTGCCCGTCCCTGGTCCCCCTGTGATGACACAAAAGCGTGCCCGCACCGCCAGCGCGCACGCCACTTTCTGCCAGTCCGGTTGCGCGACCGCCGCCGGGAACAGACGATCGAGCCACAAACGCGCGAGCTGCGCATTGAAGGCAGGATCCGGTGCGAGGCGTCCAGCCACCGCCGTCGCGATCCGTTGTTCGAAGTCCGCATACCGCCGCAGATACAAGCGCCCGCCCTGGAGCACCAGCGGAGGTGCGTCCCCACACGCCTCGCCACGCGTACCGACGCTCCGTGCCGCGCCTGTGTCGTCCACGGCGCGGCTGGCGCGCAGCGCGCGCATCACCACCTCGGCATTCGCCGGGACCAGCGTGGATACGGCCCGCAGCAGCCCCGCATCGAGTCCCGATGCGCTGGCCTCGGGCGGCCAGGGATCGAGCTCCAGGCAGGCGTGGCCCTGTCCCTCGCAACGCGCCAACAATGCGATCGCAACCAACGCTTCGGACCCCGCGGCCGGGTCGAGCGTGGAGACGAAGCGCGCGAACGCCGCATCCAGGCGGCGCAGCCACCCGGCGTCGACCCAGGCGTCAAGCGCGCCCCACAACACCGATGCGGATTCGTCTGCGGCGTTACGCATCACGCACTCGCGCCCGCGTCGTCACCGTCCACCAGCGCCTCCACGCGCGCCAGCAAATCCAGGTCGGCGGGCATGGTGAAGCAGCCCGCGCCGGGCGCGCAGATGCCGCGCATGAACAAGTCGATGGCACCGCCGAGCTGCCGCGCGGGATCGTAGGCTTTACCCAGGCGGGCGCGCAACAAGCGATGCAGCGCCAGCAAATACAGCGTCGCCTGGACGTCGTAACGATGGGCCGCGACAGCATCGGCCAACGCGTCAGGCGCGTAGGCGTCGTCGCCCTGACCCAGGCTGTTGGATTTGTAGTCCAGCACCCACCACTGATCTCCCCAGAAAAAGACGAGATCGATGAAACCCATCATGAGCCCACGCAGCGCCTGCGCGCCCAGCGGCGCGCAGGCGCCCCCGGGAAGCAGCTGCTGCGCGCATGCATCGCCGCGCGGCGCGACCGCGCCGGCCCGGACGGGAAACCCGCACG
>VFSW01004206.1_pt1 | contig 21460 bp, 14 predicted proteins | sample 5358111 | NCBI WGS metagenome assembly VFSW01 (sample SAMN11554181, study PRJNA540505) | mine drainage metagenome | isolation source: sediment from site ElyBrook_90M | place: USA: Ely Copper Mine, Vershire, VT | collected 2017 | reverse complement strand
CGCTTCTTTTTTTAAAACCATCCATCAAAAACCGGGGGGGGGCTTACCGCTTCCTCCCCGCGCACCGCCCCTTCCGCGGCAGGGTCCGCCCCAGCATCCGCCCTGAACCGACCGTTGAGCCGGACACCGGCTGCCTGGAAATTGCCCAGCACGCGGTTTCTCGTCACGGCGGTGACGGTGGGCCTGCTCGCGCTCGGGACGGTCTGGACCGGAGTGCATCGATTCCATTCCCAGGCCAAGGTGCAACAAACCGCGTCAGCCGCTGCTCAATCGCCGCAGGCTGTCGCGCCGACGGCCGCGGCGGAGCGTCCGCAGGCGAGTGCCGCCGTGCCGCTCCCCACGGTGCTCCACCAGGAAATGCCCCACGTATCGCGCGGTGCGCGCGAGTCGATTCGCGGTGTCATCAAGATCGCGGTGCGTGTGATCGTCGATCGCTCGGGCAACGTGGCCGCGGCGATGTTCGATAATCGCGGACCGAGCCAATATTTCGCCCGTGCCACCATGGATGCCGCCAGGAAATGGAAGTTCGCGCAGACTGCTGACCAGGCGTCGCGACTGTGGCTGCTGCACTTCGAGTTCACCCGCAACGGCGTCACTGCACACGCCGCTGCACTGCCTTAGCGACGTGCCCTGGGTTTGCCTGGTCAACGCGGCGCCGTGCAATCAAACGGCCGCAGCGGCGGCCGAGCCACCAATGCGCCAGAGCCGGGAGTCAATCCGTAGGATGAGGCGGCGCGCCCTTCAATCCGAGCGCCGCGAGGAGGAGCCGAACGGGTGTGGTCTCGCAGGCCGGACCCGCTTCAGCAGCGGGATCGACGGCTCTCCATAAGTTCGGCCACAGATTCAGAGGCAACGGCTCGCCGAGCATCGAAGGGGGAATCAACTCGTTGAAGTGCACGAGATCGGTGCCTGAGCGAAATCCCAAGCATCCGTACTCAGGCCGGCAATGCTCGCAGCGAGTCCACGCGACGTCACGAATCCGATAACAGCACATGGCCACCCAGGAAGGCTCGGTCATTGGATACTCTCATGTGAAGCCAAGGCCGAGTGCGCGGGCTCGGCAGAGGAAAAATTAATTGTTCACCTCAAGGCTAGGTGAGCAAGTTCTGCGGCGGCAATCGTCACAGGACGCTTACCCTTGTAGGATTTCTCCGTCAGAGGGATTTTATGGCAGCTCAGCGCCGGCTTCGGAACGAGCGCGACTGCGCTCCGCGCCCAATTAATTCAGGATGGAGGCGTAGTCTCGAGCGATCTAGGGGATATCAATGGTCGCGGTCTGTCCCGCGGTGACGGTGATGGCCGTGCTGATTGGATTGAAGAGCACCGTGCTATCCGCTTGATCGGGATTGTCCAGTGCCGCCTGGCACGTAAAGGCCACCGTGTAAGTGCCGGGGGACAAAAACGTGAACTGATAGTAATAGGGCGGCTGGGAGTTCGCGACGGGTACCTTGGAGGCTATTGGCTGGTTGGTATCGGTCGACGGCGCCGAGCTATTCATGTCCTGCGGCGCGGACACCGTACCAGAGTACAGATAGACCCCGGGCGTGCATCCGCTCGGTATCAGGGTGGCGCTCACGGTGCCTTGAATGTTCCCGACCGTCGTGTTGTCGACCAGCCGTTCCACGGGCTTCAGAATGCATGCCGGCGCCTGTCCGGGCGGACAGGTGATGGCCTGGCGCAAATCGAAGTCGATGGTGTAATCGACCACACCGCTGCCCGGCACGGTAAAGCCGGTGACGAGTTTCAAGCCGGTCTCGGAACCGCTCGGCACCTGCAAGCCGTGCATGCTCCCATCCGAGAGCATGATGTAGGAATTGCCGGGATTGCCGTCCGCCACCACCATCAGTCGGATCTGCGCGTAGGATCCGGCGGGAATCGGTTGGTTGAACAGCACTGCCGATGCCATGCCGCTTTGACTCATCAGGTCGATCGTCTTTGGCTGGGCAAACATGATGTCGACGGGATTGCCGCTGTCGCCCGTGAGCTCGACGCCGGTGAACTTCACCACCACCGACTGGGCGCCATCCACCGGCGCATCGGCGACCGCGAGGCTCATCTGCCCGGCGCTTCCCCCACCGCTCCCTCCGCAGGCACCAAGCCCCAAGGCGACGGTCGCCAGCATTGCGAGAATCCCGACAAGACGCATTCCGGACATGCTGAACTCCCCTCTGTAACCACACGATCATAGCGAACACGGGTACCGGGTCCGCACTGTCGCCCACCGGCGACGGTAATCTCCGGCTCGCCGCGGCGGATATTGGCAGTCTTCGCTGATGTGCCTCGCGCCGATGCCTAGAATTGTGACCCAGTGCCAGTCCCAAGCTGGTCGCGCCCGCGTAGATTTTCTCGCATGGTGGCCGGGCCATGTCGCCCGGCTGGAAAAGCAGTGATCTGGAGGGGTCAAATCGATGAAAATTTCCTTCATGGCGGGTGCGCTGGCGGGAGCCGTGGTCGTCACCGCGGGCAGCGCAATGGCCGGCTATCATATGTACTCGACGGCTCATTCGGCCAAGGTGCTCAGCGCCAAGGCGTTGACGCGCACGGTCAAGATTCCCCGGCAGGAATGCCACGATGAGTCCGTCACGCGAACCAAGCCGATCAAGGATCAGGATCGCCTGCTCGGCACCGGAATAGGCGCCGTGGTGGGTGGCCTCCTGGGTCACGAAATCGGCGGCGGCAGCGGCAAGACGCTCGCCACGATCGCAGGTGCGGCCGGTGGCGGCTATGCCGGCAACAAGATCCAGGAAAAGACTCAGCAAGGCGACACCTACACCACCACGGAACAGCGATGTAACACGGTGTACGACATGAAAGAAGAGCCGGCCGGATTCGAGGTCGTCTACGACTACCAAGGCCACGAGCACCGCGTGCGCATGGACCATGACCCCGGCAGCTCCTTGCCCGTCAAGGACGGCCAGGTCGTGGTGACCTCGTCACAGAACGCCCCCTCTTCCACGGCCGAGCGCTGACAGTGCGCCACTACGACCGCGCAACCGCCGAGTACCAGGGTTGATGGGTGGTCGAGCTCGATCAACATCCGCCGGGCCAACTGGCCGGATTCAAGCCCGCTGATCGAATCGCCTCGCCTCGTTGATGATCCATGAATGAAACGCCGCACCCATCGGCTTCTCCAGGGCCGCCCCGCTCCAGGCCAGAAAGTGCGCTTCAGGGAGCGGCAGATCAGGGGGCAGGACGTGCACCAGCGTACCGAGGGCCAGCGCACTGGCGACCACGGAATACTGCGCCAGCGCGAAGCCCTGCGCTTCGATTGCCGCATCGACGGCCGCGGCTGGAAAGGAAAACACCAGGTCCCGCCGCAATTCGTGGACGGCGACTCCCGTGTTCGCGAACCAGTCGCTCCAGGTGGGAGGAGCCAGATACTCATTACCCCAGTCGACCCACAGGAGCGGCCACCTCAACAAGTCTCGCGGATTAGTCAGGGGACCGGCGCGCGCCAGCAGCGCGGGACTCGCGACGACGATCAGCCGATCGGTAAAGAGATGCGTGAAACGGCTGTGGAACCGGTGCCTGCTGCCGTAACTGATGCGGAAATCCGCCTCGCCGGCTTCGAGCGCAGGCTCGGGGTGCACACCGCTGATGGTGGCGCTGGCGGTCGGATGCTGCTTCTTCCAGGCGAACATGAGGGGACCGAGCCACTTGGTCGCCAGCGAAGGATAGGTGCTGATGAGCAGGTGGCCGGAGCGCTTGCTGATCTCCAACTGGTCATGTGCCGCGCGCAACTCGACGAATCCCTTCGTCAGGTGCGGCAGATAGAGCTTACCTTGAGCGGTCAACTCGATACCCCGACCGTTCCGTTGCACCAGGCGAATGCCCAGGTGCGTCTCCAGCGCATGCACGTGCTGAGTGATCGCGCCCGAGGACACGCCGAGTTCCAAGGCCGCCTCGCGCACGCTACCGTTCCGCCCGACGGCCTCGAAAGCACGGATCGCAAGCAGCGGCGGCAATCTATTCATGGGGGATTTTCACGCTGCATGCTCGGCATCGTCTCCCGCCGGATCATTTAGCTCGCCTAAAGCATATCGCAGAATCCCTCCGACGACGCCAGGCGGTTTGCACGATAGATTAGCCGTCGATTCCATATTGCGAGCGTCCCCGTAAGCCGGGATGAGCGCTCCCGGCACATGGGGGCATCCGTGCGGCTCCCGCAGGCGGCGGGCCGGTCGACCGCTCGGTTGCGGATCTTTTTAAAAATTGTAGGCATAACAAGGGGATGGAGCATGCGACATGATTCGAGCCTGGCCTGCGCCATTGCCGCCATCCTGGGCGCGCAGTCCGCCGCGGTCTACGCAGCCGATTCCGCCGGAACCGATCAATCGAGCCCCGGCGCGGCTGCCGCGATCTCGAGCGGCGGAGAGATTCAAGAGATCACCGTGACGGCGCAGCGGCGCACCGAAAACCTGCAGGACGTGCCGATCACCATCCAGGCGCTGACCGCGCAGACCCTGACGCAGCTGAACGTGGCGACGTTCGACGACTTCGTGAGGTACCTGCCGAACGTGACGGCGGCGAGCAACGGCCCCAGCCAGGGCAACATCTACATGCGGGGCCTGTCCACCGGCGGTGTCGGCAACCAGGGGAGCGGCGGTGTGGGGACTTTCCCCAACGTCGCGATCTATCTCGACGAGCAGTCGGGACAGCTTCCCGGCCGCAATCTCGATATCTATGCAGCGGATCTCGAGCGCATCGAGGTGCTCGAAGGTCCGCAAGGCACGCTGTTCGGCTCCGGCGCCGAGGCAGGAGTGCTGCGCTACATCACGAACAAGCCGAAGCTCGACGTGACCGAGGGCAGCGTCGATGCCGGCTACGCGATCACCGCGCACGGCGACCCGAGCAGCAACGTGACCGGAGTGATCAACGTCCCGGTGATCCCCGGAACTCTGGCACTGCGGGGGGTCATCTACTCCGATACCCGCGGCGGCTATATCAACAATGTTCCGGGCAGCTTCGTCCGCAGCAGCACGGATAAGGGCATTCATTACGCGAATTACGTAAACAACGTGCCGAGCTACAGCGCCTCTTCGCCGGGGAGCGTCAACAACAGCAATCTCGTTGGCAGCGCCATCAACCCGGTGACGTATCAGGGAATGCGCGCCGAGGCCTTGTACAAGTTCAGCGACGGCTGGAGTGCGCTGCTGGCGCAGTCCTATCAGCAGATCGATGCGCAGGGCGTCTTTTTCGAGATGCCCGAGTCCTCCGGCCCCGCGGTCGCACCGAACCCCGGCGGGCCCCACGCCACCTCGCTCCCCGATCTGTCGGTGCAGCTCTACAACCCTTCCTACAACAAGGATCGGTTCGAGAACACTTCGCTCACCGTCGAGGGACGCATCGGGGATCTGAAGCTCGTGTACGCCGGGGGCTATCTGGTGCGCCGCGTCGAGCAGGTGCAGGACTACACGGCCTACGCGCGCGGAGTCTACGCCGACTACTACCAGTGCATCCCCGGCGCGAACGGCGGGGCCGGCAAATGCTACTCACCGAGCACCACCTGGCAGGACAGCGAGAAGAACTCGCACGACAGCCAGGAGCTGCGCATCAGCACTCCGGATGATTGGCGCACCCGGGGCATCGTCGGGGTCTTCTGGGAAGACTACAACATCGAGGAGAGTGCAAACTGGCTCTACAAGACTGCGCCGGGCTTTGCACCGCTCATTCCGCCGCCGGGTGCGACCTCCACGAACCCGAACGTGCGCAACTCCAACGTCGCCTTCTTCGACGACATCACCCGCGGCTACCAGCAGACGGCCGCATTCGGCTCGATGGACTTCGACATCATTCCGAAGAAGCTCACCGTCACCGTCGGCACGCGCTACTATCATTTCAAGAATACCGAGGTCGGCAGCGCGGTGAGCAGCTTCGATTGCTACGTGGGGTCCACGACCACGACCCCCTGCGGCAATTACGCCGCCGGCACCAACCTCAATGCCGAGAACTTGAACAGCGTCTATTCGGGCTTCAGGAGCCGCGCCAACTTGAGCTACAAGGCGACGGACGACATTCTCATCTACTACACCTGGTCGCAAGGCTTCCGGCCGGGCGGCTTCAACCGCACCTCCAAGAGCGTGCTCGGGGGCACCTACAACACGCCGCTCACGTTCGCCCCCGATACGCTGATCAACAATGAGCTCGGCCTCAAGAGCGAATGGTTCGATCACCATCTCGAGTTCAATGCGACGCTCTATCAGGAAGACTGGAAGAACGTTCAGATCGAGGTGTTCGATCCCCAGGGCGGCCTCGGCAATCAGGAGTTCATCGCGAACGGGCCGAACTATCGGGTAAGGGGCGTGGAGACTCAAGCCGTCGCTCGCGTGACGCAGGGACTGACGCTCACGGGGGCCGGGTCATGGAACAGCGGCAGGCAGACCAATTCGCCGTACCTGATCAACAATTCCGGTCAGCCGATCACGTCGATCCCAAATCCCTACGGCGCGATCGGCAGCCCGCTCGCGCAGTCGCCGCCGTTTCAGGCGAATCTGCGGGCGCGCTATGAATTCACGGTCAATGACTATCATCCTTTCTGGCAGGTGGGAGCCGTCCATCAGTCGCACTCCAATTCGGCAACGGGCTATGTCCAGAACTTCTACCAACCGGGATTCACGACCTACGATGCGGCCATCGGAGTCGCCAAAGATGCGTGGCTGGCGCAGTTCTATGGCGAGAACATCACCGACGCCAGTTACGTCACATACATCAACGCCGACCAATTCGTGCCGGAACATTTCGTCGGGCGTCCGCGCACGATGGGTCTGAAGTTCACCTACAAATTCTGACCTGCAGACCAAGGTTCCGAGTGCAGCCCGCACACGTACTGGACGGAAAAGAGCTGTCGATTCATCGAATCGATGCGCTTTCTCGTGGCCCCGTCTCATTGAATCTCTCGGCGGAGGCTTGGCGACGGATCGCCGCCTCGCGAGCGATCGTCGAGCGGCACCTGGCCTCCGGCGCGACCGTCTACGGCGCGAATACGGGAATCGGATCGCAGAAGGATGTGGGCGTCGCAGCCGAGGACGTGGCCGACTTCAGCGACCGCATGATCATCAGCGAAGCGACGGATTTCCCCGGCACCTGCGCATCGGAATGCGCGGTCCGGGCCACGCTGATTGTGCTGCTCAACAACATCGCAGGAGGCCGTACCGGAGTGCGCCCCGAACTCGCGAGGCGCCTGCTCGATCTATGCGCCGCGCCCCGGATGCCTGCCGTACGCCGCGACAGCTCGTTCGGCACGGCCGACCTCACCCCGCTCTCGCAACTGAGCCTCGCCGTGCTGGGACGATCGCTCGATGGGCAAGCGCCCATATTGAGCACGCCGATGAAGTTGGCCCCCAAGGAATCGGTCTCATTGATCGACAACAACAGCTTTGCGCTCGGATCCGGTGCTCTCGTGCTGGTGCAAGTCGAGCGGCTGCTGGATGCCTTCGATCTGGCCGCGGCGACCGCCCTGGAAGGATTGCGCGGCGGAGTGCGGGCGCATAGCGAGGCGGCGGCAGGCGGGGATCGCGGCGAGGGTCAATCGCGCTCGAGGCGCGCGCTGCTCGCCGCGTTGTCGGGCAGCGGACTGCATCGGCCGGGCGAGGCGAGATTCCTCCAAGATCCCCTGAGCTTTCGCAGCATCACGCAGATCAACGGCGCTGCATACGAGGTCTGGTCGTGGTCCAGGGCGCAGTTCGAGGCGGAAATCAATTCATCCGTCGACAACCCCCTGGTCGACCTCGACTCCGGCGAGCTGGTCACCTCCTCGAGCATGGTATCGCTGCTGCCGGCGTTGTCGATGGACGCCTTGCGGCAGGCGCTCGCCAAAGTCGCCGTGCAGAGCATGGAGCGCGCATTGAAGTTGCAATCGCCGCCCTTCTCGGGACTGCCGGTCGGGCTGGCGGAGGAGGGCGCCGCCGATGGCGGAATTCTGTCGATCAATTTGAATTACATCGGCTCGGCTCGGATGGGCTCGTTGATGGCGGCGGCGGCGCCCGTGGTGCTGCATTACATCGGCCACACGGCGGATGGTGTCGAGGACGTCACCAGCCTTCTGCCGCTCTCGGTCTCGCAGACCGAAGCGCTGATCGAGCGCGCCTGGGAGACGCTCGCCCTCGAAATGGCCATTGCCGTGTGGGCCATGGCGCGCCGCCGTCTCGCCCCGGACGATGTCGGGGAGGGCCCGCGCAGGGTATATCGGGCATTGCTGCCGCTGCTGCACATCGGCGAGGAGGGAAAGCGGGTATTCAGCATGCGGCAAATCGTCGCGGCTGTTCGCGAGCTTGCGGACAGCAGCCTGCCCGTACCGAGCGCCCATGCGTGACTGCGCAGCAGCCACCGAGCAGCCCTTGCGAGCCGAGCTCGCCGCGCTCGCGCGCCTGCCGCGCGCGCAGGCCCGCGCCTTGCCCGGCGCCTTCTATACCTCGCCCGCGTTCCTGGAACTCGAGCGCGAGGAGCTGTTCCGCAAGCAATGGGTGTGCGTCGGGCACACAGGTGCACTGGCTTCCGTAGGCGATTACTTCACGACCGAGCTCGTCGATGAACCGCTGCTGATCGTCCGAAATTCCCAGACCGGCATCCGCGTGCTCTCCAATGTCTGCCGCCATCGGGGCAGCCCCGTCGCCCGCGGGGCCGGCAAAGCCGCGCGTTTCGTGTGCGGGTACCACGGCTGGACTTACGGGCTCGACGGCCGGCTGCTCGCGGCGCCGCTGATCCGCGAAGGCGAGCACTTCGCCAAGAGAAGCTGTTCGCTTCCCCAGTTCGCGAGTGCGCAGTGGCAGGGCTATCTCTTCGTCAATCTCGACGGTCTTGCCCCGCCCCTCGCGGCAGCCTTGTCTTCCATCGAACCCCACATCCGCAACTACCACCCGGCCGAGCAGCACTTCCTGTACGAGACCGAGGAAGTGTGGAACACGAACTGGAAATGCCTGGTGGAGAACTTCATGGAGGGCTATCACTTGAGCCCGCTGCACGCGAAGACCCTGCACCCGGTCACGCCCACTGCGCTCTGCGAGAAGCTCCCCGACGGCCCCGGCTTCACCGGCTATCGGGCGAATTTTCATGCGGACTGTCCGGAACGCGGTCCATTTCACCCGGATCTCACGCTCAAGGAGCGGCGTTCGGACGTGTTCTACTGCGTTTATCCGAGCTTCGTGGTCGGATTCTGTCCGCATTTCACCCTTTACATGTGTGTGCGCCCCCTCACGGTGGATACGCTCGCGGTCCGCTGGGGCCTTACCGGAATCGCGAATGACAGCCAGGCGCCGGTCGTTCAAGACTACCTGCGGCTCTGCAAGGCCTTCTGCGAGGAAGACCGCCTGCAGCTCGAGCGCCTGACACCGGGGCTCAAGAGCCGCGCCTATGTTCCCGGTCCGCTCGCGCCCGACGATTTTGAGGGAACCATCTGGGATATCTGGCAATACATGGCGCGCCGACTGGGTGCCTCGAGTGCCTCTACTGCCGGCAAGGCATCCCGATCCTAGGCGCTGGAGGCGAAATGTTCCTGCACAACGCGTGGTACGTCGCGGCACTGGATGCCGAGCTCGAAGAGCGGCTCCTTCCGGTCAAGATCCTCGACCAGCGATTGGTCCTGTACCGGCGGCAGAACGGTGACCCCGCCGCCCTGGAAGATGCCTGCGTGCATCGCAAGCTCCCGCTGTCGATGGGACGGATCAAGGGGGACCACGTGGAATGCGGCTACCACGGCATGACCTACGACGCCGCCGGTGAGTGCGTGCGAATTCCCTGCATGGATCGCATTCCGAAGGATGCCCGGGTCCGCAGCTATCCCATCGTCGCGCGCTACGGCCTGCTCTGGGTGTGGATGGGAGATCCCGGGTCGGCCGATCCCTCAACCATATTCCCCGTCGAGCATTGGGGGGATCCGAGCTGGGGCGTGACCCGCGGCGATGCCATGACGGTCCATTGCAACTACCTCTATATGACCGACAATCTGCTCGATCCGTCGCATGTCGCGTGGGTTCACCCGGACTCCTTTGGAAATGCCGCGTGCGAAACGACGCCGGTGGAAGTCAAGGGCAACGAACGCGGCGTGATCGCCTCGCGCTGGATGCGGGCCGTCGAGGTGGCGCCGCTCTACGTGCCCTTCGTTCGCTTCGGGGGTCGCTGCGACCGGTTGCAGCATTACGAGGTTCGCTTTCCGAGTCATGCGCTGATCAAGGCGGTATTCGTGCCCGCGGGCGCCGGCGATGCGCAGGCGCAGCGCCACGAACACGCCTTCGTGATGGATTCGTACAATTTCCTGACGCCGATCGACGCGGTGAACACCCGCTATTATTGGTTTCAGCTGCGCAACGTATCGCCGGACGACGCGCAGGCCTCGCGGCTCATGGGCGAGAGCGTGCGCGGCGCGTTCGAAGAGGACCGGGTGATCCTGAACGCGGTGCAGAAGAGCTTCGCGGAGACTCGCACGCCACACATCGACATCGCCATCGACTCGGCGCCGCTGCGCTTTCGCCGGCGTCTGCGGCAAATGATCGCCGCGGAGCAGCCCGAGCAGGCGCGGGATCCGCCTTGAGCCACGGCGTTCATCGCGGGGTTGCGCGCATCCGGTGGCGAATTTTCGCGCTCATGTTCGGCTTCGGCTTCGTCGCCTACGTGCAGCAAAAGAGCATCACGGTGGCGGCCGTACCGATCATGCCGGAGCTCGGCCTCACGCAGCTGCAAATAGGCTGGCTCGAACAGGCCTACGCCAACGGGTATGCGCTCTTCATGATTCCGGCCGCGATCCTCGCGCAGCGCTTCGGCGCTCGCGGCACGCTGGTGCTGATGGGTTTGATCGCCGTCCTGGCGATGCTCGGTACGCCCCTCGCGCCCGCGCTGCTCGGCGGCGGGACGCTGTTATTTGCGGTACTGCTCGGCCTGCAATTTCTGCTGGGCGTCGCGCAAGCCCCCACCTTTCCCGTCTCCGCCGGCGTCTTCGAGACCTGGTGCCCGCCCGGCCCGTGGGCCCTGGCCGGCGTGCTGCAAACGATGGGGCTGCAGCTGGGGGCGGCGGCGACGCCGCCGCTCATCGCCACGCTGATGCATTTCTTCGGCTGGAGGAATGCAATTTTCTGGACCACGATTCCGGCGCTCGGCCTGATCGGCTGCTGGGCCTGGTATGGCAGGGACACGCCGCGCGAACACGCATCGGTATCGGGCGAGGAGCTTGCCGAGGTCGGCCATCACGCCGGATCTCGAGTGAACGCGCAGATGAGCTTCAAGCGCGTACTGCGGGTCATGGCGAACCGCAAGGTGCTGCTGCTCAGCCTGTCCTACCTGAGCATGAACTACGCATTTTATCTGATCTCCAACTGGGCATTCCTATACCTCGTTCAAGAACGGCACTTTTCGGTGCTCGAGAGCGGCTGGCTGTCGGGAGTGCCGCCGCTCGCGGCCGCAATGGGCGCGGGCGCCGGCGGCGCACTGACCGGCCGGGCGTGCGCGCGCTACGGCTCGCGGCATGGACTGCGCCTGGTGCCGCTGATCGCGTTGCCGACGGCCGCTGCGTTGCTGTTGCTCGCCGCCGCGGCGGGGAATGCTTATCTCGCGGTTGCCGCACTGGCGCTGTGCTTCGGGAGCATCGAGCTCACGGAAGGGGCCTTCTGGGCTGCCGCGATGGCGGTCGGCGGGAGCGACACCATGGCCGCGACGAGCTGCATGAACACCGGAGGGACGCTCGGCGGCATCATCGGCATACCCGTGGTCGCCTATCTATCGGGCCATCATCAGTGGGGAACGGCATTTGGCATCGGCGCGGCGCTCACCCTCATCAGTGCCATGGCATGGCTCGCCATCGACGTCGCCGATCCGCTCCGGCAGGAGCGCGCCGGCTACATGGTGCCAATCGGCGATTCCGCGCCGGGCACGCACCTCAATCTGTCGGCTCCCCGAGGCCCGCCAACCGCCGTCGTGACCGAGGGGCCGTACATCTAGCGGCGCCGGCCGCGGCGGCTCCAGGCGTATCCGCCCGCATCATCTCCCAAGGCTGACGGTCGACCCACAATCCGCGATCAACGGATCTTTGTCAGCGGGTGGTGAGTTTGATCTCGAACTCGACATCCACCGCATCGGCGAGCGTCGCTACGTTGGCGATCACCAGATTCGTCGCCGACACTTTGATATCCGTCTCAGGAAGATTCGTCGGCTTGAGCAATGGCAGCAGATCGATGTTCGCCGATTTCGGCAAGGAGTGGCCGGTTGCGGATTGCAGCAACTCGATGGCGTTGCGCATGGATTCGTCCTGGACGCTGTCGATGCGAATGTCATCGATCTCGATGTGCGAGCCGGAGCCCACCAGCTTCCCGGAGACTCTCACGTCCGACATCACCTCCGTACCGACGCAGGAGTCGCCGACCGCAAGTCCCAAGCGGGACGACAGGTGCGCGTCGATGATGACTCTGGCCGCGCCGAGCGCGACATGCGGCCGCTCCAGGTACGCGTAGCATTTGCCTTTGGCCAGGTACCATCTTCCCTGGTCCTTGAATACCGATGCCACCACCAGCGTCTGGAGCGCCTCGCGGCCGATGACGATCTCGCTGCAGGCGGCGCGATCGACGAGCCCGCAGAGGCTCAGGCAGGTGACGAAAAGCACTCGCCGCCGAAGCTGCCGCTTGCTCGCGGCCGGGTGGCGCCCATGGCCCGAGTTACCGCCACCGCTCATTCCAGCTTCTCGTCAATCTTCGCCAGTGCAGTGACTTCCCGCCGGAACGGCAGCGCGTCCCCGATATCGGGCATGTCCAACTCGCGCGCATAGCGATGCCCGGCATAGGTCGCCCAGGCGATGGGCCCCGGCGCCGAGGCGTCGCCGATCAGCTTGACCGAGCGGATACCGGCAGCCGCCCACTCTGCCTCGCGCCCCATCAGCGCATGGTAGAGCGAGTCATTGGCTAGCCGCGAGGCCACGACCACGACCGCATCGCATCCGGTCCGGTCGCGCGCATCGGTATAGGAGCAGTTCGTCTCCACCTCTTCGGCATGGATGCCCGCCACGCCGCGGTTCAACACGATCTTAACGCCCGCCTCTACGAGACGCGCATGGATCGCCCGCTGCTCGAGCGTGTTGCGGGACCAATCCGACACACATGGCGCCGGCGTGATCAGCGTTACGGTGCACCCCGCTTGCGCCAACAGCTCGGCCAGCACGCCGCCCATGTAGTAATGGTCGTCATCGTAGACGACGACCCGGCCCGAGGGGCGTTTGCCCGCCATGATGTCATCCGGCGTAAACACCGGCATCGCCGCATCCAGCGGCATCGGCACGACGTGCTGGCGCGACACGCCGTCGGCACGCCAGGCCGAGCCCGTGGCGATGCACACGTTCTCGAAGCCGAACGCGAGGATCTGATCGGCGCCGAGCTCCGAGCCCAAGTAGGTCTCGACGTTGGGACGCTGGGATATCTGATATTGGCGGTAATCCACAACCCGGCCCCAGGCCGAAAGCCCCGGCAGCAACCGTTCGCGTGCGACGCGGCCGCCGATCTGCCCGCGCGCCTCGGCGATGGCGACATCGTAGCCGCGCAAGGACAATGCCCGCGCCGCCTCGAGCCCGGCCGGGCCGGAGCCGACGATCAGCACGTTGGAGCTGTCGCCCTTGGCATTCATCTTCTCCGGATGCCAGCCCTTGCGCCATTCTTCCATGAAGGTCGGGTTCTGGGTGCAGCGGCTGATCGACTGGGTCATGTCGCCGGTGATGCAGATATTGCAGCCGATGCACTCGCGGATGTCCTCGGTCCGCCCTTCCTCGATTTTCTTCGGCAGGAACGGATCGGCAATCGACGGCCGTGCGCAGCCGATGAAATCGAGCGTGCCCCGGCGGATCATATTGACCATTACATCGGGACTGGTGAAGCGGCCGACGCCGACGACCGGCTTGTCGGAGAGTTCGCGGATGCCGCTGACGAGCCTCTCCTGTGCCCCCTCCTCCTTGAAGCGCGACGGGCCGGAGCAATCTTCCCAGGTGCCCTGTGCCAGGTCCCAAAGATCCGGCAAATCGCCGTTCATCTCGATGAAGTCGCGCAGTTCGGCATTCGAAAAGCCGAGCGCGCCGATGGTCTCATCCAGCGACACGCGCAGCGTCAGCCCCATGGCATCGCCCACCGCGTCGCGCATATCGGCGATCACCTCGCGCGCAAACCGGGAGCGGTTTTCCAGGCTACCGCCATATTCATCCGTCCGCTGGTTGGTGGCCCGGCTGAGGAAGTGCTGGAATACACCGAAGCCATGCGCACCGTAGAGGCAGATGAGGTCGAAGCCCGCGATTTTCGAGCGCTTCGCCGCGTTCACGAACCAGCGCCGCAGGTTTTTGATGTCCGTCTTGCCCAGCGCTCGAGCCTGCACCGGGTCATTGGTAAAAGTGCGGATCGGGAGCGCGGTAGGCGCCAAGGGGACTTCCCTCGTGTAGAGATTCGGCCCGTTGATGCCGGAATAGGCCAATTGGATGCCGGCCAGGGCGCCGTGGGTCTTCATCCCTTCAGACATCCTCCTGAGCGCCGGGATATCCTGATCCTCCCAAAGCCTGAGTTCGATGAATGGCGTGATTTCCGACGTATGGTGTATCTCGGTCTGTTCGGTGAAGATCACGCCCCAGCCGCCCTCGGCCTTGGTGGCGCGCATTTGTGCCGCCGCCGACGGGTCGCGATAGCCGCCGCCATTGCAATGCGGCACCTGATAGAAGCGATTCTTGGCCGTCACCGGCCCGATTGCCACCGCTTCGAACAAGATGTCATAGCGTGAATCGCGCAACACTGCCTCCGTCGGCGTGGATCGCTCCGAGTCTAGCGGCGCGGGACATCGGTTACGGTCGTCGTTGCGAAAGCAGCACCGGGGTTCCGCTTGGTCATGCGCCCTCAATCTTGTGTTTCGCGGAAGCTCGATACGCCAGGTACGTGCGCTGCTTGGAAATGTGGTCCGCCAGATACTTGGCGTCATGCCAGACGCCCCAGATGAAGGAGGACCCGCGTCGCGACTGCCATGGCAGCCCGAGGAAATAGATCCCGGGCTCGGCCGCAACACCACGCCGATGCGCCGGCTTGCCGTTTTCGTCGAACGTGTCGACCTGCAACCAGCGGTAGTCACGAGCAAAGCCCGTTGCCCAGACGATCGAGGTTATTCCTGCCGCCTCCAGATCCAACTCGAGAATTGGCTCGGATACGCATCGCGGGTCCGGTTCGACATTGCGGGCATCGGGCTCCTCCGGCAGGTCGAGGCCATTGCGGGAAACATAGGCATCCGCTTCGTTCAATACCGACAGGTAGTTGGCATCCCCGTGCGCAAGATTGTCGGCCAGATCCTGCGCGAAGCTCATGACGCCGCCTCTGCACGATTCCGCCCGACCGACGAGCGTCATCCCCTGCGCCGCCAGACGCCGGAAGTCGACCGTATGGCCGCCGCGGGCGCCGCTCACCGAGATCGTGACATGATCCGTGCCCGGCCCGGCAGCCTCGGCATCCCACTTGCCGAGCACCCCAAGCCACCAGACGAAATCACGCCCGCGATAGCTTCTCGGAGGGCGGTCGTGCGGGCCAACCGACAGGAACACGCGCCTCCCCGCACGCAATAGTTCGTCCGCGATCTGTACCCCCGAAGACCCCGCTCCGACCACCAGCACCGCACCCCCGGGCAGCCGGGCGGGATTGCGGTAGGCGCTGGAATGGAGCTGCATGATTTTCGCGCCTTCAGGCACGATGGTCGGGAGGACCGGGCGTTGGAACGCTCCGGTGGCGGCGATCACGTTGGTGGCGTCGATCACACCCTGCGAGGTTTCGACCCGGAAGCCGGGCCGGCCGACATTCCGTCGCACCTGCTTGACCTCCACGCCGCAGCGGATGGGGGCAGCGATCTGCTTTGCGTAAGCGACGAAATAGTCCGCAATCCGCTCCTTGGGAGCAAAGGCATCGGGATCCATATCGGAAAACTCCATGCCCGGAAAGCGATCATGCCAGGCAGGACCATTGGCCACCAACGAATCCCACCGTTCCGAGCGCCAACGTTCGGCAATCCGGTACCGTTCCAGCACGAGGTGCGGCATACCGCAGTTGCTCAGATGCTCGCTCATGGCCAAGCCGGCTTGACCGGCGCCAACGACGAGCACCTCGATTTTTTCAATTGCCCTGTCCGGGTCTTTTTCAGACATTCGAAGAATTCCAACAGATGGGACGAACTCAGGTTACCGGAAACTCAATCCCTCGGGGTGGTCGCCGGCTCAACCGCCAGGCGACGTCCAGTTACGAGCGGGCCAACTGTCCCGCCACCACGTCGAAGGGCGCCGGCTTGCCGATGAGATAACCCTGCATCTGGTCGCAGCGCAATAGGCGCAAGATCTTCGCTTGCTCTTCAGTTTCCACGCCTTCGGCGACGACATTGAGTCTCAGTGCATGGGCGAGCGTGATCATTGTCGACACGAGTGTCATGACGCTGGGATCCTCGAGCATTGCGCCGGTGAACGAGCGATCGATTTTTAGAGTCTTGATCGGCATCTTGGCGAGATATCCGAGCGAGGAATACCCGGTGCCAAAATCGTCGATGGCTATTCCGACGCCCAACTCACGGATGGCGCGAAGCTTTTCTATGTTCGATTCGGCATTTTCGACCAGCAGCGATTCGGTGACCTCGATGTCGATACCGGCCTCAAGACCTCCAAACATCACGGCATTTCGCGTCGCGAGCTTGAGCGCCTTGGCAACGACATTGACGAAATCGGATCGATGGAGTTGAACTGTTGAGACGTTTACCGCCACCCGAGGGGCGATCAGGCCTCGCTCCTGCCACGCTGCCCGATCCAGGCACGCCCGGCGCAGCACCCAGCTGCCGACCTCGATGATCATGCCGGTCTCCTCCATGAGCGGAATGAACCTGACGGGCGCCACCAGGCCCAATTCCGGACTCTTCCAGCGGATCAGCGCCTCCAGACCCTCGACTTGTCGCGACTCCACATCGACCTTCGGCTGGTAGTAGAGCACGAATTCCTCATTTTCCAGCGCACGGCGCAACCGACTCTCCATTGACACTCTCTCGGCGATCCGCTCACTGATCTCCTTCGTGAAGAACACGCTCCGCTTTTCCGTTGAATTTGCCCGCTTCAGCGCCGCTTCAGCGTTCTTGAGCAACGTCTCGGCGTCGACTCCATCATCCGGGTAGAGCGATATTCCCGCCCGCGCCGCGATTGTCACGTTCCCGCCGTTGACCTTGAACGGTGTTCCCATCCAGGCCTGGTACTGCTCGTCCAATGTTCGTGCCGCCAAATCCGCTTCGCCAACAAACGGCACGATCGCGGCGAATTCGCCGGGACCGACGCGCGCAACCGTATGCGCATCTCCCGTGCATCGAACGAGGCGGTCGGCGATTTCCCTGAGCAGCTCGTCACCCCGGGCGCGCCCGAACATCTCATTGATGGTTTCGAAGCGCTCCGGGTCACGGATGACCACTGCAAACTTCGAGCCGGTGCATTTTGCCGCACTGACATGCTGCGAAAGTCGATCGACGAACAGCGTCCGGTTGGCAAGCCCCGTGAGCGAATCGTAGTACGCAAGATAGTTGAGCTTATCCGTCTTCTCGATGTGATCGAGCGCAAAGGAAATGTCCCCCGCGAGCTCGATCAGCAGCCGCCTCTCCGCCGAATCGAATAACCCGCGCGCGCTGGTCGCGAGGACCAGCAGGCCGACGGGCTTGCCGTTAACCGCGAGGGGCAGGGCAACCGCCCCGCGCAGGCCGCGCGCCACCATGTCCTGCTGATACGGCAGGAAGCGGCCTTCCGTCTCAAGATCGTCGCAAATCCTCGGTTGCTGCGGGTCGATCGTCGCCGCATCCACCGAGTCGTCCTCGATGGCAATCGACTTTCCGCTTTGAAGAAGTTGCACGATCATGCCGTCACCCGCGCAGGCCACCGGCGTGACCCGGTTCCCGCCGTCGAACCATCCGATCCACGCAAGCTGGAAGTCCCCATGGTCCACTGCGATTTTGCACGCTTCGGTAAACAACTCCGCTCGAGTCCCCGCGCGCACGATCAGTGTGTTGATGCCGCTCAAGACGGCATACACGCGGTTCAGATGCTGAATCCTGGCTTCCGCTTCTCGGCGCTCCGTGATGTCCGTTGCGACGCCAATGATCCGGTATGGGCGGCCTTTGCGATCACGCAACGGGAACTGCCGCGTGAGAATCCAGCGAATGGACCCCCCGGGTCGAACAATCCTGAACTCGAACGTGTCGTTGACCGGATTGTCCGCGTAGCTCTTGAGGCGATCCAAGATGCGTGCGCGATCGTCCTCATGAATCGACTCGGTCCAATCCATGGGCTTCGCAGGGTCGTGCGGGCGACCCCACATTTGCTCATAGGCAGGGCTGAGGTAGAATAACTCTGCAAAGTCGGCCGACATTATGAAGAAGACGTCCTGTATGGTTTCGGCGAGCTGCCGAAATCGCTCCTCGCTGTTGCGCAGCTCTGTCGCCGCGCGCTCGCGCTCATCCATCTCCATCTGCAGGCGAGCCGCGTGTGCCTGCACCTGTTGATATAGGCTGCCATTTTCGAATATCCGACCCACTTGCCCCGCCAATGTTCCGAGCATCCGTTCGTCCTCGAGCGAAAACTCCTCCGCGGTGATTTTGCCTACGAGACAAAGCCACCCGTAAATGTGGGTCAGCGAATTGATAGGGACCGCGAGATAGGACTTCGCCACCGGGTACCCGGCGGGAAGCACGCGCGTGAGGTGCTCGTGCTCGCCGCCTCTCGCGCGCCACGGTAAGCCTTGCTCGTAGACGCGGCCGAGAGGACCCGCCTCGAGCCCGGGAATGGTGGGCCGTGCCATTGATTCGTCCCATTCGATACCGCTCGTCACGTGGAACGGCGAGTCCGCATTCCTACTGTCCATGACCACGAGCACCGCGTGCTTCGCGCCAATCAGGTGCCTGGCGCTGTAGCTCACCTTTTCGAGCAACGATCGCGGATCGCGCTCCGAGGCGAGTTGTACGTTGAGATCGGAGAGAGCCTTGAGCCGCGCGTTGCTCGCGGATAGGGCGCCGGCTTGATGCGCCAGTGTGCGCTCGAATTGGGCCGCCTCCTTGCGTGCATTGTCCAGCGCGCTCTTGTACACCGCGATCTCAATCATGCTGCGCAACTCGGCCGTCTTCACCGGCTTTAAAAGATAACCGTAGGGCTCGGTCCCCTTGGCGCGCTCCACCATGGCCTCATCCGCGAATGCGGTGAGGTAGATGACCGGCAATCCGAGCGCTTCCTTGAGCACCGCGGCAGTTTCAATACCGTCTCGCAGTCCGCTGATCCGGATGTCCATCAATACCAAGTCGGGGCGCCTCGCTGAAGCACACGCGATGGCCTCATCCGAAGAGCGCGCAATCCCAATGACGTCGTACCCCATCTCCGAGAGGGTTTCGCGCAAGTCCTTTGCGACAATCCGCTCGTCCTCGACGATGAGTATGGCCGGCGGGGTAAGCGCCGCTCTGCCGGCGGGCGCTCTTGGTTGATCCGCAACCTCGCCGGCACTGCGCGAGCGGTGCACGTCGGAAAGCCAGTAGGTGGCAGGGAGAACGCAGTCAGGCCGCACGAGTGAGGTCCCCCGGCGGATTCGGGAGGTACACCGTCAGCGACGTGCCCGTTGGTTCCGTGCGCCGCACGCTCAGCCCGCCACCGAGCGCCGTAAAGCGCTCCCGAAGTCCCAGAAGACCCAGGGAACGGGGCTTGCTCGCCGCGTCGTCCGCGATTCCGACGCCATCATCGGAGACCTCCATCATAATTCGCCCCGACCCTGTCCGCAGTACAATATGCACAGCCGTTGCCCGCGCGTGCCGTGCGACGTTCGTCAGCGCTTCCTGCGCCGACCGAAAGAGCAGCAGCTGCATCGGTTCCGCCAGCTGGGGAAATTCCGCGCTCTCGGTCACGGTGATGTTCAAATTCGCGTGCTTCCCGAAGTGTCTGGCGTGCTCCGCAACGACCGCGGACAGCCGGGAATACGCCAATGCGACCGGACGCAGCTCGTTGGCCACCTGGCGCGTCTCCTCCATGCACTGGGTGACCGCATGCGTGAGTTCCCTGCACACCTTTTTTATGCGCGATCCCTTGTTTGCGAATGCGTCGAGGTAATTGAGGCCGAGCTTCATCGCGAACAGATCCTGTGCGATGCCGTCATGCAGCGCTACGGCCACCGCCCGCCGTTCTTCTTCGCGGACCGTCTCCAGGCGCTGCGCCAGTTGACGGGTGATTTCGTGAGATTCGCGTAGCTGTCTCTCCAGCCCGCTTTTGTAGAGCGCGATCTCCAACATGCTGCGCAGCTCCGCCAACTTCACGGGCTTGACAAGGTAGCCGTGCGGCTCCGTCACCTTCGCCCGATCGACCATGCCCTCATCGGCATGCGCAGTCAGGTAAATGACGCTTATCGGAAATTGCCTCTTGAGAGCAGCCGCCGTTTCAATGCCGTCGCTCCTTCCTTTGATCCTGATGTCCATCAATACGACGTCGGGGCGCCTTTCCGTCGCGCGCGCCATGGCCTCGTCACCCGAGGCTGCAATAGCGAAGGCGTCGTACCCCATCTCGGTCAGCGACTGCTGCAGATCCATCGCCACGATTCGCTCATCCTCCACGATGAGAATGGCCGGTGACGCGCGTGTAGTCATGTTCGCCGCTTCCCCGGGAATATGATTCGAAACGTGGTGCCGGATTGCCGGATAATCTCCAGGCGCCCATCCAGTTGCTCGACCAGCGTTCTCACCAGTTGCAAGCCCAAGGACTTTGATTTGTGCGGGTCCCAATCCGATGGCATACCGAGGCCATTGTCGCGCACGGCCAGCAGTATCTCGTCATTCGCCAGCTGTCGAAGCTCGACGCATATCGCGCCGCTTTCGCCCTTCCGGAAGGCGTGCTTGATGGCGTTGGAAATCAACTCGTTCAGAATGAGCCCGCAAGGAATTGCCTTGTGGACCGCCAGAGACAGCTCCTCCAACTCGTAGTCGAGAGAAATATGCGCAAGCGCGAGACCGGACGCGCTCAGTACGCGCGCGCTAAGCTCCCTCGCGTATTTCCAAAACGGTACGCGGGCATAATCCTTCGACTGATACAGCATCTCGTGAATTTGGGCCATCGTTTCCACCCGAGATCGGCATTGCTCGAGAGCCTCGCGAATGGAGTTGCCCTGAATGGTGCGCACCTGCATGTTGATGAGGCTCGATATCACCTGCAGATTGTTTTTTACCCGGTGGTGGATTTCCTGAAGCAAGGTTTCGCGCTCCCTAAGCTCCGCGGTGCGCGCGATGACACGCTGCTCAAGCTCCCCGTTCAATGCACGAAGCCCCTCTGCGGCGCGCTTCCGTTCGGTGATGTCTGCGATGGAACTTAGAACGAAATAGCCGTCGATTGTTTGCAGCGGATTGAGGCCGATTTCTACGGGTACTTCGGTGCCGTCCTTGTGCAGTCCGTAGAGTTCCCGCCCCGCGCCCCTGGCGCGGGCCTGCGGCTCGCCGAAGAACA
>VFSW01004205.1_pt1 | contig 21460 bp, 14 predicted proteins | sample 5358111 | NCBI WGS metagenome assembly VFSW01 (sample SAMN11554181, study PRJNA540505) | mine drainage metagenome | isolation source: sediment from site ElyBrook_90M | place: USA: Ely Copper Mine, Vershire, VT | collected 2017 | reverse complement strand
CCCCCAGCACCTCCTCCGCCAGCAGCCGCCCGAAGCCCGTCGATGCCCCGGTGATGAACCAAACCTTCTGTTCGTGTGCGTATGTAGTATTTGTCAGGTTAAACGCTCCCCATCTGCCGTGCGTTGTGCGCAGCGCGGCTCTACGCTCGTATCTCGCTCACGCCGTTCTCTCCGGCCACCAGCGCCAGCGTCGCCATGCCGAGAAAGAGTCCATGCTCTACCACTCCAATGATGCTGCGAATCGCCGCCGCGGTGCGCTGTGGATCGTCGATCCTCCCACAGGCGCAGTCCACAATGTAATTTCCCTCGTCGGTGATGAAGGCTCCGTCGCCACTCTTCGCCATACGCAGCTTCGGATTCAACCCCAGCGCAGCCAGCTTCGGTTCGACCACGGGCAGCGCCATCTGAATCACCTCCACCGGTAGCGGAAACTTGCCCAGATGCTGCACCAGCTTCGTCGAATCCGCTACGACGATAAAACTCTTGGTTGCGCTGGCTACGATCTTCTCGCGCAGCAGCGCTCCGCCGCCGCCCTTGATCAGCCCCAGCCCACCGCCCACGATGCGCGCAATCTCGTCGGCCCCGTCGATATATACGTCCAGCACGGGAAGCTCATTCAGGGTCGCCATGGTCATACCCAACGACTCGGCCAGCGCGTGGCTTGCGTCCGACGAGGCTACACAGCAAATCTTCCTCTTGCGCGCCGCCAGCTCACGGATGAAGAACGTCGCGGTCGTCCCCGTCCCCAGCCCGACCACCATTCCGTCCTGTACGAACTCGACCGCGCGCTGCGCGACCAGCCGCTTCGCCTCATCCTGCGTCATTCCACATCCTTTGAAAACTCGGGGCTAAATCTACGAATCCTCATGCTCCCATTCGCGCTCGGGAGTGACGCTGTCCTCGTACTCCGCCTGCCGTGAAGAGTCGAAGGGCGTTCGCTCGCCGAGCTTTGCCTCCTCCAACTCGCGCAACATCTCCCGCTCCGAATCGACCATCTCGAACCTCGAACCTGGCAGCGCGAACCCGACCTACTTCTTCACCAGTTTCTTCGCGTGCTCGACGACGTTCGCCACGCTGATGCCTAGCTTCTCCATCGCAATCGGCCCCGGTGCCGAAGCGCCAAACCGGTCGATCCCGATCACCGCGCCGTTGTGGCCCACATACTTCCACCAGCCCATGGTCGCGCCCGCCTCCAGCGATACCTTCGGCGTCCCTTCGGGCAGCAGCTCGGCCTTGTACGCCGCCGTCTGCTCGTCGTAGATCTTGAAGCTCGGCATCGACACGACCTTCGCCACAATTCCCGCGGTCTTCAGCTCCGCCGCCGCCGTCAGGCAGGTCGTCACCTCGGAGCCTGCGGCAATCAAAATCACATCCGCCTTGGTCACGTCTGGAGTCACCGAATACGCGCCCTTCGGTACGCCTGCAAAGGCCTGTGCCGCATCGAAGACCGGCAGGTCCTGTCGCGAGAGGGCCATGAAGCTGGCCGACTTGCGCTCCAGAGCCAGCTTCCAACAGGCCGCCGTCTCGTTGGCGTCCGCCGGACGAAAGTCGGTCAGATTCGGCATCGCGCGCAGGCTCATCAGGTGTTCGATCGGCTGATGCGTTGGGCCGTCTTCGCCCAATCCGACCGAGTCGTGCGTGAACACATACAGCGAATGTACCGACATCAACGCGCCCAACCGAATCGCCGGACGGCAGTAGTCGGAGAAGACGAAGAAGGTCGAGCCGAAGGGAATCAGCCCGCCGTGCGCTGCAATCCCGTTCACCATAGCCATCATGCCGAACTCGCGCACTCCGAAGAAGACGTTGCGCCCGGTCGCATCCACATGGAAGCTGGGCGAGTCCTTGAAGATCGTCTTGGTCGAAGCGGTCAGGTCGGCCGCGCCGCCAAACAGCTCCGGCACCACCTTCTCGATTGCGTTCATCACGACCTGCCCAGCGTTGCGCGTCGCCACCTGCTTGGCATCGGCACCGGAAGGGAAGCTGGGAATCGCCTTCTCCCAGCCCGCTGTCATCTTGCCTGCAACCACGCGCTCGAACTCCGCGGCAACCTCCGGGTACGCCTTGCTGTACTCCGCAAAGCTCGCGTCCCACGCGGCATGGGTCTTCTTGCCCTTCGGCTTGATCGTGTCCCAGTTCGCGCGCGCCTCGTCCGGCACATAGAAGCTCTTGTCCTCGGGCCAGCCCAGATTTTTCTTGGTTGCCTTTACCGCATCCGCACCCAGTGCTTCGCCGTGAACCTTATTGCTTCCCGCCTTCGGGCTTCCGTATCCAATCACGGTGCGCACTCGGATCAGCGTCGGCCGCGTCGCGTCGGCCTTGCCCGCCTGAATCGCGTCTTCAATGGCCACCAGATCGTTTCCATCGGCCACCTTCAGCACCTGCCAGTTGTAGGCCTCAAAGCGACGCGTCACATCTTCGGTGTACGAAAGCTCGGTCGGCCCATCCAACGAGATCAGGTTGTCGTCGTACAGCACAATCAGCTTGCCCAACCCCAGTGTTCCTGCCAGCGAGGCCGTCTCATGCGAGATGCCTTCCATCAGGTCGCCATCGCCGCACAGAACATAGGTGTGGTGGTCGATTACGGCATGGCCGTCGCGGTTGTAAACCGCCGCCAGATGCTTCTCCGCCGCAGCCATTCCTACTGCCATTGCAAAGCCCTGTCCCAGCGGCCCGGTCGTCACCTCGACCCCCGGCGTATCGCCGTACTCCGGGTGACCCGGAGTCTCCGAACCCCACTGGCGGAACTGCTCCAACTGTGCCATCGGCAGGTCGTATCCCGATAGGTGCAGCGAGCCATAGAGCAGCATCGATGCGTGCCCGTTCGACAACACAAAGCGGTCGCGGTCGATCCACTTCGGGGCCGCCGGGTCGTGCTTCATCAGCTTGTGGTACAGCAGGTACGCAATGGGCGCGCAACCCAGCGGCGCGCCCGGATGGCCGGAGTTTGCCTTTTGCACGCCGTCCACAGCCAGAAAACGCAATGCATTGATGGAAAGTTGATCTAATTCGTTCTGCCGATCGCTCATTTTCTTCTCTTGATCCCTTGTCTTGATCTCTTGTCGCTCGCCTCTACAGTGTACAAGAGCAAGATCGGGATCATCCAACACTCCGCCGCACAAATCGTCGATGGATGCATTCCAGCATGGATTCGGTACGGTTTGTGAGCACGGCGATGAGCGAGCGGGAAGATCGGCAAACGCAGGAGATGTTGAAAAGCTCTGAATCAGTCTTCAACATTCTCTCAGAGGGTCAGGCGATGCCAGGAAGTCGCGTTTTACCTGGAGACTGGCGCGCTCTGTGACTGTCTGTGCAGTCCGAGGCGCTCCTGTCTCAATGGAAGTACGCGGCGTTCTTGGCTGCGAATGCGGCCTTGTCGGATGGGAGATCGTCGATGGGGTAGATTGCGTTCGAGGGACATACCGCGATGCAGTTGCCGCAGTCGATGCACTCATCGGGGTTGATAAACAACTGCGTCGCCGTATCTGCACCAGCCTCATCGCGCACCGGATGGATCGCAAAGGTGGAACACTCCGTCGCGCACAGAAAATCCTTCACACACAAATCGGTAATGACATACGCCATAGTCACGCTCGCTTTCAAGTTGTGGGCAGACCGGTCTCCGCGGAAGATTCGCTACAGGACCGCTCCCTCATCGAGGGATACCCATCCCAAGACTATCGGCGGATCGCCCCGTGGTCGGTGACATCAATCACACCCCTGTGCGTCGCACAGAACATGGCCTGGCCCGCCTTCGCGGATTGCGAGGCCCTTCCGGTGAGATCCATCGGAAGACAGGATGCTCGCAATGGGCCTGCTCGGTTCGATGAGCGGAGGCTAGAAGTGCGTAACCTTGGGCGTGGTGGACTCGTCCGAAGTCTGGCTGGCGTCCTGTTCAAAGGTGCGGCTTACAATATCTCGTGAACCAAGGCCAACCGCCAGCGCCAGCGTCAGAGCGATGCCGCCGAAGAGGATTCCGAAGGCAAGTTCGACGATGATGCCTCCGATGTCGAGGTGTTCGAGCGCCATGGCCGCGGTGAGTACAAGCACCAGCCATTTGACGCCCTGACTGAGCAGGCGAGCGTATTGCAAATGCATGTTGACCGCGCCGATAAGGATGCTGCGTGCGAGAAAGCGTGCGGCGATGGTGCCCGCCAGCAGGATCAGGACGGCACCGACGAGATGCGTGACGTACGGCAACAGGAACGCAGACATGATGTCCGAGTCGGTGTATCCCGCGGCAAAAGCTGACACGCCAACCACTAATCCGACGAACACGCAACCCCAGAATGTGAGGCGCGCAAGAACAAGCGTTGGGCTCTGCATGATGGCCCATTCCATGCGTCCGGCCGTGCGGCCCTTGCGCACGCTGTCATCGAAGCGCAGGGCAGTGAGGACGCGCCTTAGCCCATACGCCAACAGCGCGCCAAACAGGCTGGCAATCAAGACGGCGAACACCAATGCCAGCACCGCGGGAAGCAGGGTCGCAACCTTGGTCAGGACGCGGGCAATTGATTCGTGCAATGCGGATTCAATCTGTTGCCACATAAGAACCTCCATTGGGGACGAAAAGACGAGAACCAGTCGTGAGATCCAAGCAAATCCATCAAGGGGTAAAGCGGTCCGGCCAACGCCAGCGCGCCATCAAGTAGGATTTTTCGGCGTCGAAGGTCAATGCCAGCGCGGCGATATGCTTTTCGGCTTCGGCATCCGACAAATCCGCCACTAGCGTCACATGGGATGCGACCCAGGCCATGTAGAGTGGCACCAAGGCCCCGAAAATATGTGTCCGGTTCAAACTCCGGCTACGATACGCAAGCAGGAAATCCCATAGGATGCGCACCCAGAGCGTGTCTGCCATCCTGAACTCCGCGGCGGGCAGCTCGGAAAGGCGTCTGATTCCCAACAATGTACCCGGTGCCATGACCTGGGACCACACCTCCTGCAGATTGACGGCCGCGAGGTGAAAAGACTCCATCATAGGCGATGTGTCCGCGTGCGATGCGGACGCTGTATCCGAACGGTCTGCGAGGAGACCGTCGGGCTGGTCCGCGGTTTGGCAGGCGGCCACATTGTGCAACGGATACAGCGGATGGCTCCTTTGCCAATAGCTTGCACTGCGTTCGATCTCCGCAAACAGAGAACTCAGAATCCTCGTCAGTAGAGAGGTGACGTCGGGATTCGGTGGCTGGGCAAGGTGGACCATGCCAACATCGACCTGAGCGACAGGGACCGATTGCAGGATCGCCTCCAGAACGGGCCATAAGATCGGGTCTTCTCTCGGTGGTGGGTCGCCTGCTGGAATCGGAGATGCCAAACGTTGCAGAAATTCGTGGGAGTATGCGGCGTCGGGCGCAAGTGGATAGGAGATCTCCGCACAGTAGAGGGCCCGAGTGAGCGGACGCAGGGTCGCGCTGTTCAACAGCCCGCTGTAGCGGCTGAGCCGGTATCTGGCCATGCTCAGACCCACCCCCTCATCGAGCACCGGTTTGGCAAGCGAGAGGATGCACGGCCACGACAGAGGATCGAACTCTGGGCGTAGCTGAACGACAGCGTGTGCGTTGTGCTGCTGCGCAAGTCGCGCCAGTTCCACATAGGTCGTGCATGCATACGGCCAGGAATGAAGCAGAGTTGCAATTGGACTGTAGGGCGCCACTTGCAGTTGCGGAGCGATTTGCCTCAGTTCTGCGTCCATCGCAGGCCATTTCTCCTCCCCATCGCGCACCGGAAATGCCAGAGTGATGCCGAATTCAGGCGGAGACGAGGTCATGGTGCGGGCAAGCGAGACGACGTATTGGCTCAACTCCTGTGACGTACCTATGTCCACATGAAGAAGCAGAGGCCTGCTGCCGACCGCATCATGGACTTCAACCCGGACCGGCGATCCAGTGGAGTGGGGAGGCGCGGAGGCGGAAGACGAGTCCAGCGGTACCGGTTCCTCTACGGATACCGTCTGGATGCCAGCCTTTGATCGCTCTTCTGTATCCGGCTGAACAGCCTGGTCCGGTATGACATTGCTTGGCATGGGCTGCAATTCAAACCAGAGGAAGGAGTAGGGTGAAAGCGAAAGCGTGTACGGCTGTCCAGTGATGGGCGGAAACGCGTTGTAGCCGAAGACCTCCATGGGCGTGCGGCCCTCGTAGTCCGCTAGGTCGAGCGAGACTGGCTGGGCAAAGCGGGAGAGATTGGCGACACACAGTACAGACTCATCGCCCAGTTGACGAAGGTATGCGAGCACCTTACGGTTGGCGGGATTCAGAAACCGCTGCGTCCCCCGGCCAAACACGCTGAACAGCTTGCGCAAACCAATCATGTTGCGCGTCCACTGTAGAAGAGAGGACGGGTTCTTTCGCTGTTCATCGACATTGACGGCCGGGAAGCCATAGACGGGGTCGGAGATGACGGGCGCATACAGGCTGGTGGGGTCGGCGGTCGAAAAGCCGCCGTTGGCGCTGGCATCCCACTGCATCGGGGTCCGTACGCCGTTGCGGTCGCCAAGGTCCAGATTGTCGCCCATGCCAATCTCGTCGCCGTAATACAGGATCGGCGTGCCTGGGAACGAGAACAGCAGGCTGATGAGCAACTCGATGCGGCTCCGGTTGTTGTCGAGTAACGGCGCAAGGCGGCGGCGGATGCCTAAGTTGAGCCGCGTACGCGGGTCGGAGCTGTACGCCAGGTACATATAGTCGCGCTCATCGCGTGTGACCATCTCCAGCGTGAGTTCGTCGTGGTTGCGCAGAAAGAGCGCCCACTGGCAGGTATCTGGAATCCGCGGCGTTTGCTGCATGATCTCTACAATGGGCAGCCGGTCCTCCTGGCGGACCGCGACGTAGATGCGAGGCATCAGCGGAAAGTGGAAGGCCATGTTACATTCGTCGTCTTCGCCGAAGTAGGGCCGCACATCGCTGGGCCATTGGTTGGCCTCGGCCAGTAGAAACCGATTGCTATACTCCGCGTCGATCACCGCGCGTACAGTGCGAACCACCGCATGAGTCTCGGGAAGGTTCTCGCAAGGCGTACCGTCACGCTCCACCAGATACGGAACTGCGTCCAGACGCAGGCCGTCCACTCCGCGGTCCAGCCAGAACCGCATGACATCCAGCATCTCCGCCAGGACCGTCGGGTTGTCGTAATTCAGGTCAGGCTGGTGGGCGAAGAAGCGATGCCAGTAGTACTGGCCTGCCACCGGATCCCACGCCCAGTTCGACGACTCCGTGTCGTTGAAGATTATGGGCACGCCGGGGAAACGCTCATCGCTTTCGCTCCACACATAGAAGTCGCGCTCCGGCGACCCCACAGGCGCATGGCGCGCGCGCTGGAACCACGGGTGCTGGTCGGAGGTATGGTTCATCACCAGCTCGATGACCACTTGCATCTGGCGCGAGTGGGCCGCATCCAGAAACTGCTGGAAATCCTCCAACGTGCCGTAGCTGGGATGCACATCTTTGTAGTCGGCTATGTCATACCCGTCATCCCGTAGCGGCGAAGGATAGAACGGCAAGAGCCAGAGGCAAGTTATGCCTAGTTCCTGTAGGTAGTCCAGCTTTCCCAACAGGCCTGGAAAGTCCCCGATGCCATCCGCGTTGCTGTCGGCAAAGGTGCGCACATGCAGTTCGTAAAGAATAGCGTCTTTGAACCAGAGCGGATTCGACGCACTCCCGGGTTTCTTCACTGGACGACTCCCGCTACGGACTCTTGGCTATGATGCAAAAAACCGTCGGAAGGATTGCAACAAACAGCCCTCAGTAATCACCATCTGACGACGGGAACCATTTTCGCGCTGCTGCGAATACAACCAATTCCTGCCTGCGCGACTCTTAATCGCATATCTGCTTCAACGCCATCCATAGTCTGCCGGAAAGCGGTCTGTCAGAAATTCGTTGTCCGAGATACGAAAGAACAACAAGGACCAGTACTATGAGGATTCTGAGCCTACGACTCATCGTGGCATTGATTCTGGGAATCTCCCTGGTGTCCCTGGCCTCATCCTGGTATGAAGTGCGTTCCGAGGAGCAAGCAATGCGACTCGACCTGGAACGCAAAGCCACGACCCTTGGCGAGGGGCTTGCCAGCGCTGCGGAATCCTATCAGCAGACAGGCAATCAAAGTGGACTCGAACAGATGGCGCAGCAGTTCACCAACCGCGACCATCTTCTGGGAATCGGCGTCTACGCCGCGGACGGCTTCCCCTTGGTCGTAACCCGCGCTCTGGATCCCGCCCTGTCGCCACCGCCGCCGTTGCTCCGTAACGCACTCACAAGCAATCACATACAAAGCCGATTCATGCTGCTGCACTTCAGGCCGGTCTACCTCCTGGCAGCTCCGCTGCATGATACGGACAGGAGTGTGTCGGGCGCGATCATCGTCGTGCATGACTCCACCTATATTCAAACCGAGCTTTTTCGTATCTGGGGTCGCACCTTCGTTCGCATGGCATTACAGGTGCTTGTGATCGTGGTCATAACGATCTTGATCTTGCGCCGGAGCCTTGTCGGGCCGGTTGCCCGCATTGAGCAGTGGATGAAAGCGTTGCGCGCTGGCCGACATGCGGTCGCGCCGTCCGGTGCCGACATGGATTTTCTCCGGCCCGTTGCCCGCGAGGTGGTGCCGTTGGCAGAGAGCCTGCAGCGCGCCCGCGCCTCGGCAGAGGCGGAAGCAAGGTTGCGCAATGCCAACGAATCCCTGTGGACCGCTGGGCGGCTGGCCGAACACGTTCGCAGTCAACTGGACGGGAGTAGCCTCTTCGTTGTGTCGAACCGCGAACCCTACATCCACAACGGGTCTGGCAAAGAGATCACCGTCACAGTGCCGCCAAGCGGCGTGGTAACGGCGATTGAGCCGATCCTCTGCGCATGCAATGGAACCTGGGTGGCCCATGGCAGCGGCGATGCGGATTTGGAGACAGTGGATGAACATAGCCGCCTACAGGTGCCTCCGCAGGATCCGCACTACACGCTGCGCCGCGTCTGGCTGAGCGCCCAGCAGGAAGACGGATACTACTACGGCTTCGCCAACGAGGGCCTCTGGCCGCTCTGCCACATCGCTCATACCCGACCGGTGTTCCGTACAAGTGACTGGGAGCAGTACCAAAGAGTGAATGAGAAATTCGCCGATGCACTGGTGGAGGAGATCGGGAGTGAACAACATCCTGTTGTCCTGATTCAGGATTACCACTTTGCCTTGCTCCCCAGCCTGTTGAAAGAACGCATGCCTCATGCGCGGATCGCAATCTTCTGGCATATCCCGTGGCCCAACTCAGAGGCGTTCGGCATCTGCCCGTGGCGGAAAGAACTGCTGGACGGGCTTTTGGGCGCAGACTTGATCGGGCTTCAGGTCCAGGCAGACTGCAACAACTTCCTGGATACCGTCGACCGCTTCCTCGAAGCCCGGATTGATCGAGAACACTTTTCAGTAAGCCGGCGCAACCATGAATCCCGGGTGCGCGCGTACCCGATCAGCGTGGAGTTTCCTGAAGACAATGTCGGTTCGACGGAACCACCAGCCGATGAGCGCAGCCAGTTGCTTACTGAACTTGGAATCGAAGCGACCTTCCTGGGCGTGGGCGTCGACCGCATGGACTACACCAAAGGCATTGTCGAACGCTTCCATGCAGTGGAGACGCTTCTTGAAATGCATCCCCGCTACCAGGAGAAATTCACCTTCATCCAGATCGGCGCGCCAACCCGCAGCCGCATCAAGCGGTATAGCGAGTTTCAGGCCGAGGTGGCAGCCGAAGCGGAGCGAATCAACTCCCGTTTTAAACGCGGCAAATGGAAGCCCATTGTCTTTCTGAACCGCCAGCACAGCCATCGCGAGATCCAGCGCTTCTATCGTGTCGCGCATCTCTGCATGGTCACGTCCCTGCACGATGGAATGAATCTGGTGGCCAAGGAATTTATCGCCGCTCGCCACGACGAGCGGGGCGTCTTGATCCTGAGCCAGTTCACCGGCGCGTCGCGCGAGTTGCAGGACGCCATTCTGGTAAACCCATACGACATTCAGGCTACATCCGAGGCGATCGTGCAGGCTCTCGAAATGAGCGCGGAGGATATTGTCGATCGAATGCGCCACATGCGAAGGTTCGTGAAGCACCATAACGTCTACCGGTGGGCAGCCGATCTGGTCGGAGATCTCTGTGACGTTCGCCTTGAAACCAGAGACCGAGAGCTGTCCTATTCTTCAAACGGTTCTTCGGAGAAGGAATAGCATGGGATCTTCCGCAAAGGCATCTCTCGCGGCGTTTTTCAAACGCCTCGCTCAAGCGAAGGAATCGCTGCTCTTGTTGGACTATGACGGTACGTTAGCCCCATTTCATACGGAACGCCATCGCGCCTATCCCTACTCCGGTGTTGTCCCTCTGCTGGAGAGCATCCTCCACTGCGGAACTTCCAGAATTGTCTTTATCACGGGTCGCCCGATTGCCGAATTGCAGTCTCTCATCGCCCCGCTTTGCGGCATAGAGATATACGGCGCGTATGGTCTGGAGCATCGCTTGGCCAATGGAACTTTCCGACAGGTCCTCATCGCTCAGGAAACGAAAGTGTCCTTGTCCAACGCAGAATCATGGCTGACCGCGGCAGGACTGGGTGACAGAATAGAAGTCAAACCTGGCGGAATCGCCATTCATTGGCGCGGATTGCCCGCGACAGAGATCGAAGGAATTCAGGTCGCCATGCAAACGGGCTTGGCTTCATACGCGAAGCTGCCTGGCCTCATCCTGCTCGAATTCGACGGCGGCCTGGAACTACGCGTCGCCCACCCCGACAAAGAGGATACTGTCGGCTCTATTCTGGGCGGAGTCGGCCCAACGGTTCCCGTCGCCTATCTCGGAGACGACCTCACAGACGAAGCGACCTTCCGCATGCTCAAGTCTCGCGGACTGACCGTTCTCATCCGGTCGGCATATCGAGAAACAAATGCCCAGATATGGATGCGGCCGCCGCATGAATTGATTGCCTTTCTTCAACGCTGGCTGGACTGCATCTCGACCGGATCTGGATCTGTGCAGAACTCCTCACAGTCGCTCGCCGTGATGGATTAGATGCTTGTAAGCCCGACGCATGGAGATGGGCATATCCGTCCTCCCATGCTCCAGGACTGGATCGCGCCAGCCCTACATCGGAGTAGAAGACCGGGACACGGAGTCGAGCTTGAGGAGAACGCCCTACACCCATTACACGAGACTGATATAACCAGTTGGAAAGTTGGCTAAATCGGGAAATACTTCTGCGATCTGGGTCGAGGATAGGCCCATCCAGGCTGCGATTGACGCGACCATCTGGCTGACAGAAAGGCTTGGAATCCAGGTACCATACCCGTTTAAATCCATACTGCCGCCTAGGTCGAGGTCCGGATAAGTTCCGATAATTTGCCCTCCGCGAATGCCGCCTCCGAGAATCAACTGCTGGTTTCCCCAAGCATGATCGCTTCCTCCTGCTGTATTCGATAACATAGTCCTATTGAAATCAGAGTGAGTGCATACGAGAACTTGGTCCGATAAGCCCATCTCCTGTAACGCAGCCATAAATGCGCCTAGCCCGCCATCCAATTCAGATAAATTGGCTGCATGTGTACCCAGTTGGTTGGCATGAGTGTCGTACTCGCCTTGTCGAACATAAAATATCTGACGCGACGCGCCGATTGCCCCACGTCCATTGATGATCGACGCGATCGCCTGTAGCGAACTGGCAAATCCACTGCCCGGAAATACCGTCTTCAGTGGGGGGCCGGAAGTCTGCGCTTGTGCGATCAGAGTCTGTAGATTCAAGGCTTGCACCTTGAGCTCTGCTGCCTGGGAAACGATCTGATTGCTCGACTGAGTATCGTTTTGAGCTATAGCGAGTATTGCATCTTGGATTCCCGCTGGGAATACGGATGGAGCTCCCCCACTGCTTGATACGGATACGGCTTGGATAGAACGCCCGACGGTGAAGATACTCTCGCCCGAGGCATCTAGAATCGGTGGAAGACTGCCCGATTGAGATGTGATAAGGTCCGCTATCCGTCCTCCCCATCCAGTCAAAGGGAGTGCCTCTGCGCTGGCACTTTCCCACTGGTTGACTCCTGCCGGGTGAGACAACAATGCTTCGGGAGTAAGACCTGGGTCTGCGACAAGCGCGGCTTTTGTAACCGGCTTGACTAGCGGTCCGACATTCGTCACCAATGCCGCAACGCCGCTGTTATAAAGTTGCGCAAGATTGCTAAGCGAAGGATGCAACCCAAATACGGGGCTTCCAGTTGGCGAGGATAAGACATGACATGCGGACTGAGGAAGCGCCAATGCCGTACGCAAAGAAGCATACTGTGCATAAGAGGCATTGTCCATGGGAATGAGCACATTATTCCCGTCATTCCCACCCGTCAGGGTGACCAGAACTACAGCTCTATAGCCGCTTCTCATCGTAGCAAATGCGCGGGCGCACAGGGCATCTTGCCATAGAGGAGCGGTTGCTGCGGCAATACCGGCACGAACTGCCAGCTTAGCGAATGAGCGACGTGAAATCATTGGGACTCCTAGTGCGAAACATCGTTGGATTCGGCATCAAGTGCGAGAAATATGGCTGATCTAAGTTGAGATTGAATATCAAACGGATTCAATGTCGCACAATAGGTCGTAATGGCGGTCATTTCTTGCTGAGACATCATGCCATGGTATAGAAGATGATTGAGAGCATCCAGCATCGAAGGCACGGTGGTAAAATACTGAAACAGCCATGAACCAGACTGATAGTCGTTTGTAAAGCCTGGTTGCGTATTATTGACAATTCCCCAGAGTATATTGCTCTTCATCGCTATCGATATATTTGTCAGAAGCTGAAATTCAGGACTGCTGATTGTGGTTCCTGGAATCCGATAGGCGGGGGAAAAAAATCCAAACACGGTCGGGGCGTTCCAGATGTTCTCACCAAGTGACCCAGCAACGTAATCCGGTTGATCGTCCGAACCGAAATCGTTCAGAACGCTCATTGTCGAGAGTTCAAAGAGGTAGGGATCTTTGAGAAATCCGTCGCTCGGCGAAGGGACCGTATCACCCTGACGCGCCTCGCTGTCTAACAGAATCGCCCGTACGACGGCAGCCATATCTCCTCTGATTCCAGAACCATTATTCTCAAACACTTGAGATATTCTCTGGATATAAGCGGGACTTGGATTGCTTGTAACCAACCGTTGGATCAACAGATGAGCGATGAAAGGGGGAACGTTAGGATGGTTGAATATCGCATCCAGAGCCATATCGCGGTCCTGTTCTGCGGTTTGACTTCCTGGTAATACCACGGATCCAAAAAGCAGCTTTGCGTTATGATCGTGATAAGACTCCATAGGCGCAAGCGGTAGAGACCAATCTACTCCCCATACGGTATCTACTGGGTTTTGCGGTTGAGGATACACCCATCCCGTCAAGGCCCTGGTTAACTCAATCACCGTATCCTGCGTATATGCAGGCAGTGGATTTCCGTTGATATCTGTCTGTACCGAACCATCGTCGTTTAGCATAAATGGGCCGATGCTAAATAGTTGCATTACCTCTCTTGCAAAGTTCTGGTTGGGTTGGACAAGCGTATTCGTTGATGCTTGATTGTTTGCAAGATTCAAAAACCAGCCTAAATTTGGACTCGATGTAATGTCTGTCAGTAATTGACGGAAATTTCCCGTTGAATCCCTTTCAAGCATCGTTTCAAATTCAGTGACTGAAGGATCAAAGTCTTGATCCTGGGGAACAATAAATGACTGCAGCGCTAGAGAGAGTCGCTGGCGAAGGAGGCTATTTCCTCCGACAACAGCATGTATATACTGTGTTTTACCGGAAGATGCCGGATTGAAAATTATAGGAGACTGTTGAAGCTGTTGAGTGATCCACCCATCGAAGCCGAGGCTTTGAACGTCCTGAACAACGTCTGGTCGCGGCCCGAACGCTGCTTGAGTAGTAAAGCGCGCAGCTGCATCGTATGTCACAGGCGTCGCTTGTATAGGAACCGACAGGGCTGCGTACGGCTGGATCCCATCGCTGTGTGCGATCTCAATAACAACATTTCCAGATAACCATGGCAATAGAAATCCGGTTGCCGTGATGCTTGACGATGAATTTATTGTAGTTGATAGCGCGGCTCCGGCTACAGAAACGATATCTCCAGTCTTGAAACCCGATCCGGAAATCGACAAACTGACCGGACCGCCGACAAGAACGGAAGGCTGTACCTCGAATGTGCTGAAAATGACAGGCAGAGAGATTGTATTGCTAGTGACCCCATCGCTGGAGATGATGGCTATTTGCAGGGTTGTGTTCGTAGGACTGGGAAGGGTAACTGTCGCAGATAAGTGCGAGAGATCAATATATGTAGTTGCAATAGGAGTCCCATTGACAGTTATCTCCTCTCCTGATGAAAAATTTCCGCCTGTAATACTAATTTCAGTAGACAGCGCCGTCAGAGTAGCTGGTGATACCGCTGATAGTACAGGAGGAGAGTTTACAATATTGATTGTTGCTAAATAAGCCTGCTGGTTGACAATATAACCGACAGTGACATCCGAAGGGGAAGGCAACACTGTAGGCGCTTGATACATTCCTGTTTGCGTTATTGTCCCGTTGGAGGTTCCCCCAAGCACTACCCAACTGCCTGTCTCTGTTGATACCCCTGTTTGGACTACAGTGAACTGGTCTGTTCCGCCAGTCACGACAGTGGGTTGCGCGGCCGCGATAGAGAGCGCTGGCTGCTGAGGCGAGGCCAGGGGTAGGATTGTGATAGTGGCTGAGGCTGTCTGGCCTAGTAGGGAATACTCTATTGTTATATCGGCAGCCACTGGAACTACAGAAGGGGCATGATAGAGGCCACTCCCATCGATTGTCCCGTTAGAATCGCCTCCCACTACTTCCCATTGGCCGCCCAGCAAAGGATTCCCTTGCTGGAATGCCGAGAGCTGATCGGTCCCCTGGGCGGAGACTGCCGTCTGACTCATCTCTATTGTGACTGGAGCAGCAGGGACAACTGTGATTGTCGATGTATAGGGCTGCCCGGTTGAAATATAGTCGACCGTAACTTCAGTGTCGCCAGAGACTATAGCGGGAGCATGATATGTCCCATCTGGATCGATCGTTCCATCTATCGAAGTTCCAACAACGCTCCATTGGCCACCCGATACGACAGCACCGTTCTGTGTGGCTGAGAACTTATCCGTTGAACCCGCCTGCACCGTCAATTGTGCTGCCTGAATATTAATAGTAGAGCTTTGGACTACTGTGCTTGGCTGAACAATGGCATTGCATCCGATAAATGCTGCTGGCAGTATTGTGATGAAGACAAGACGCATCATACTGCAACGCTGTATGGTTGCCAAAGTCTTGCCGAACGACTGCCTGTTGGAATGTGTCATATATATTGCCTGACGGGTGTATCGACTGAAAGCTGGGCCGAGCAGCCGCCTGTACGAAAGCAATACATTCTTGATAAGCCCGGTTGGTCCCCTCAATGAACGCTCGATCTCTTTCCAGAAGATGCGGACGACTCGACGCTAACCCGCACCTGCTCCCGCAGAGGCCGCGTCTGTAAGCTGAGATATTTCACCTGTTGCAATCGGCAGGCGCGATGCTGCATCGGGTTCAAACTCTGTTGTTCGATGGTGGGTTGTGGCACTCACCAGATCACGGAGTTTTGAACCGTTTTAAATCTTTTCCATGCAGCACATTGGGGTCAATCGGAGATGGATCAAAGAGTTGGCGTCCCCAACGGGATTCGAACCTGTGTCGCCGCCGGGAACGGGCGGTGTCCTGGGCCACTAGACGATAGGGACGCATGAGAGCGCGAAGAGCCAACCGAACTGGCGGGTACCACCCAATCCAGCCCAATCCAATCGTACACCAGTGGAAGTCGCAATCGAGCCACAACGCACACTCCCATTCCCAGATCCACGGCAATCTGCCTCTTGTATTTCGATGGGTCACAACACAGACTCCAAGATTCAAAATGAGAAGGGGTCTTCCGCCCGCGCAGTTGTGAAAGCTTTCCGCCCTCTGGTGCCGCTTCTGTCACGCCAGTCAGCATAGAATCGATTGTGTTCCTGATACATGACAGCCTTGGACAGCTCTTTTGGAGGGTTCCCCGCGTGATTGCTGATCGAAGCAAGCTTGGACTGATCGCTGGCAACGGCCGCTTCCCGTTTCTGCTGCTGGATGCAGCGCGCGCTGAAGGGCTGTCGGTCGTCGTCGCCGCCATCGAGCAAGAGACCGATCCTGAGATGGATGCGCGCGCCGCCGCCGATCCCGACCTCCACGTCCACTGGATGTCGCTTGGCGAACTCTCTCGCCTCATCGACACCTTCAAAGCCGAGGGTGTCACCCGCGCCGTCATGGCGGGGCAGGTCAAACACACGCAGATATTCTCCAGCATCCGTCCCGACTGGCGACTCGCCAAGCTGCTGCTCAACCTGCGCACGCGCAACACAGACATGCTGCTCGGTGCGGTTGCAAAGGTTCTGGCCGACGAGGGCATCGAGCTGATCTCCTCGACCCAGTATCTCGAACCGCTGCTGGCCGCACCGGGCGTCCTCACCCAGCGTGCGCCCAGCGACGACGAGCGCAAGAACATCGCCTACGGACGCACGGTGGCGAGAGGCATTGCGTCCTATGACCTCGGCCAGACCGTCGTCATCGCGGCGCAGGCCTGCGTCGCTGTCGAAGCGATGGAGGGCACCAATGCCACCATCGAACGCGCGGGCGCGCTGATGCGCTGTGACGAAGACGCAGCCTCCACGCTGAACCGCTCGCTGACCGTCGTAAAGGTCGCCAAACCCGCACAGGACATGCGCTTCGACGTGCCCGTCATCGGCGTGGCAACAATTGAGACGATGGCGCGCTGCGGGGCCACCTGCCTCGCCGTAGAGGCCGGGAAGACGCTTCTCTTCGACGCCGCGGCCATCGTCGCCGCCGCCGACCGCGCAGACATCGCGCTGGTCGCGGAGTAAGAAACAACCATCTTCCTCCGCCTCCGCAACATCCAATCCGCGGGGGCAGTCCGTGCGTGGGCCTCGCTCCGATATGACTCTGCCATGAAACGCCAAGGAGAAGAGAATGCTTCGCAACAGTGTATGGATCGCCGTCATCGCAGGAACCGTAGCCGTGTGCGGCTTCACGCTGAAAGCACGCGCCGCCGAGCCGCTCCAACCCGGCGCAACTGCGCCCGACTTCAGCCTGCCCTCGCAGGAAGACACGCAGGTCTCGCTGGCACAGTACAAGGGCAAGTGGGTCGTGCTCTACTTCTACCCGAAGGACATGACCAGCGGATGCACCATCGAGGCGCACAACTTCCAGCGCGACCTGCCGAAGTACGACGCGCTCAACGCGGTTGTGCTCGGCGTCTCACTCGACTCGGTGGAAAGCCATAAGACCTTCTGCAGTAAAGACTCGCTCACCTTCAAGCTGCTCGCCGACCCCGACCACAAGGTGATCGACGCGTATGGCGTCCCCATCTCCGGCATGGGCCCGATTAAATTCGCCCACCGCGACACCTTCCTCATCTCGCCCGCGGGAAAGATCGTCAAGGTCTGGACCGGGGTCGACCCCAACATGCACAGCAACGATGTCCTCGCAGCCATCGCTGGCATGAATGGAGATGAGAAGGTAGAACCCAAGTAGCGTCGACCAGACGCAAAAAGGCCCGGACCTCTCGAGAGGAGTCCGGGCCCTTTTGCTTGCCTGGTCGATCGGACTGCGCGACTACTTCTTCTTTGCGACAGCTTTCTTCGCAACGGCCTTCTTGACGGCCTTCTTCACTACCTTCTTCGCGACGGCCTTCTTGACGGCCTTCTTCACTACCTTCTTTGCTGCTTTCTTAGTTGCCAATGGATTACCTCTCTTAGTGAGTTTTTTACTTCTTGAAGTGCCCTTGTTGCCGACCGCTTTTTTCAAAGCGGTCTTACCGCCGCGGGGAGCACTCAACTTCTTCGCGGCAGATTTCAATGTCGTCTTTTTTGCAGCTTTTTTTGCGCCCTTCTTCGCGGCCGTCTTCTTCGCGGCAACAGCCTTCCTCGCCGACGTTTTCTTTGCAACCACTTTCTTCGCCAGCGCTTTCTTCTTCGCGGCTGTCTTCTTTGCGACTGTCTTCTTGGCGACAGTCTTCACCGGAGCGGCAGCCTTCTTCGCCACGGTCTGCTTGCGGCGCGCCGTCTTCTTCTTCGCCGCCTTCCCGACGGTGGCGGCGGCTGCGACACTCTCTCTCTTCTCAGGAATCTTCGACATCGTAGTCGCCGGGGAATAGCCTGCGACAGGCGATGCCGGTACCGCGCGGATGATTGCCACTTCGGCAGGAGGCGTGGCTTCCACCAGACTGTCGACGTTGTCATCCAGCAGCTCGAGGTCTTCGCCGTCATCCAGAGTCATCGTCACGACGACCTCCTCTTCCTCGTCATCGTCGAAAAGTCCGTTGCCTTCGTACTCGTCCCCACCGGTCTCGTCGTCCCCATAATCCGCGGTCGCATAGACCTTCATCGTCTCTTCCACTCCGTCGAATCCAACCTGTCCATTGAGCTTCATCGTCGTGTCCTCTGTTTCATCCTCGCGGAGCAACACCGCGGTGCATCTCGAACCGCAATGGCGATGCAACAAAAACGCAATTGCGTCACGCCACGAATTCTAGCAACAGAATGCATCCGCACGCCAGCAATGGCAAGCACTCTTTTCATGCAGGTAGCCAATGCAGTAGCACGCCGTTTTTATTTGGAGTCGTTGAGTTGCTTCGCGCGATCGCTTTTCTTCGCTGCCGTGCGGAGCGAAGACGCCTTCGCGGAGGGCTTCGTAGCGATTGCTGCGTTCTTCTTCGTCGCGCGAATACCCGCGTATCTATTGGCTTTCGCGTGTACCCCTCTCGTGCGCACACGCGTTTCCGAAGCCAGATGGACCGGCTCGCTGACAACGAGTGTGCGGTGCGGACGGACCGCGCTCGACGAAAGATGGTTCCAGCGCCGCAGGTCCTCCACCGACACGTTGAACCGGTCCGCCACTGTCACCAGCGTGTCTCCCGCGCGCAGGGTGTAGCGCACCGGATGGGTCGCCGTTGCCACGTTCGCCACCGGAACAAGCAGTTCATCGCCGCTGTCGAGCGACGCGCCGACAGCAAGACCACTGGCTGCGGCAATCTCCGAAGCCCGACTGTGAAAGCTGCTCGCGATGCTGTCAAGCGACTCGCCGGCGCGCGCAACGTGAAAGCGCCAGGTGGTTCGCTTGTCCTCGGGAATGGTTGCGATGCGCTTCAGATAGACATCGCGCGTACCCGCGGGGAGATGCAGGTCGAATCCCATCTCGCTCGGGGTCCTCATCCGCAACAGGCTTGGGTTCAACGCAACAAGCTCTGGCAACGATGCGTCCGTCACGTCCGCCACCAGCCGCAGATCGACCGAGTAGTCCACGTTCACCGTGTCGCTCACGACCGGCGCGTCCGGCACCAGGTCCTCCAGCCCATACTGCTGCGGGTTCTTCGCCATGATGATCGCCGCGATGATTCCAGGCACATAGTTCTTGGTCGCGGTGGGAAGCACGTTGCGGCGGTAGAGTTCCCAGAAGTCCGCATACCCGGTGCGCATCACCGAGCGTTGCACGTTGCCCGGCCCCCAGTTGTAGGCGGCCATCGCAAGATACCAGTCTCCGAACTGCGCGTAGAGCGTCTTCATATAGCGCGCATACGCCAGCGAAGACTGCTGCGGATCGAAGCGCTCATCCACCCAACTGTTCCGCGTCAGCCCGTAGGCGCTCGCGAAAGGCATGAACTGCCACATGCCGCTCGCGCCGCTCTTCGCATTCACAACCTGCGGCTGAAAGCCCGATTCCACGACCGCTAGATAGATCAGGTCCTGCGGCAGCCCCGCGTCCTTCAGGTCGCGTTGGATCATCTCCTTGTATTTGCCTGCCCGCTCCAGCGAATGCAGCAGAGTCGCGTGCCCCAGCTTTGACTTTGAAAAATAGTTGATGAAGCCCGCAACGTAATCGTTGACCACCAAGGGAAAGTCCGACTGCGTCGTCTTTAGCTCTTCCGTCACCTTGGCGGTTAGGGCTGCATCCGGCGGGAACGTCACTGCATCGGCTGCATCCAGAGGCGCCGCCTCGATCGGAGCGGAAAATCCCGTCCCCTGCTTCAGGGCGGACATCTCCAGCGCATTGATCGCGTTCAGCAGATGCTCGAACTCATCGGAGAGTTGCGGGTCGCTCTTCAGGTCCATCCCGCTGGTCAGCATCAGGTCCACCGACCGGTCGAAGTCGGACCGCGCGGCATCCAGCCTTCCATTGCGATAGTTGTTCACTCCGCTGCGATAGCTGTCCTCAGCCAGATGGATGAGTTGCTGGTCCTTCTGCTCCTTCGCTGCCAGATCGACGGCCTGTGCCTGCGTCATCGCCTGCGCCTGTGTCATCGCCGGGGCAGATGCTGGGATCGTCGGTGCCGTCGCATTCGCCGCAACCCCACCCGAAGCGCTCGTCCGGTGCTGCGAGCAGCCCGCAAGCAGCAACAACGGAGCGCACGCCATCGCCACTGCCCACCGCCCGAACCCGCTCAACCTCTGCACCCGTAGACCTGACCCATCGATAATTTAGTCCCGCTCTTTCGCGTGCGCCGGTCCAACCCGCCGCGTGGCTCCGACAACCAGGTTTCTTCCCGATGCTGGATGCGTATCGCGCAAAGGCCATCCCCGCGGTCACACATCCCTTTGCCCTCGAACGCACTGCTCATTGTAAGACGTTTGGCGAAAGAGTTCGATACGCAGCCTGCCCTCAACACCATGCAAGAGATCGACGCAATCGCAGGAACTGAAAATATCTTTCCCCGTTTTTCGGGCAAACTCGCAATGTCAAGCCCTCCGCGCCCCAAAAATCCCCATAACCAACACCCCATCAACCACTTCCACCCCATAAAATAGTTGGCATAAGAGTTATGCTCCATCCGGTAGAATAGAGGTAGTAGAGAAATAAAAGGTAGTAGAGAAATAGGAGAAGCCCTGCGTCCGCGCAGGGCTTCTCCTAATGTCAGGCTTCTGCCATGTCGGACTTCTGCCGCGCAGGGCTTCTGCTATGTCCGTCTTCCGAGGCTGCTGAAACCCCCGTTTTGCTTAAGGGCACGGGTTCACCCGTGCCATAAAATGTCTGGCTTCTGCCATTTGGTCGAGCATGTTTGCAGCAACAGCGCCAACGGCGCGACCGATACCAGCATGGGGCGCAGCCCCATGAAGACCGGAGGAGAGAACCTCAAGGGCTGAAAGCCCGACCGATAATGCTCAGATCGCCACAAAACGTCACCCAATCTCGTCGATTCGACCGCGAAATCGCCCCCGAATCCGCCGCATCCGACCACGAAATCGCACCAACCGCACCACAAATCATTTAGAAAGTAATATTTAGCCGTAACCCCAATAGAATCGAATATTTGCAGACCACAAGCCCCCTGCAAACCAAAGATTCAAAAAGAGTTCCCCCCAGAGATACCCC
>VFSW01004204.1_pt1 | contig 21465 bp, 31 predicted proteins | sample 5358111 | NCBI WGS metagenome assembly VFSW01 (sample SAMN11554181, study PRJNA540505) | mine drainage metagenome | isolation source: sediment from site ElyBrook_90M | place: USA: Ely Copper Mine, Vershire, VT | collected 2017 | reverse complement strand
TTCCTATACTATAGCTTACGCACATGCGCAGTCTAGGCGGGATTGTGGTGATTACGAATTAGAGTTGCATACCGCCTGCTGTTGGGATCGTGCTTTTTGGCGTAGTTGATCGCATATCTTATCCTCTTTTCAGTGCTTGGATGGCCTGCATAAACAAAATATTTGTATTTGGATGCGAGGTAATTGAATATCGCCTTTACAGATTTCTTTTGAGTTATTAGCATAGGCATAGGCATAGGCTTATCGAGCAGTTTGTCAAGGACATGCACGGCATCAAAGTTTGTCAAGGACATGCACGGCATCAAATATAATGCATTGCATTTTGATGAATGGCACTGCACCTACTGATTTTATGGCAGTCATGTCTGCGCGCCGTTCGACAATCTTCCCAGTTATTGAACTGTACATGGCATGGAGTGTATTTATAGTATATCTGACTCCCAGGGCCATGACCGCAAGACCTACCTCGAATGGCAGCAACGCGGCTTTTTGATTTGAAATCAGTCTGACTGCATTTCCTGATGCAACGTACATAATAGGTACCAATGTGGAAGCGGCTCTAAAAGCGCGGTCACTGTATATACGTTTTGTGGCATCGCCATTCTTAATGTGACTCAGCTCATGCGCCATTACTGATGATAGCGAAGCGTAATCCGGCATTGCCAATGCAGCTTCTGCATCTATAAATATGATTGAGCCGTTAGTGTGCGCGTTTGGCCTGCAATCAGATACTATTACTTTTGGCACAGCGGTTCCCAGCCTGGCTGCGACATCCGCAGTTATGGATTGACAGTCAGATTGCAGCCCCAGTTTTTCGAGATGCTTTGTACTTTTACGTATATCAAGCTCACGCTGCACGTCTTTTAATGCGGCATACAGTTCGACTGACATGCCCGCTGTTATTGGCTTCCTGATCATACTCTCTTGGTTATATTGTGGCTTTTCTCATATATAAATCTTGCTTTTAGTGACAATTCATACGTTGAACATTGTTATTTTGACAACAGATAGAATGCGTTGAACGACGACAACCAAAATCCTCAGCAATTTTAAGCGTGGACGCCAAGTATGAGAATCAGAAGGGTTAAACGCTTAGGCCAATAGTAAATCCGTTTGAATAGGAATTATTCGCTTAGTATACAAAGCGCGTTAAAGCCGTCATGGGTCATTCTGAGTGAAGATTCGGTTATGTTGCCTGTCGTGTACCCTAACCTGTCTAGAGTCTGGATTAGGCGTGTTATATGCTCCTTGTCCATGTGCATCCCCTTGTTGATAAGATAGGCAGCCACATCGTCGAAGCCCACAGTAGTTGGTATCTCTTTCCCCTCCGTCGCATCTGAAAACATAAATCCCCTTAGGAATCGCAATACGGAAACGCCCACATCGCCGATTTCATACCTTATCTCCTCTTTTGCAAGGTCATCCAGTTCTTTTGCCCTTTTAGAGAGCTCCCCATGGATATTGCTGGCTGCAAGGCTCAGAACTTCTGGATCACGTTGCAATGCGCCCATGAAATTGTCAATAGCCGTACTTTTGTCTTGTTCGGGTGTGGCGCGCACTGAGTCTATTAAGGCTTTAAGCCGTATTAAAGGCGTAAATCTTCTCATAATCAGTTCACTGCATAATAGGTGTATTTGAAGTTATATTTATACTTATGTTTCTGGACTCGCGCAGCAATAACGCCTTTTGTCATCGGAAGGATGGACGCCGGGTATGGGAATCGAACCCATGAAAGGATTGCTCCTAAACAGGTTAGCAACCTGCCGCCCTACCTCTAGGCGAACCCGGCCCAGTAATGCAGCAGAAGCAGCCTTGCCCGGTGAAGGAACATACGATTGCCATGACTCCACTCAATCCTGTATCTTCAGAGCATAGCCCTTTGTACGCACGGTGCACATGCACTCGCGCTTTATACTTAGGGTTGCTCCTTCCGGCCTGGCCCGATTCATATACAGAACTACCACCGAAGGCAGAATCTCAACGCTTCAGCATGGGTCTTATATCCCTGCATCGAACTACGCTAGCATTGGCCCACCTGAAGGGGATTTGTGGTGAGGGAAACCCCTAGCTTCCCGCCTATCTGCTGCGCTATATAGTTCATTAACAAGCCTTATATAAATTGGTGTTCATATAGTGCTGAATTGGATGGCAGCAGAGAATATACACGTAGTCACCACGAACTATGTCCCGGGATTCAGGATAACAAAGTCGATAGGTACGACTTTCGGAATAGTTGTGCGTAGCAGGGGCATAGGCGGAAACATAGTTGCAGGGCTGAGGGGGCTTATCGGTGGCGAGATAAACGAGTATACAAAGATGCTGTCGGATGCAAGGGAGCATGCAGTGCAGAGGCTGATGGAGAATGCCGCAGCGCTCGGCGCGAATGCGGTGATTGGCATGCAGTTCGACTCATCTGAGATAGGGCAGATAATGACTGAGGTAGTTGCATACGGGACAGCCGTGGTCGTGGAGAAGGATGCGGGAAAACCTGAGGCCGTGTCGCTGAGGTAATTGAATGGGAGACTACGAACAACTGCTTGACAGGGCGTACAAGAAGCTCCCTACGCTGTCTGTTGAGAAGGTAGACTTCAAGATACCTGAGGCCGACTCCCTCATACAGGGGAACAAGACGATAATAAAGAACCTGGGGCAGATAGCCGACGTTGCAAGGAGGGACAAGGCGGAGATAGCGAAGTATCTCACACGGGAGCTTGCAGCCCCGGTCTCCATTGAGGGATCAACGCTTAACATAATGACAAAGGTGCAGGCAAGCATACTCAACGAGAAGATAAAGAGGTATTTCGAGCTGTACATAATATGCAAGGAGTGCCACAAGCCTGACACGCATGTCCACGGCACTGACAGGGGATACACCACAATTGTCTGCGAGGCGTGCGGAGCGAGGTACACTGTAAAAAATACATAGTAAACAAATAGTGATGGCTTATGCAGAGAAGACCGGTCAATAGGGGCGGAAACAGAGGACATAGGAGGGGAGGAAACCAGGGGCCTACGGAAGAGCATAGGCTCATGCTCCCGCATGGAAACGAGATTGTTGGAGTTGTGACAAAGGCGCTCGGTGCATCGAAGTTTGCCGTGCTGTGCTCCGACAACAGGGAGAGGATATGTGCAATACCCGGAAGGCTCAGGAGGAACTTCTGGATAAAGGAGAGGGACATAGTGATGGTCAGGCCGTGGATAGTGCAGGGAGACGAGAAGGGAGACGTAGTCTACAGGTACAGCATAATGGACAAGGATCTGCTGAAGGCGCGCGGAATCAACGTTCCGCAGGTATGACTAACCACGTATGCCCTTAAGCGCCGCATATTTGTCGCGCTTTACGCCGTACCTCTTTGAGAAATAGTTCACTATATTGGATACGTCACGCTCGAGGAACTCCTCTGCCTTCGGGTGCTTGGCTATGACCGCCTGTCCGAAGTCTATCAGGTAGGGAATGCCCTTGTTTATTAGTATGTTGTACTCGCTGATGTCGCTGTGGACGAGGTTTGATGAGTAGAGCTTCTTTATGTCTGACAGAACGGTGTCCAGTACCTCTTCAGCGTTGTCAAGGCGCGACTCTTTCAGCGTCCTTGCAGGCGTCCCTTCTTCGTCGCCTATCAGCTCCATTGCAAGTACATTGCCCCTGAAGTAGTACGGCCTCGGGGCATGCACGCCTGCGCGACCGGCGGCAAGCAGGTTGCCGTACTCCTTTTTGCACCACGTATTAACTATGTCGAATATGCCGGTCTTTATCCGCTCGAACCTCGGATCGCCAGTCATGTATTCGATGCGCTTGTCGAAGCCAGAGGTCTCGTAGCGGAATATCTTCAGGGCTACGAAGCGCTCTGGCGCCGTGCCTGTCCCTGCATCTGCGGCGTATACGTCCGCCTCCTTGCCCCTTGATATTATGAAATCCAGCCTTGTTATTATGTTGTGGTTGAACATGCGCCACAGGCACATCATTGTCCTGTTGTCGAATACCCCCTCCTCTATCTTTAACTGCTCCTTTATCATGTGCACGTCCCTTGCGGGTCTCTTGCGCGTGCTTAGTTTCCTTGACATCAGACAACCTTGAACAGAATATATTTAAGCATGTAAAGGTTATTTATGCCATTATGAAGGCGCTCAGGATAATCATTGACAACAGGGAGAGGAATCTTGAGATACTGGAGGCCCTCTCTGGATCTGGGATAGGCATTGACTTTGCGCAGCTTCCTGTAGGCGATTACATTGTCTCGGACAGGATGTGCGTTGAGAGGAAGACAGTTGGCGACTTCGAGAGCTCGATAATCGACAACAGGCTCTTCGACCAGATGGGAAGGCTGAACGCCAGCTTCGGCAAACCGGTGCTGATAATAGAGGGGGACGAGGCAGGGCACAGGCTGGGCGGCAACGTTATAATGGGCGCGATACTGAAGCTGTATACCGAATGCAATGTCCAGATGCTCAGATCCTCAGGCCCTGCGGAGACCGCAGAGATGCTGTCAAAGTTCGCGCAGCGCGAGCAGGATGCTGACAGGAAGGAGCCGAGGATCATGGGGATAAAGAAGGCTTACAGCACGCGGCAGTGGCAGCTTCTAATACTCGGCTCGGTGCCGGGAATAGGGCCAAACCTTGCAGGCAGGCTGCTCTCGCACTTCGGTACAATCAGGAACATAGTAAACGCCGGGATTGAGAGCCTTACTGAAGTGGACAAGATAGGCAAAAAGAAGGCAGGGAGGATATACGGCATACTTAATGCAGAGTTCGAGGTGGAGGGAAAATGAGCATACTTGAGCGGCTTCTTGACGGGAAATCGGAGAGCCACGTGATGGAGAGGGGCAAGAAGATAATAGGCCACGCCTTTGCCGCAAACAAGATACTCATAAAGATAATAAACGGGTCAGACGATCTAGAAGAGATAAAAAGGATAGAGAAGCTGGCCGACATAGAGGTATTCGAGATCACCAACTCGGTTACGTCAGGCGCGATAGCCCCGAACCTCATAGACGACATGATACGCTTCATAAACATGGAGGACGACATAGTCGACACAATGTTCAACCTAGCCAGGGCAATTGTGAGGTCCAGGGGCAAGGACAAAGCGACTGACAGATATGTAAAGTCAAGGCTCCTCGAGCTCACAGTGCTGACAAACTCTGCACTTGTATTGCTCTATGAAATGCACAAGATAGAGAGGCTGGCAGAGGCCAGGAAGTACAGGCTGAAGATAGAGGCAGTGGAACAGGATGGAGACGGCATAAAGGACTCTATGCTCGACTATGCATACTCAAAGAAGATGAACTTCAAGTCGTTCTATTACATACAGAACGTGGCATATCTGGCTGACGACATACTTGACGGGTGCGAGGACACTGCGGACATGATAATGAGCATAGTGCGCTCCATACTGACATAGTGGTCGCGTGTTTGCCGAGCTAATCTACCTGCTTCTGTTCCTCATCGTAGCATTGGTATCCGGAAACAACCTGTCTGCATGCTCCGGCTCCATAATATCCTCAAGGATAGTCAGCAGGCGCACAGGCATATGGATATCTGTTCTCGGATATATCGTAGGTTTTATGCTTGAGGGCGGGCTTCTGAAAGCCGGGCTGTTCGCGCTCATGCCTGACCACATCTCTTATCTGATAATAGTGGCGCTCTCCGTCTCCCTTCTGGTGTTTGTGGTTGCGCATGCTGTCAGGGTTCCGCAGTCGCTCTCGATGACGCTGGCAATGGCCATAGTCGGCATAGAGCTGGCATACAGCGGCTTCCTTAACGTGCAGTTCCTGTCTTATATCATAGCGTTCTGGATTCTGTCGTCTATACTGTCAGTAGCGCTAACCATGGTCTCGATGAGGGCGTCATACAGGCTGATTGTCAACTCGAGGATATGGGCGACTGTTAGCAGGATAAAGCTGCTGCTCATACTGATATCCTTCCTCACTGCATTCGTGCTTGGAGCAAATACCATAGGTTTCCTGTTCGCTGCAACCTCAGGAATGATAGACCAGACGTACGGCATACTGATTGTCATTGCCGCGATAATTGTAGGGAGCATGCTGCTCAGCAAGGGCGAGCTGAAAAGGATAGGAAACGATATACTTCCGTTGAGATACCTCAACGCCCTGATATCGCAGTCAATATCAGTATTAGTAGTGCAGGCTGCCACAATGCTCAGTATACCCGCATCAAACACCCAGACGTTCACTGCAAGCCTGTACGGCGCCGGCCTCAGCTACAGGACAAGGCTGATACTCAAAAGACCCATGTTCATAATAATACTGTCTTGGATAGCGACTGCAGCGATAGGGCTGCTCATGGGATACGCTGCTACCTATCTCATCGTCCATCCGATAGCGCTGTGAGCGCCACTCCACTGCACGCCCCAACGTCAAGCACAAGTGATATCTCCTTTGCAAGGGATATTCCGCATTTAGACGCGATATCCATCACAAGTTGTCTTTTGTTCGAGAATATGATGAACTCCTTGCTGTCGTTGGCGCCGAGCGCCCCTATGGCCTTGCCTATGTTCATTGTGCCCGCAATCAGCATCATTATCTCGAGGGAGAGCGAAGCCGAGTGCATCGAATTTTCGTCTTTTCTTATCAGCGCGTTTACGTATGCTGGCACAAACCTCTGCGCAGTGCCTCCGATGTCCCTTATGGCAATCACGAAATCGCCGCCTTTTGACATGCGCCTCGCAGCATCGACTATGCCTGCGATGTCACTGCCCGAGCTGCACCTGAAGGCGCATAGACCGTTGCCAAATTCAGGCAGCGCATAATCATGCCCTGCAACGTGCTTTCCCATGCCTTTAGTATCTACCATATGGTTTAAAATCCTTTATTGCGACAAATAAACTGCATGTTTATACCCCCAGTGATATTATGAGCCAATTTGGATCGCAGTTCCATGGAAGATCGGAGACAAAGCTTAAGGGAAACGGGAAGAGAAGGCTGAAGAACAAGGACAAGAAGAGGTATGAGATGGGCGGCTACTTCGCGGCAACGAATCTTGCCGACCAGAGCAAGTCCAAGAGGGTGAGGACCAGGGGCGGGAATGTGAGGGACAAGATGCAGTATGCGGCATACGCAAACCTTCTGTCAGGAAAGGCGTACAAGAAGGTGAAGATAAAGGCTATAATGGAATCAAAGGATAACAGGAACTTTGCAAGGCTTAACATAATAACCAAGGGCACAGTAATAGACACTGAAGACGGGAAGGCGATGGTGACGAACAGACCCGGAAAGGAGGGCTTCATAAACGCAGTAAAGCTTTGATGGTGCGAGGATGCCTACAAGGGTATACGTGTGCGACAGCAACGGGTCTGAGGCGCTCAAGAAACTTATGTCCTATGACCCGTATCTTGACAAGAGCAAGAGCGAGGCAGACCTTGCAAAGCTCAAGGACGACCCTGAGGCAAACGTCATATTCGCAAGGCAGGACTACTGGATAAAGGACGGCGTATCGCTAGGACTTGACAGGGACAAGAGCTATCTCATAATAAGCGCGGTCGGCGAGTTCCTTGACAAGGCAGAACAGAAGCTTAAGAAAGAGATACCGAGCATAAAGAGGGTAGAACCTGAAACAGAGGCAAAGATAGTCGGTGAGCTTGAGAAGGAGAGAAAGGAGAGCGAGAGCGGGCTTGGAATGATCTTTGGGTAATTGATTGGATTTGCTGCGCTCCGATGACCTGACAAAGGGGCAGATAAACGAGATATTCGGGATGTCTGACATGCTGAAGGGCAGGTCAAAGAGGCCGCTTGAGGCCGCATCACCGATACTTGCACTCCTGTTTGAGAAATCGTCGACGCGCACAAGGCTCTCATTCGAGTCGGCAATGATACAGCTCGGCGGCCATCCGGTTTACATAGACGCAAAGACCTCACAGATGTCGAGAGGGGAGACGCTTGCCGATACTGCGAGGGTGATGGGCGGCTACGTGGACATAATAGCGGCAAGGATGTACAGGCAGACAGATCTTGAGGATTTTGCTGCACACGCAGGAGTGCCGATAATAAACGCGCTTACTGACATGGAGCACCCGTGTCAGGCGCTCAGCGACGTATATACTATGCGCGAGGCATTCGGCAGGGTGGAGGGGCTGCGCATTGCATTCATCGGGGACATAGCGGCAAACACTGCGAATTCGCTTATGGTGACTGCTGCAAAACTCGGCGCAGACATATCGCTTGTAGGGCCGAAGTCATATGCGCCGAATAATAAGTATGTTGATATTGCGAGGAAATACGCAGACGTGGAGGTGTCGAGCGACATTGAGAAGGGGCTTAAGGGATGCGACGTAGTGTATACTGATACCTTCGTCAGCATGGGTGAGGAGAAGGATGCAGATAAGAGAAGAAGATTATTCTCTGGTTATCAGCTAAATGCGTCAGCGTTGCGGCACGCAAAGAAGGGCGCAAAGGTGATGCACTGCCTGCCTGCACACAGGGGAGAGGAGATAACGTCTGATGTACTTGACGGAAAGAACAGCTTAGTATGGCAGCAGGCGAAGAACAAGATGACGGTTGAGAAGGCTATCTTATTATATATGTTGAATGCAAAAAATTAGTGGTGTGTTGATGGATACGATCTGCATTTCTCTTGGGGGAAGCATGGTATCAAGGAAGACAGGAGTAAACGTCTCCTACATAAGAAGGCTTGCAAAGGTATTGAAAAAGCACGAAGGCAGGCACAGGTTCATAATAACTGTGGGAGGGGGATATGCCTCAAGGCTGTACGTGAACTCCTCAAGGCAGATACTGACTAACGAGGCAGTGCTTGACGAGATAGCCATAGCAATAACCAGGATAAACGCGCTGATAGTGAAGGATCTCTTCTCGGATATGGATGTCTATCCCAATGTCGTGACTGATCTGAGCGAGCTGCGGATGGCGCACAAGAGCAACAGCATAGTCTTCCTTGGAGGGCTGCTGCCTGGCATATCTACTGACGCAGTAAGCACGCTGACATGCGAGGTTGCAGGAAGCAAGGTTCTGATAAACATAAGCGAAGATGCATACATATACGACAGGCCGCCATCTGACAAGGGCGCAAAGAAGCTCGAAACTGTTAGCCACGACAGGATGATAGAAGTGGCTGCAATAAGGGACAGCAGGGTCGCGGGATCCAACTTCGTCTTCGACCTTGTAGCTGCAAAGCTGGCGAAGAGGGGGAATATAGAGGTAAGGTTCGTCAACGACAATATGGAGCAGCTTGAACTGGCGCTCAGCGGCAAGAAGTACAAGGGAACTGTAGTAAGATAGAATCCGTATTCGTCCCCGTACTGAACTAAAGCCTCAATTACTTAAGTTGACCTCCCCCAGCAACTATTATGATCTCCCCGATTATAGCTCTTGACTCATCAGAAGCAAGGAAGAGGCATGTGTTAGCTATCTCTTCTGGTTTGGTGAGTCTGCGTAGATAAGACCTTTTCATTATCACCGCCCTGTATTCTGGACTCCAACTCTTTGCCATATCTGTTTCAACACCGCCTGGGGCTATTGCGTTAACGTTTATGTCAGGAGCAAGCGCCTTTGCAAGTACAGAAGTAAAATTTGCAAGAGCCGCTTTTGATAAAGCATAGTGAATATTACCCTCATTTCCCGTGTATTGAGTGCCTGATATGGAGCAGATATTTATTATCTTACCATACTTCTTCTCAAGCATTATCCTGGCTGCCTCTTGCGAGCATAGAATTGCACTAAGTACATTTGCATCAAATACCTTACGTACATCTTCTTCTGTCAATTCAAGGAAAGGCTTTGGCGTTGAAACTCCGGCATTGTTAACTAAGATATCTACTGTGCCAAATGCCTTTACGGTTTCCTTAAATAAACGTTCAACATCAGCCTTCTTTGAAACATCGGCCTTTACCATTATCGCCTCCCCTCCTGCCTTTTTTATTGAGTCCACTACCTCTTGTGCTTTATCCTTGTTATTTAGGTAATTTACAACTACCCTTGCACCTTCCTTTGCAAATAAAAGAGCAGCGGCCTTTCCAATTCCCCTCGAAGACCCTGTTATTATAGCTACTTTGTTCTCAAGTCTCATAAAATCAGCTCCTGTCGCGGACTGTCCGGAAAGTTAACTGCATCGAACAGCACGAATTTGGTCGGTTTTATCCTGTAGAAGTGGTGGTTCTTGTTCTTGATGAGGTCGCCGATCTTGTCTATCGTAAACACCCGCCCGGCATACGCCAGCACGGCCTTTGCAATGTCCGTCTTCCTGGTCAACAACTCCGCGATCCCTTGAAACTGTACGCCCCTTGGCGTGTCCTTGGGTGTCTGCGGAAGCGCTATCGCACCTGCAACCTTGGGGTTCTCGGCTACTTCTTCGGAGTGCCTCCTAGTCGCAGAGGAGAACCAGTATATATTCAGGTTACGGTCAGCCGCGAACCAGACGCTGCAGACCCATGGCTGGCCGTTCACCGAGGTCGCAAGCTGCATGAGCTTGGCCTCCTTCAGGTAATTCGCTATCAAATCCCTAAGTTTTGATTCTCCGGCCCTTCCTGTCTCCATATTTAATGAATAGGGATTAACGTTTATAAATCAAGCCGAGTCCGAACAAAAAGGGAGACTGAGGATATGATTGAGCTCTTCGGGCAGGCAGGAAGTCCAAGTTCAGGTATATTGTATAATATGATATAAACCTGTAAGTCAATGTCTATTCGATGGAGCTGCTCGATTACGACATGATTGTCTTGGGAAGCGGCATAGCCGGGCTTACGGCTGCGATACACGCAAGCAGGGAGTCGGGTCGCAAGCTAAGCATAGCCGTCGTATCAAAGCTGCACGTTATGAGGAGCCACTCTGTTGCAGCCGAAGGCGGGATATCGGGAGTGCTTTATCCAGGTCTTGACAATGACAACGAGAAGCTGCACGCATACGATACGATTAAAGGATCGGATTATCTTGCAGACCAGGACGCGGTGGAGGTGCTGGTAAAGGGAGCGCCTGACGAGATAAGGTTCTTCGACCACATAGGCGTGCCGTGGAGCAGGAGGGAAGGGGGCAGGATATCGCAGAGGCCGTTCGGCGGCATGACTGTGCCAAGGACTGCGTTTGCTGCCGACAAGACGGGCTTCTTCATGATGCGTGCCCTGTACGATGAGCTTCTAAGGTACAAGAATGTTGATCTGTTCCATGAGCATTTCGCCACCAACATCATAACTGAAGGAAAGAAGGTGGCAGGGCTTGTTGCACTTGATATCCAGAACGGGGACGTCAAGGCATTCAGATCAAGCGCCCTTGTGATTGCCACTGGAGGATTCTCAAAGGTATACGGATTCACGACAAACTCATACTCGAATACGGGGGACGGGACTGCGATGGCATACAGGGCTGGAATGCGTCTAAAGGACATGGAGTTCGTCCAGTTCCATCCAACTGCGCTTATACCGAGCGGAATATTGATAACTGAGGCTGCAAGAGGAGAGGGGGCATACCTCAGGAACAAGGACGGCGAGCGCTTCATGAAGAGATACGCTGAGAGCAAGATGGAGCTTGCACCAAGGGACATAGTCTCCAGAGCGATAATAAGCGAGATAAAGGCCGGGAGGGGATTCGAGGACAAGAATACGGGGATGGGATATGTGCACCTTGACCTCAGGCACCTTGACAGCAAGAAGATAGACGAGAGGCTGCCAATGATAAAGGAGATGACAATAAAGATGCTCAACATAGACCCGAGCACTGAGCCCATACCAGTGCGACCGGCTGCGCATTTCACAATGGGAGGGATAGACACTGACATAAACGGCAGGGTGATGTCGGGAAATGGGGCGTTCGGAGGCGTGTGGGCCGCTGGTGAGTGTGCATGCGTAAGCGTGCATGGAGCAAACCGGCTTGGCAGCAACTCGCTAAGCCAGTGCGCAGTGTGGGGCAGAATGTCAGGAGTAGAGGCAGCGCACAGCTCTTCAAAGTCCAGGCCTATGCAGTCAGAGAAGTTCATGCGCATCGCAGAGTCTGAGGAGAAGAACATCTACGGCATGCTCGACAGGAAGGGAACGCTGAATCCGTATGAGCTCAGAGATTCGCTGCACAGCATAATGAACTCTGAATTCTACGTATTCAGGAACATGAAGGGCATGAAGAACGCGAAGAAGAGGCTTGCGTCGCTGGTCGGAAGATTCTCAAAGGTATACGTATCGGACAAGAGCAGGGTATACAATACTAATCTCAGGGACGTGCTCGAGATAAAGAACCTCCTTGACCTTGCAATGATAGTCGTGGAGTCTGCAATAAGGAGGCATGAGAGCAGGGGAGCGCACGTTGTTGCCGAATACCCGAAGAGGGATGACAAGAACTGGCTAAAGCATACCATAGTGTCAAGGTCAATGCGAGGTATGCATGTGTCGTATGCACCAGTCACGTTTGCAGGCTGGAAGCCTGAGGAGAGGAAGTATTAGTGGTCATATGGAGGCTGAGAATTCTTACGATGTGCGCGGAAGGCAGTCAAGCATATTCAGGCTGTACGGCTTTGACAACGAGGGACTTGTGCACATGGTCTTCTACAGGATTGCAGTGTTTGCATCGCTTCTGCTTGCAGCGGCAATAATCATCGGCTTTGTGTATTTCAACCAGCCGTTCACAATGCCTGCAAAGGCGCTTGTAGTGCTCGTATGGATACTCTTCACACCGCAGCTCTTTGAGACAGGCAAGGCAATGTCAATAATAGCCAGCAGGGGCGTAGTGTTCGGAATGCTGAACGAGTCGTTCCTCAAGTTCATAAAAATGAAGAGGATTTATGCGGTTTACAGGATTATCCCATATCTCATACTCCTTGTATGGATACTCGGATTCGTAGGAATGCTGTGGTTGTGGTTCTGATGAGGACATCCAGATATGACGTATTCATGTACGCAAGCATAATGGGAGTGCCTGCGCTGCTTGTGCTCGTGGTGATCGGACTGTATCTCGGATACGGATATGCGGTGAGTGTGCTGGCTGCGCTTCTTGTGGCCGCGCTTGTGGTGTTCAGCGTTACAGGGATAAAGGAGATATACGTCCATGGTAGCTATCCTGGAAGCAGGAAGATACTGAACGTCGGCATTGATACGCAGAGCAGCGCACAGCCCAAGGCCAGAAAGGGAGAGGAGATAAGCATAGTTCTTGACAGGTTCAACAATGAGACCTCGAAGATGGACACGAAGACCTACAGGTTCTATGCAGACAGGCTTACAACAGTGCTTGGCGCAATACTCGACATAAAGGCGTACCAGGACAGCACTGTAACGATCAGGTGCAACTGCAGGATGGGAATATGCGGCTCGTGCGGAGTGGTTGTGAATGGCAAGCCTCAGCTTGCGTGCGAAGCCAATCTGCTTAAGGCTGCAGAAGGCGGAGTCGTCAGGGTATCGCCGATGCTCGGGCATCCGCTGCTCAGGGGCATGGTCGACAATTTCAGCGATTTCTTTGAGAAGCATGCATCTGTTGAGCCGTTCCTCGTCAGATCCGACCATAAGGAGAGGGAGTCTGCAAAGCAGGAGTATGCACAGAATTCGGATGAGCTTGAGAGATTCCTTCCATATTCATACTGCATAATGTGCGGGCTGTGCCTTGACGCCTGCCCTGTTGTGAACTCAAACCCCAACTTTACAGGCCCGCAGGCTCTGTCGCAGGTGTGGAGGTACCACTCTGACTCACGGGATCAGAAGGGAAAGAGGAGGCTGTTCGATGTAGATACTGCGGAGGGTGCTTGGGGATGCGAGTTCTCGGGATCATGCTCAAAGGCGTGCCCTAAGGGCGTTGACCCCGCGTCTGCAATACAGCTCATGAAGAGCGAGCTCATGAAGGATATGTTTGCCAAGGAATAGGTAATTTTATGAAATATAGGATTGACAGGGATGTGCTAGGCGAGGTGAAGGTTCCGTACGACGCGTATTACGGATCTGAGACGCAGAGAAGCCTTAACAACTTCACTGCATCCGGGATCAAGGTCCCGCTCGAGATAATACATGCGTATGCTCTGCTGAAGAAAGCTGCGGCAATCGCAAACATGAAGGACGGGAAACTGGATAAGAGGAGGGCGACTGCAATCTCCAAGGCTTGCGACGACGTGCTGGCCCACAAGCTTGACAGTCAGTTTTCGCTCGACGTGTTCCAGGCGGGCGCTGGCACATGCATAAACATGAACGTGAACGAGGTAGTGGCGAACAGGGCAATAGAGATACTTGGCGGCAGGAAGGGCGAGTACAAGGTAGTGCATCCCAATGACCACGTAAACATGTCGCAGTCCACCAATGACACAATGCCGTCAGTCTCTCACATATCTACCTATCTTGCAGTGCGTGACAGGCTTCTGCCTGCGCTTAGGCACCTTGAAGCCGCTTTGGCCAAGAAATCCGTGGAATTCAAGCGCATAGTCAAGGTCGGGAGGACGCACCTGCAGGATGCCGTGCCTATGACCCTGGGCGCCGAGTTCTCGGGGTATGCATGGGCGCTGAAAAATGCAACTGCAATGCTGGGCGACGCAAACAAGAGGCTGCTCATGATACCGCTTGGGGGCACTGCGGTCGGAACAGAGATGAATGCAGACGACAAATATGCAAGGATTGCGGTCATTGAGCTGAACAGGATGGCAAAGGCCAACTTCAAGATCACTCCGAACAGGTTTGCGGTTATGCAGCAGAGGCTTGAGGAGCTGTCTGTGGCCGACGGGCTCAAGGAGGTTGCAACAGCAATGAACAAGATAGGCAACGACCTAAGGCTGCTTACGTCAGGCCCGCGCGCAGGCATAGGGGAGATAACGCTTCCCGAGATACTTCCGGGATCTTCGATAATGCCAGGGAAGATGAACCCCAGCATGGTGGAGATGACGAATATGGTGTGCATGGAGGTGATAGGGAACTGCACTACGGTAACAGAGGCTGCGAACGGTGGCCAGCTGGAGATAAACGTGTTTACCCCTGTCATAATCTATAACCTGATATTCTCCATAAACATAATGTCTAATGCTGCAGCGCTCTTCGCTGACAGGTGCGTCTCCGGGATACGGGTAAACAAGGCGAACATTGCGCGCCACCTGGAGATGGACACGTCGCTTGCTACTGCGCTCAGCCCGTACATAGGATATGCCAAGGCGTCGGAGATAGCGAGGATAGCCTACAAGGAGAACAAGAGCGTGAAGCAGGTCTGCATTGAGCTCAACATACTGGACAGGAAGAAACTGGACAGAATACTCGACCCGAGCAGGCAGGCAGAGCGGCCTTAATACCTGACTACCTTCTTGGGCCCCGCAGGCTCCCTCAACACGCATGAAAGGTCATGCGTTTTGTTCGCAGTTGCCCCCTCCACTACCGCCGGATTACCTATCAGCGCCATTATGTCATTGCACAGGCTTATTGACGCGACGTCTGAGGACTCGAATCCGCTCCTTAATAGATCCATATGCTTCGACAGCTTGTTGAGGTCTTCGGCCTGCAGCGATACGCGCCTCTCCAATAGTAGTTTTACATTGGGGAGGTTGAGGTGAAGCGCTGCGTTCATAAGCGCGTTCATCCCCGAAGTGTTTTTTAGCTCTGTGTCAGCATCCATGTCAAGAAGCGCTGCAACGACCTTAGATTTAGACGTAGCAGCTGCTGCTATCAGCGCGGTGTTGCCTGAAGTGTCAGCATCGTCCACGTTGAAATTCCTTCTGTGCAGTGCTTCCATGACCCTTAAATCGTTGGCCTTGACCGCAAGTATCATTGCGTTGGATTTTTCAAAGTTAATCTTGTACATTCTGGCGCCCTTTTCTATAAGCCGCACGGCAGCTTCGGTTCTGCGCATGGTGATGGCATATGACAGTGCGCTGTCGCCTTTGGTGTCTATCCTGTCTTTTTCGGCGTCATGCAACAAAAGTAGGTCTATGATGCCAATGTCGCCCTCCTGCGCGGCGCATATAAGCGCATTTGAATTGTACTCGTCGGTGGCGTTTACCATAGCGTCCCTTTCAATCAGCATTTTTGCTATGCTGAGGCGGCCGTTCATTGCGGCATACATCAATGGCAGAAATTTGGAGCCATCGACTTGGATGACGCTATTTGCAGAGACTGTTTCCGGATAGGTGTCAAGAAGGAATGCTACGGCGTCGTCCCTCCCGTACACTATTGCAAGTGCAAGGGCTAGGCCTATGTCGAATTTGACTTTCTGTTTTGGGAACCCGGACTGCGGCTCCCATGAATTCACTGGAAGGGTTTTGGGAAGAACTGTAACGCTGCCAGGATCGACCATCGAAAGCTTTTTCATCATCCCGATGTTTCCTATAGATGCAGCAACTGCGAGCGGATCCTTCCTGTCAGTGCATGGAGCGAACGCCGCCGACGGATTTGTCTTGATCAGCAGGCTCGCAACCTCCTTATAATCAAAAAGCACTGCGTATATCATGAGCGTTGGCCCGAGAGGCAGGAAGATGTCCAGGTCTGACCTGGCAGAACCGAGGAAGGTGCTGCTTTTGTCATGCGTACCTAGGCTGAGGCATATCTTTGGAAGGAGTGGCCTAAGCGTCTCCATAATCTTCCCCTCTGGAACATCTAACTTTATCATGCTGAATGCGTCTGCAATGTAATTCGTAGGGGTGGTTGGGAGCCGCCGCTCTTCTAAGTCAGGGCTTATTGTTACGTCAGACATGGATATTGTAATATCCGCATTTCTCTGCTTATATGCCTTTTCTTCAAAATCCAGAATCAGTTATTCGGCAGTATGTTGTCCACTATAAATTTCGGGTCGTAACGCATCAGGTCGGTGTACTTTTCGCCTGTGCCGAAGAACAGGACGGGTATGGTGGTGTAGCCGAGTATTGACAGTGTGTTTCCGCCCTTCGAGTCAACGTCGAGCTTCGTCAGTATTATGCCGTCAAGACCCACGGCCTCGTTTATGGCCTTCACCTGCTCAAGCAGGGCGTTGCCGGATATGCTCTCGCCTACGAATATCTTAAGGTCTGGAACTGCAACCCTGACCATCTTTTTCAGCTCTTCTATCAGGCTCTTGTTTGTCTCCTGCCTCCCTGCACTGTCTATGAGCACTGCCATTATCCCGTGCGCCTTCGCATGCGCTATTGCGTCGAACGCGACGCTTGCAGGGTCTGCCCCGTAAGCGCCCTTTATCACGTTTATGCCGAGCTTTGACGCATGGTATGCAGTCTGCTCTATCGCCGCTGCCCTGAACGTGTCGCTCGCAGACATCACGCACGATATGCCGTTAGAGAGCAGGAGGTTTGCTATCTTAGCCATCGTGGTTGTCTTGCCTGCGCCGTTGGGTCCTATGAACATGATCTTGAACGGAAGGCCGCCTGCAGCTGACTTCTGCCTCGCCCTCTCGACTATGTCGATTGGTGAGCCTTTAGTGAGCACGGACATTATCGCATCGCGTATCGCATTCCTTATCTCGGCCTCTATACCCCTAGAGCTTACCTCCTTTCCCACCAGCCCGTCCCTTATGCTCTGCGCCATCCTCTCTGCAACCTCATAGTTGACATCGGACTGCAGCATGCCTATCCTTAGATCCTCTATGAAAGGATCCGCATCCTTCTCGCTTATCCTTGCCTTGCCGAATATGAAACCTTTTATCTTCGTTGTAGCCGTAACTTTTGGCCCTGGCGCCTGCGGCTTCTGCGTCTCTGCTGCCCGCGTCCGTGTCTCGTCGTGTTTTTGAGCCGGCGCCTTTATTACCTTGGGAATCTCCGCATGCACTTTGGACTGCCGCTCTGCCTGCGCCTGTTTTGATGCGATTTCGTTTGCAGATTCTGTGACGGCCTGCGCATCTTCGTGTTTTGGAGCCGGCACCTTTATTACCGGAGGGGTCTCCACTTGTGTTTGGGTTTGCGGCGCATACTGGTCCGGTTTTGCTGCAACTTCCTTCGAATCTGCTCTGGCAGCCACCTGCCCTGCTTTGGCAGAACCCGATGGCTCGTGTATGATCTCTGCTTCTGCCCCCTGCTTGCGCTTCTCCTCTTCTGCTATCTCTTCCTTCTCCTTCCTTGATATGGAGTCTATAAAACTAGAAAACTTCTTTTTGAGGCCGTCAAACATCTGAATACCCGTTATCTCTGGCCGGATCCCTGCGATGCCTGGTACTGTATGGCGCCTATCTTGTACTCTATGTCCATAAGCTCTGATTCCAGCCTTCTCTTGTCGGATAGCATCCTGTTCAGCAGCTCCTCGCCCTTCTTGCTGTTTGCCCTGAGGAACTCAATTGCCCCGTCTATCGACTTCTCAACCATGTAGCCCCCGCCGACGTATGTCATGACGTTTGATATCTTCTCTATCTTCGCGGGAACGTACGCGCCCCCCTCTCCGCTTATCATTATCTTTGAGTTCTCGACAGAAGCTGCCTTCTCAAGCAGCTCTATGTTCCTGAGCAGTGACGTGCTTGTCATAGTATAGGTGGCTATGCTGTTCTCCAGTCCCTCATACTGCTGAGCGTAGAGATTCTGTAGATACCTTAGCTGCATGAGCAGTTCGTTTGCGTCCTGCGGCTGGTTCTGTGCGGAATTGGCCATAAATACACCGATATTTGTTGCGATTTTAAATCTTAAAAGCTTATGCCTACAGGTCAAGGCCTTCTGTTATCCTTGTAAGCTCGAAGCCAGTAGTCTGCGCCCCCACCACTACGCCCCTAGAATTAGCTATGGCGCACAGCCCTATGCTCGGTGAGCCGACGTTTGCCGTTGTCTGGGATGTGCACTGGATGAACTTTTGGGAAAAATGAATGTCCTGTTCGCTTGCGCTGTTGTTCAGCACCATGCCCCTGTTTGTCAAAATGTTGTTTGCGCCCACCGTAGCGTAGTCGCCTATCTGCTTCGCAATTACTTCGACGCCTAGCGCGTGCGCGATCTCGTCCATCTCCTTTTTCTTGAACTCTGGATTTACAAATGCGAACTTGTCATTTACGAGTATGTTGTTTCTGAGCGCATTGAGGCTGGTGGGCATTACTGACACCTCGACCCCGTGCAGCTCTTTTTTTATCCTCCGGATCTCTGATTCATCCGCAAGTTCGGGCAGAAGCAGGCCTTTTGAATTTCCGACGGCATATACGCCGACAAGCCCTGAGCCGTCGACAGTGGCGCTGAATACGTCGACTCCGAGCGCCTCTGCGATTATCTCCCTGTCGGTCTTTGTTGAATGCGGGGTAAGCAGCACGTACGAATCCGTTGCAAAGCCGAATGCGCCTATGTAGCTGCTGTTGCCTATGCTTGCTTTTGCTATGCCCATCTATTTTACCTGTGATTGCTCTTGGCTTGGTTATGATTTCGGCTTTTCAGGCTTGGCAGACTTCTCCTGCGCCTTCGCGTCGGAAGCTTTTGCTTCCTGCGGTTTCTTGGGCTTTGCCTCCTTTGCGTCTGGCTTGGCCTGTTGCGGCTCTGGCGGCTGCTTGACTGAAGGTGCCGCAGCGGTCTGGGGTTTTTGCTGGCCCTTGGATGCCGTCTGCACAGGTGCCGCCGGTGCAGGCTCTCCTGCAGGCTTTACCCTTATTATGTCGCCGTCCTTTGCGATGTCTATCTTTAGCGCATCGCCGCTGTTTATTATGCGCATTATGTGCACGTTAAGCCTTGGGTCTATCCTTACACGGTCTGCGCTCGACTTGTTCAGCCTTGCTACATGCTCCCTCAGGTAGTCTGCTGCCTTGTACCTTCTCCTTGTAGACCTCAGCCCTGCGAACATGCCCCTGAACCTTATTGTAGATATCGTCATGGTCACTCCTCCTTTATCCTCAGCTTCCTTCTCCTCCAGTCCCTCTGGAACTTGTTGGACTGCAGCCTCCTGTGAGTCCTGAGCACTGCCAGTACAGGCATCCTGCCATTCTGCTTCAGCTTCTTTCCAAGCCTCATCTTTCTCTTAAGCGTTTTCTTGCTCATTCTTACCACTTATTTGTGTTGAAACGTTATCGTAGATTCTTTTTTTGGAGTCATCCTCGAGAGTATCTGTTTCAGCTGTTCCTCGGTTATTGCCGAACCTATCCTGTTCTGCTGCGACATCGCTATCAGCAGGTCTACAAGCTGCGAATACAGTTCATAGTTAGCTATGCGCACGTTCATAAGGCGCTCGTATGCGCCTACCGTGAGAAGCCCCTTTACAAGCGACCTCTTCTGCTGCTCTATCTGCAGCGCCCTGTACCTCCTCTCCATAGTCTTCTTTTCATTGTCTCCTTCAGGAGCCGAAGGCTCTGCCACACTATGCACCCTTGAGCGTCTCGTTCGAGAGCTTGTCCAGGAACGACCTGCCTGCCGGCGTTATTATCCTGCCCTTCTTGGTCGGCTTAAGGTATCCCTTCTTCTCGAGCGCGTCGAATGCATCCTTTATTATTGATCCGCCGGATCTTACATAGTGGTGCCTGTGGACTACGTGGCCCTTCTTGCTGCCGTAAAGCGTCCTAAGCCTTGATATGCCTATCGGGCCTCTCAGATAAACATGCCTGAGTATGGATGCGCATCTCACGTACCAGAAGTCCTCGCTCTGCGGCACCCTCTCCCTGCCTGCGCTGCTCTTCACGTACAGCACATAGTCAGGCCTTGGTATGCCTAGCTCCTTGAGCTTTGCAGCCGCAAGATCTATCAGCCTGCCATGATCGGCTTCCAATACGTTTGCCATATAAAAACGCCTCTAGAACGTCTAAAATTACTTTAGTATATCATACGGTTAAGTATATATTTATTACTATAGATAAAGTAATGCGCCTGGCCGGTGAATAACTGATGTTTAGTGCCGGCGCACATGACAATAGGTGGATACGTGAAACTGAATTTCGTAGAGGACGACGCAAAGAATCTTGTGGTGGAGTTTGTTGACGCTGACAGGAGCCTGCCGGACATGATAAAGGCAAAGCTCATAGACAACAAGGACGTGGAATTCGTGGGGGTTGTCAAGGAGCATCCCGACATAGCCAGGCCGAAGCTCATAGTCAAGTCCACGAAGAATGCGAAGTCTCTTGTCCTTAAGGCCATAGACGAGCTGCAGGACGACATAAAGGATCTGTCGGCAAGCCTGCCCAAGAAGTAATGGGCCATGAAGGAAGGAATACGCATACTCGCGCTTGACGACTCGAGGATAAGGAAGGGGGAGGGCACGGTTCTTGTTGTTGGCATGGTAGGCAGGAGCGGGATAGTAGAGGGAGTTCTCTCGTTCAGGGTCGAAGTCAACGGCTGTGACTCTACGGATAAGATAATGAGAGCGGTGAGAGCATCGAGGTTCAGCGACCAGATAAGGCTTGTTGCAATAAACGGGACTACGGTGGCAGGGATGAACGTGATAGACATATCGATGGTTGGCAGTGCGCTGGGCATGCCTGTGCTTGGGATAACTAGGAAGAGGCCGCATCCAGAGCACTTGAAGAGGAGCATGGCTGCAGCAGGGATTGGGGGCGTGAAGGAAAAGATCAGGATACTAGACAGGACTGCAAGGCTTGCGAAGACAGACCGGGTACATGGATTTTATGTGCAGCGAGTAGGTAGGCTTTGAGACAGATTAACTGACTAACACTTCTGGTCTCAAGAGGCGCGGGGCAA